>Ga0181612_139902_pt1 | contig 12814 bp, 6 predicted proteins | sample HoacroProtozoa21_FD_119630 | JGI IMG/M metagenome (GOLD analysis project Ga0181612, IMG submission 119630) | Hoatzin crop microbial communities from Cojedes, Venezuel. Combined Assembly of Gp0051906, Gp0051904, Gp0051908 | reverse complement strand
TTTTGTCAAATTTTTTTTAAAAAGTATGCACTTACCTTTTCTTTCAATACTGTATATTTGCAATTCCATTTTGTGGTATTTTTTTAGTTGCCATTGTTTTTGTAATAGTTTTATATGAGTTAGATTTGTTTTTATTTTTTTTTTAGTTGTTGTAAAAGAACTTTTTATTCTGAGGGAAACAGGTGCTTTCTGTAATACCCATGTGTGTGTCTGGACATAACTGCTTTAGGAATGTACATGGGATTATATTACAAGTTTAGTTAGGTCAATATTTAGTCTGATCTGTCTGTACCTTTTAGTGAAAGTGTTTGCCACGATCATTAATAAAACATAGCATGATTTTTCCAGTGAAATTTTAAATTGTTTCATTAAAAAGGGCATAAAGACTCATTCACAGTTTCAAAGCTGTTTAAAATATAATTATTTGATGGTAAAAGAAGGAATGAAGGAAGAAAAAAAGAAGGTAATTTCCACCTATGGAAGAATTTTTACCCCTTATTTTGAAAATATTTTTTTTTGCCCCAAAATAATTTTGTCATGTTTTCAATTCAGCAGAAATAGAAAAATAGACATAGAATTTAGGTTTTATACATACAGCTTTTAAGTGAACACAATGACAACCATCAGTAACAAATGACAATTATGCATACAGCTCTAACTTTTTCAGTGTGCATGTGATGGATACTCCGCTTGGGAGTTTAGTTTTGTTCACAGCTATTCCTCATCTATTCCTATATATTTCTAAATTGACAGCAAGACAACCTGCAGAGAGGTTTTCAGAGGGAGAAGATTTCAGAGACAAAATGGTAGAGCAGGGTCACACCAGGATGTTTGTACCAACAAGGCCACGACTGAGACACGAAGAGCTTCTTGGGAATCAAAGGGAACCGGCAACAGTTTGCTGCAGTTTGAGAATCATCGATTTCCTGAAAGCAAGGATACTTTGGGCAGAGGAAAGCTGTACATAATCCATTGTTATTTCATTTTTTTCTTCCCTAATAGATCAGTGTATCCTGTTTCAAAAAGGCTAAGTAGTCTACTCAATTTTCTACTAAAAAATTTAAAAATTATTTAGCAACCCTTCGATCTTTCGTAATTCATTTTATAGCGTAATAGCGACAGAACTAGATATCTATGTCTCAAAGCTTTGGCCAACTTAGCTAAAGTGATAATGGGAGTTGTAAAATTACATTAAAAAAACGCATTAACACTTTAGTAGCTCTTTTCAACCAAATTCCAGGATCCATGAATGGTTTCAAACCCAAAGTACACTTTCTGAATGGATGAGAAGTACCAGCAGTAACACATAGTTTAAAAAAAACCAAAACAAAACAAAAAAACAAACCAAACAAACCAAAAAACCACACCAACCAGAACTTCCACTACTTTTCATACCCAAGCTACAAAAGCTGTGTCACTTCACTTTCCAAAACAAAATTACACAAGACAGCTTGAGCCAATCTAACACCTTGTCACTGCTCCGTACTGCATGCTGTCTCTGTTTACCTTGCATTAGCTGCAACATACATCAGGTCTTTCCGTGAGACAATTTCAGATGGTTTTCTGCTGGGTTAGTGCAATCAATCTTTTCAATTACGATCTTGACTAGAGCCTAAAAAGGGGCAGAACCACGGCATGTGAAAGAGGGAGAAGAAGGAGAAGCCGCTCCTGTAGTTGCATGAGAAGAAATCTCTCCTTTTGGCAGCAGTCAGTTGTGCGACTGACTCAGGGTGTCACATAATTCCACATGGAGAGAGATCAGGTGATCATCAATTTGACAGTTTTAATGATTAGGATTTAAGAAGTTTGGACAGAGACTTGAATAGATTAATGTTCATTCTGATGACTAAATACTTTTAGGATATATCATTTTACTAGTTGGTCGTAGTGTAGAGAAAGACTGTCAGATATCAGGTTTCATTGTCAAAACTTCAGGAACGCCTGAAGGCTGCTGTTGGTTAGAAGCAATATGGCACTGCTGACAAAGCTTGGCATGCCTATGATCTCAGTAGTATGAAAAGTTAGTTGCTATGAGCGTGGCAGAAAGTGTACTGCCTAATCCATCTGCAGGTCTCCAATGGCAAAAGCCTCCTCCACTTTGCAGACATTAGGCTTTGTCTTAGGTGCACAAACAGTAGGTCGAATGGCATTCTTGCAATACCACTAAGTACAACATCTGTTGTCTCAGTTCTTACAGTTATATACAGAGACCCAGTGGAGACAGAATCACAGGAGAAATTAAAGGAAAAAATGTGCAGTAGGTGGGAAAAAAGTATTAAAGGAGTTACTATCTGTGTACGTAATTATGTCTAGATATGTTTTTCATTGTTAAACTGCTAACATTATTTTTTAAGATTATTTAGATTTTTTGTAGGTGAAAAGGAGAATAATTTTATGAAATGTTATCATAATACTGTGTTTATTACCAGTGAAGTCACAGTGTAACTAAAACTTTATTGGTACGGGAAAGGTGAGCCATCAGTTCATATGTCACTATTTAAAAGCCCTTAAAAGATATATGATGTATTTAATGGGACCTTAGCCTCAGAATTTTAAAATGTATTTTTAATATAGAAAAGCTGCCACAAGCAAAGATATAAGATTATATCAAAATGGCTTTAATTGAAGAGATTAAATCACAGCTTCCCATATAAATTTATTTATCTCATATCAGTACACGTAGAGGTATACCTCTTTAGATTATATCAGGTCATGCATATCTCCAGAGCAAAGCCTATCTCATAGACCAGAGGACTGATGCAAAGTAATCTTTTAAAAAATGCAAAATAAAATAACGCGAATATGTGTGGGCATAGAATGGCATGAAGAAGGTCAGTAACTGAAGATGAGAAAAGTAATTTCAACTAGGCCTTTTTTGGTTTATCTATTAAGATATTTACATACTGAAAGCAGTTAGGAGTAAAGGTGGACACTTTGAAAGATAGTCAGCTTCTGTAGTATGTCCTGGTTTTCTGAATCTCTTTGTTATTGGGTGACACACACACACACACACACCCCCATTCTAAAAAGAAAAACCACAGCCCAAATACTCGAATTACAGAACAAATTCTCATTTTCTCTATGCATGTTGGTCTTAACTCATATGAGTCCAAACAACAAGCTGTCATGGTTTAACCACAACCCCAGGAGTATAATGCAGAAATATTTCAGAGGGAAGGTCACCTTTCTTGTGTAACTGTTGGGGATACATAAAGAAAAGGCATGGAGAAGTCTGAGGATTCACTGCTTAATCAACCTTTTCACTCTGCATGAATAATCATATTAAAAAGTCACCACATATATTTTAATCATCAGGTGGACGTAGCAGTTGCCAAAGGCAGAGTCAGTCCTCTTTCCTTCCGTTGAACTCTATAACATGCAAGCATTGTTTCCTGGGCATAAAGCTGAAGAACATTCTGACACAGACATATTTGTAAAAATGAAGCAAACCCCACTCTCCAGCTGGGAAGAACAAATTCAAGATTTTCAGAGTTCTAGGAAGGCTTATTTTCTCATTTAAAGCTGTAAATAGCTAAGTACACATGCATCTTGGCTAGTGGAGGCTTTTGCATTTTTTTAACAACACCTGCAGAAAGAAAGAGAAGAATGACAAACTAAAGCATGTGTGGGATGATGACATGTTAGAGGAATGGTTTTACATCCACTACATGATTTGTAAGAAATTAATTCATTTTGATTTAAAGTGATAAACATTTCTTTCAAAGAAAACTGTGCCAGAGTATATATCATTCCAGTTTTCCTGTATAGAGTGATTTTACACTGAACTACTTCTCTGCAAAGTTACTGCAAGCAGCATTTTACAGACACCTAAACTAAAATACTTATGATATGCAAGTGATAGTTTGTGACCTATTTCTATACAGGTCTTCACTTTGTTCACCTATCACCTTAAGATATATTAAGAAGTTTTTCCTTTTATCTTTCACTGAACATGCCCTAAACCCAAAAGCACTTACATAAATCAGAATGATCAAGAAATATATTTGAAGTTCAGCATTCTTAGCATCTCTGGTATAGTTTGTCCATATTAATATTAAAATGAAAGAATCTTAGTGAACTACAGTACAATTTATGGAATAATTTAACTCCATAAATATTTTAGCAAATGCATTATTAGCTCGTGTACATATGTAGCTTATCTATTTGTGTGATCATATTAACTCTCTAATCCACTGGAAAAATACGTATCCTTCTTAATTGAAGCTCCTGCTTAATGGTACAGTGTATATTACGGATTTAAATTTGCCTTGCTTTTTTTGTCCCTTAATAACAAGGTAAGAATTTATTGCTGATATGCAGTTGCTTTGCTATGTCAGTAATCTATGATTAAAACATAAATTGTTCCAGATGTTTAGCCCACAAGTTACTCTAAATCTTTTGAAATGAGTATTAAATACCCTGATGGTAAATTTCTAGTGTATTAGACAGGGAGTTGAGAGATTCAAGTTCTGCCTCTTTCTATGTCACTTAAGACGCATGCATGTATTTTCATGTTGTCTAACTTATCCTCTATACCTGTATGATCAGGTTCATGCTATCCCATAAGGAAGGAAGCATTATGCCATTTATTATTGTTGATTCCAAGATAGATTCCATACTCAGCTGTTACACAAGTATCTCAGAGATGAAAAAAACCCAAAACATTCCAAACAAAGATTTTGCAAATTCAAGTCAAAGTCTCGTATCTGTTCAGAAATCACGTTTTATCTGACACTGTCATGCTTATCTTGCTTCCATAACCCAACAGGAAATAAGTTATTTAAAAGATATATAAATCAGTATGTTGTTCTAAGCAAAGCATTCATTACCCTTTTTTTTTAACTTAATTTTATGTGCCATTTAGAGGACCTGCTTCTTTCTTTCACTAAGTTCAGTCTGCTGAAAGTGATGTTTCGTTCATTTACTGATCTGACATATGAACAAATAATTGCTGTGATAATTACTAGGATGCTCCGAAGAAAGATCATGAATTCCAGAACAAAACAGCAGGATAAGAACTCGTATGTGTCTGTCCTGATCAATGTCCTTGGCAATACAAAGGACAAAAAAACAAATCAGGAAATTTGGATATGTGATTTGTTGGTTTTGGCATAATGCTTTTTGTTTCATTTGTGTCCCCCGCTCCACTCCCCAAAAACTATCCTCAACTATTTAACCGTTAGATGCTCTCATCCAGTTCCAGGCCACCCGCTGAATGCTGTAATGTCTGTTCAGAACTGGAAAACCTTCTGCAGTGACAACTTTCAGAAATGCATCATCTTCAGATGAAACAAACCTCAAGGGCAGAAATAAAAGAAGCAGTTGCATTGCTACCTTTTCTTCAATCATCATAGAAGATTCTGCTCACAATTTATACAGTCATTCCAAAATTCACTGGATTTGCTTAGTTATTACCTTTATGGGGCTTTTCTCAGGGGGTGCTTAAGAAAGGTTAGTTTCTGCATCTGACAACCAGCTGTTCAGCAACAGAGAACAAATCAGATGGTCTTAGCTGGCTCCTGAATGCATTATGCTGGAAATAGGCTAGAAAGGAAGAATCGTGTCTGTATTTAGTGTGGATAAACTGCTTTGTCCCCATCCATTCTGAGTGGTGGAAAAGGAGGAAAGAAACCTTCCCTTGAATGAGGCCCTGCAGCTCCCGCCCCCCTCCCGCAGAGCAGCACCAGCAATTTCCCACTCTCTTTGCCCCTCTGAGGAACACCTCACAGAAAAAAAATTCACAAAACCAAAGAGGACATATTTACCTGCTTAAACCACAGTCCTGCTGCTATTCATATGAAGTCATATGATGGAAATGGACTAAAAGGTCTTTGTCTTTGGTTCTATAAAATTCTCAACCTTGGGCATCATCTAACAATAGGATGTGTAGAGACTGGTTAGTTCTGGCTTTCAGGTCTCTTCTCCCAGAGGACCCATCTTTGTTCTTCTTGGGAAGGAATTCGGTCATCAAAAAAACCCAATAATGACTAGTTACATGGAGAATATCCACCAGCTTGTTTATTTTTTTTGCTAACATATCAAAGAAAACTTCCGTAATTTTCATATAACATTCATGTATGCATACTACCTTTCTCAGCAAAAGTGGTAACTTTACCTTGCCATGATTTTGATTTGTTTTATTTTAATACTATTGTGTTTAAGAGCCTGTTGTTCCAACTGGACTTTCTAAATGTCCTCTAGTTACGCAGTCTATATTCACAGTAGCATGAAAATGTTTCTAGTCTTATCATGGGTATCTTGATTTGTGTACGGACATACATTTTGACTTTTGAATGGCTAGTATAATTTTAATGGTAAGATGTGTTTTAAATCTCACTGGGATGAATGGGACTCTTGTCCTAGACTGCAATTGCTTTTCGGTTATGTTTGTAAGCTCTTCTACAGTTCTTAAAACTGAAGCAATACACAAATTGTCCTTTAGTTTGTGTGGATACTTAACCTCAACAGCACTTAAAGTACAGTGTACTACTCACTCATTATGCACACTTTCCCTTACCTTGGCTAGTATAAAGAACTGGCTACAGCTTGGTTGCCTCTTGTTCTAATGTTCTTCTGGTCTTACTCCAGGAGAGTTAACATGTTTGAATAAAAAGCAGTTTCGTTCCTAAACATGAAAGAAAAGACAGTAGCTGCTTTCAGAGTATTTTCTGCAGATTATGAAATTAAATTGTGTGTTCCTTTTCACTGCTTTACTTTAAGGTCTGGGCTCTTCCATAAGTTCTGCATTGCTTTTTTATATTTTTATATTTATATTATATTTACATATACTGTTCTGAATCTGTCATGACTGAGAGAAATACACCTATGAATAATGAAAATATTTTACCTTGTTTATCACTGCACACAGTGTTTTACAAAGTATAGAGAAGTCTCAGGGCATTTGTGATGAAAACCTGAATTAGAACAAAGCTTAAAAGTGGAAATATAAACTGCAAGTCAACATAGTGTGATCTGATTATTTGAATATTATGTACCACTACTTTTATTCAATATTCAATGTCAGCATTTGCTGAGTTTGAGAAAATCCTAATGAATTGGGATGTGCTGAAAACGCTGCCAAGATTCTGTTTCTTGCAGTATTGCTGTACTTCCTGTGCTAACATGTTAGAAATGGGCAAACACTGAGAGATTATGAAAAACATTATCCCCCTCCTAGGCCAAATCCTTCACCAAGACTGTTCAGCCAGGCAGTAAAAACAATTAAATAAAGCATGCAAAACCACATCCTTCAGGTTATGGATGCTTGCACAAGCTGATCCAAATCTCTGAATGTTTTGAGGACCACTTGTCTCGAAGGAAAAGCCAAAATATTCTGGACAGATAATACATTATCAGTTGTTTAAGGCAGAGGTCTGCAACAGATCAACAACAGTTGCAACGCCTGGTTGTCTCTGAGAATGTAAGTAATTTCCAGTTCTATTGTACCATCACGCACAGCATCTTGGAACAGGCTGGTAAATTCCCACTGACTGTAATAATGCACATTTGGCTTTTTATTTTTTTCTATCTGAAATTGAAAAGTGTATATATGTATCAATGAAATCCTTCTCTTGAATTAGGGAAACAAAACACTTCTGGTGATTAAAGCCTGACAGACCTGTATACCTCTCAAGTGCAAAGTAGTGGAAACAGGGGAAAGAAGACCAGAGCCCTTTATCATGCACTGCAGTAAAGTAGCTCAAGGCAAAGGTACTTTTTCTAAAAGTCATTTATGATTAAACACTCCAGCAGTTATTAATGTATAGTGTATTGAGGCAAAATGCCTATTCTGAAAATGGTTGTCCCAGCTGGCAAATTCTGCTAAACTTGAGGATGTGTAGGACATAAGATGAAAAATCACTGTGTAACAGAGGGCTGGGTACTGGGCTGGTCTTACCGTTCATAAAAAGATGTGAATTTTCAACAGCTCAGGATCTAGACCATAAAAATCTGTCAGCCTGCATGACTTAATCTAACCTTCTGTGAAGTCAGCAGCAGTCTTTCCATAGACTTTAGTAGGTGTTGTGGCAAAGCTCAGTGCTGAACTTGCAGTGCTTTCCAGAACACTGAAGTGTGGAAAAGAGGATAATTTGCTCACTGAATTGCCAATTTAGTTGCTAGGAATCAAAAGTTCTTAATGAAGGATGCAAAGGCACACAGAAAGTTAGAGTTTAACTTAACAACCAGATTGTTGCGAGGAATTTAGAGATTCAGTCTGATTTGGATGTGTTCCTGAGCCTACAGCCTTTAGTTACGCTATCTTCACTGTTGCCATTGCTGGGGACACCTGTAACTCCCATTAGCTTGAGGGGAATTTGCATGGGCTTAGCGCTTTTCAGAACTTGGACCCTGATGTTTACACGTCTTGTATGCTGGATTTGCAGAGTCACAAATGTGGAAAAGAGAAATTTTGACTAGTTTGGTTCTTTTTGTGTTCTGGTCAGGCCAGAAATACTGGAAGAGTGGTTTTTCCCATAATGTTCCATCACTTCAACTTTTCTTCCCATTCAGCAGCCGGAAACTCAAACAGCATGCGGAAATGAAAACAAAATCTCTTAGAACTTATCCTGTCATTCAGCCGTAGTTCAGGTCTTTTTTCTTGCCTTTCTGTGGCTCTGAACTCACAGACCTTGCTTTCAGAAGTGGACTGTTGCTCTCAGGTTGATGTTAAACATACCACGAACATTCATCCAAGAAATTATATTTATGACTGACTTGTGAAAAACCAAACCTACTGCAAAGCTGAAGATTTGACCTGAAGATTTTTGAGGTTAAAGCTGTTGGTTTCTGTCTGTGTTATTTCCACACCCTGAAAATCCTGATACTTCATTCTCCTTCCTCTGCCTTTGACAATTCAGCACAGGGATATTTCTGTAGGTCTGCACAGCACCGGCTACCAAGGAACGCTAATGTTTTTAGGCTGTATTCTTTGGAAGCGCATGGCTAGTCATAATGGAACAGGTGGGAAAAGGAAGTATTATTCCTTCTTTACTGATGGGACTGAGAGCCCAGAGCATCAATGATTTCTTCACAGCCGCACAGGAATTTCATGGAACAATTCCAAGTTCTCAACCTAATGTTGTAACCTTAGGGCCATTCTTACCTTGAAGGAGTGTGTGGGGCTGTGCAATGTCTTTGGCATATTTGAAGCACCATTATTCAACAACTTCTCTCTGTTTTTCTAATAAAAATCTACACACACATGCTATTTCATAAGTAGTGCACAGACGTGCCCAATAAAATACCCAGAGACATGCTAATGAGCATTGAGCCCAGTTATCAAAAATTAAAAGCCTACCCTCCATAGAAAGCTTAAAGTACGTAATGTAACTTTCATTACATATCTTGCAATGCCAAATTTCTTCAGAAGAGTCATGGTTCTAATTTACTCATATTTAAAAGCAAACTACAAGGAAAACCACAAAATTCCATGAACCTCAGTGATGCGCCCCAGGGGGCCTTTGGCACATTACCACTTAAAACTTATTTCACTCTCAGTGCCCTGAAATTGCATCAACTCCTGTTCCACTGTGAAATATTAGTATTTGCAGCCTGTGCATCCTGCTGGAACACTATAGGAACCTTATGGTTGTCCCCTTTCCCTGAGACTTACTGAAATCTCCCAGACAAATGTCTTTCTTCAACAGTTGCTACCTTTTGTGTAGAAAAGGTTAAACATGTTGGTTTTAATTCTAGAGGTCTGGAAAACATTACGTTTGAGGTAGCCACATGTCAAATATGTGGAACTTCTATACATCCCTGTAGGAGACTATTCCATTTGCCACTAGACTCTAACTAGGCAAAATTAGGATGAATATCAGTAAAACTTTTCTGGTTTTATTGGGTTGGGTTTTACGAAAAAAGCCTTGATAGCAATGTGGTTAGTATCTTCCTGCTGTTAAATCCTTTTCTAGATAGAAATTAAATGAGAAGTCAACCTAGTTACGATAAGGTTTTCTTTTAGTAGTGAACCAAGCTAACCATAAAAATTAACAATTTTACTTTAAACAGTGATGTGTTGGATAACCAGTAAGTTTTAGAGCAAAAAAAATCCATAGAGCACACTACTAACTGTGTAGTAGTCTCAGTGATCTTTGACTGACTGTCTTTTTTTGCGAGTCTTTTGGTCCAAAGTTTTAAACTTAAAAACTGGACACCTACCTGAATCTGGAATCTGCAGGTTTTTAAATATGAAGTGTTCTTTTCATGTTATATATTGGTTTATTCTGTAGTAGGGAAATGAGTAAGAGACTCTTTTGCACCATTTAAGGTGATCACCTTCACAGAGCACACCAAAATCTGAGATAAGCATAGAAACTATATGAGCATAGAAAACTCTCGTTTAAAACACCAGACTCTTTCTCATTTGCATATATATGCAGATGTGCAGCATTTCCGTGAACCATGGAAGTGCTCCAACTGTAAAGCTATCTATGGCACCTTCGGGCAAGGCTAGAATTATAAAAATTTCAGAAGAAAGATTTTTTTGCTGTTGAAGTGAGCAAGAAAAGCTGTAGGCAGAAATGAGTTTGCATTGTTCAAAATACTTAACAGTGCTTAAATTGTGTTGAACACCAGGACCAATTTGACTGAACTCAAGTAAAGATTTATGGCACAGACCTGACAGAGCTGATAAAACTTGCAGGGGAAGGTGGTTAAAAGCAAGCATTCTGCTACCACCTTTAATATTAATGTAGAGAATGGATGGGATCTGTGAAGTCTGTGATGATGGTGAGAATGCCGTAACAACTCAAGACAGGTTTTAAATTACAGTGGTCTCTGCAAATAGCATATTAATGAAAAATTTGCACCTGTAGCTTCAAAGAGGCAACAGACGCATGAATACTATTGTAGGTTTTGGGTAAGAACTAGGAAATTAAGTCAAAATAAATCCCAGAGATTAAGATTTATTTTGAACATAAATGATAAGATAGAATTCGGAGGGAAGTAGTCCAGGTGGGAGACAAGTTTCCAGCTTACCTGCTTTTCTCACTCCAAGCTAGCTTTAAACTCAGGAGCAAAAGGGAGATGGAGTGAATGTATGAATTCTTGGCTTCAGCCTTTATAGGAGAAGTAATTAGAGAATTCTGGAGCAACTGGACACTTCAGTCCAAAGTTGTTGGGGTCTGTTTTGGTAAAATTTTTTCCAATCATTTCATTTAAAGCATAATCTGAAGAGATATTATTTTAGGATTTTGAGGGTATTTTTAAACCAAACCTTTATTAATCTGCCTTTCTTGGGGGGTTGGACTAGATGATCCACAGAGGTCCCTTCCAAGTCCTAACATTCTGTGATTCTGTGATTCTGAATTTCAGAAAGGTCATAGCATGAACCTTTTAGATCTGCTTTGATATTTTTTCTTATAAAAGTCAGGTTTCAGTGTGAATCTTATTCAAAAGTGTGCAAAATCAAAGAAGTATCCACTGAAACTGAAGTTTCTCGAAGGGTTCTTAGCTTAACATTTTAATTCTACAAATAAATTCCTATGTCATACACCTTTTAAATTCTTCTGCTTCTTGGAAGTTCCTTGAAACAAAATAAAAGGAAAATTTCTTTTGTGGAGTGATTTTTTCCTCTAGTTATGTTTGACTAATGACCATTTTCAGTTGTGCATTATGCTGAAGCAGAGGTTTGTTTTTTAAATCCTTCAGTCTAAGAGGTATGTTTTCCAGAGCATTGGTTACATTACAGTGATAGGGACATACAAAGTGCCTTCTGAGAACTATGTAATTAGTCAGTAGAGAGGCTTATGTATGTTTCTGAGAGAAAAAATATTCTTTTATGCTGATAAGTTAGAAGTCACTTTAGTATCCTATAGCAAATCAGTAATGACTGAAGAATGTGGAAAAGGAAATGTCTGTCGCTATAGCAGCTCATGATTTTATTAAACTCTCCTCCCCAATTCAATCACTTCATACATCAAAGATAAAATTTAGAATGGGAAGGCTGCATTTATTTCTGGTAATTAATTACAGACCCCAAAAATTTGTTGAGTCAAATTGCATCGCAGCAATTACAGTATTTTATCTCCAGTGTTACATAAGTCTTTAATCTTGGTCTTAGTGTGCCTGTTTGTCTGTTCAGTGCTCTGTAAACAAAGTGAAACTACATAGTGCCTTCTATGTCGTGATTTCTCATAAGTTGATCGTCTCTGCTACATTGGGTAAGGACCTTCCCCAGGTTCCACTGTAGTACAGGAAAGTATTTATGCCTATAGCAAAAGACTTTGACCATAGGCTGAGATATGTTCACAGAAGTTGGCTACCAAGCCATGCTTTAAGGAAAATTATTGTGGGTAATATGTGATCTGAAATACAATAAAAAAGCTTTTTTTGTTGTTAATAATATTTGTTATGAATATTCATGCAACTCTTCCTTGTACCTATTCATCCAACAGTAGCCAGCTCTGCAGGGCCTAGTAGCAGCAGGTGGGAAGGATGCTTTTTTTCTTTTGATAATCTCAGCATTCATCTTAAGAGGCTTTAAAGGTGAAGAAAGTCCTCATTTTCTCCTACAAAGTCTTTCTTCAAAGAGACTGGTTGTCTCCCTTCAGTTAGGGCAAGTTGGCTCATATTCTAGAACATGTGGATTTTATGGTTTACATAATCCACACATGTCTTCCTGTGAGCACAGGGTAGAATGATATCTTTTAATTTGTTTGTTTGAAAACCAGAAGAAAATACAGAAACAAAGTTAGAGTCCTCAATTTTGTTTCTCTCTTATGTAATCACTTCTTTATTAACTTTAGTGAGCAGTCAATGCTGGGTTTATGCCAGGGGAGATTTTTCAGGTCATCCCAACAGGAAGAAATAT
>Ga0181612_132246_pt1 | contig 12814 bp, 7 predicted proteins | sample HoacroProtozoa21_FD_119630 | JGI IMG/M metagenome (GOLD analysis project Ga0181612, IMG submission 119630) | Hoatzin crop microbial communities from Cojedes, Venezuel. Combined Assembly of Gp0051906, Gp0051904, Gp0051908 | reverse complement strand
TCCCTTCCAATGCAAACCATGCTATCATTCAATCATTCTGCAATTCTATGACTGATCTGCAGAAGCAGTCTGGAGTCCTAGGAGCAGCTGTTTGTGCCGAGTTCTGCATTGCCACTGCCATACTTTTTTTAACTAACTAGTTTAAAGCTAGGTGCCATGTATCTGTATGTGCCTCAACTGCTTATTTGGACTGCAAAGCACAATGCCAATGCATGGCACCAAAAACTGGGAACTCTTGATGGATAGGGCCACCCTCACTGTCTCTGTGCTCAGGGTAGGCTGTGATGTAGAAGCTGCCATTCCTCTGCAGCATGAAAGCGTTCTGCTCCAGTGGACCGACTGCCTGGGACGTGAGCAAGGCAAAGGAACATTTGTAAGGGCAAGGATCTGGACATTATATTGTTAGGTTAGCCTCCTTTCAGGTTAAAAGCTAACATTTTTGCCTTTATTCAAACGTATAGAAGAATGCTGATGCTACTAGTCACAAGTTTCGTCCCTAAGCTCCTCTTGAAGATAGTGGGAGGGTTGCTGGAGTAATGACCACATTTGAAAAAACAAGTTTTGAATGTCATTTACTGAGGAAACAGGTGTGGTGGTTTAATATGTTACTAAATCCCCCTCTGCCAGCGGTAGCTGCCTTTTTACAGAGTCAGCAGAGTGGTATGCATATGTTAGTAACTCCAATGTTAATCCAGCCCTGTAGCAGTGCAAGATAAGATGCCAAAATATGAATGGGTGTTTTAGGGGCAGGGACACATACTCTGCATCACTAACTCTGCTAGAGGTCCAGCAGTAATGTAGGAAGGGTGTGGACAGCTGTGGGGGGTAGTGTCTTAAAGCTGCTACAGCAAGAGTTGCCACAGCTTGTCTGTCAGATATGGTCATGAGGTCAAGATTTGTACCAGAATGTACAGTATCATGAAATTTAGTAATAACCTTTATTTACCTCTCATTTGAAGTATATGTTGGTGTGTCTGGCATGTCCAAGTCAGTACCTGCTGCCTAGAAAGCTATCCTGATTGCACACAGATTTAAAACACCACATTGACAGTCTAATTGTCATTGAATCCATCACCCTCTTAATTGTATTGTTTCTGCATTTTTCATGGCAGTTGTGTACATTTCGTGTTAGTACAATACAGACCACAAATAATACATTATGAAAAGCAATCCCGTGTTTTAATAAACACACACAGAGAAAATCAATTTTTTAACTGAATTTTAAAAATATACAGTTGTAATGAAGTGAAATGAATTTACGTTCGTCTGTGTATGGATTGTTCTCAAGTCTGCCTTCTTTCGTCTCTGGGCCTCATGTAGATGCAGTCAGACTTTCATACTTTAAATAAATATTGCTTTGAAGGATAATATCATGAGCATTAGAGTGCTAGAAATTCTTTTTATTGTCAGAAATATTTGCATTACCTATATCTGTCATATCAAATAAAGAATATATGAAAAAATATTTATATCTCACATGCTAACATGTGAGCAATCACGGGATGCTTTGTTGAGAGAGAATTGGAATTTGGACATAATGATTGCCAGGTAAAATTGGGAAGCCGAGGGGGGAGTACAAGGGGGTGTAACATGCAGCATACAATAAGAAAACTGTGAGCCAGTGGTTTGTAGAAAATGGGAAGATGTATTGGTGTAGATGCAACTGTACATGTGAAAAAGCTTGTTACGAAATTAATTTAAGTAATAGAAAGAATTTTCCCTGGAGCAACATGAAATTGCAGTGCTTTCTGTGGCACTGCAGAAAAAAGGGTAATGATTTAGGAAGCCTACAGAATTACAGTAATCAAAATGGGAAGAGGATCTGATGTGGGGATTTCTATGTAATTTGTCTTTCTGTGCTGCTCTTTCTTTGCCAGCTGGAGCTTTGAGTTATATATACATGTATCTTTTCCATAACTTACATTGTGTGCTGATCTAGGCATTCTCTTTTCTTTAAAAATAGGGGCTTAGTTTGGAGTATCAGGGTGAAATTTCACTCTTTACTATTTGGTTACTTTTTATATGTCTTTTATTTCTACTTATGTGTTTCAATGAGAGATCTCTGACCTTGGGCAGAAATATGTTCTTGACACTTTTATTTTAAAAGGAAAAATGTCTTTCTGTGGGGTCTTTGAAGCAAATCTATCTGATGTGTGACAGCGAATATCCTTTGCCTTCTACTTTCATTGTCAGAAGTATGTCACATATTGTAAGAGTCTAGGAGGGCCTATTTTCCTTCTATTATGTGTTTGTTTGGTATATCAAGAAGTCCTTAATCAGATGAAACTAGTGGGGTTTCCATGAAGTTGATGGGACTTCTGGCCATCCTGTTACTGCAGCCAGAAAGACATAGAAGTGTAGTGGTACAGGAGCCTCAGAAGATGGAGTAAGTTTTAGCAAGATGATTATATAGTTTGGGTGCAGGTGCAGCAAGGTGAAGTCAGATATTGCGTGAAGCAATGACTGCAGGTTCTTTGCATGGGGAGCTGAGCTTCTAATGCAGATTGCAATACTGATATTCTGACCAGTCTCATGTTGCCTCTGTTCTTGACTATTCCTGCTCAGCCACATACCTCTCTCTGAAGAGATTTAAGGTTTGTATATGTTCAGACGGATGGATGTTTAACCAGATCAGTTCCCCTGACTGTCATTTTCTTTGTGCTCTACCATGTGATTACAGTATTAGGCCTCCCTGGAACAAATAAACAATGATAATTAGAAATTGTACATAGGGAAGTAGATCTAATTGGAGCTTTCTGAGAATCTGCCATGAATGCTAGTTTGCACTAGTCTACCAAGAGCTGTGGTTGATCACATTGGTATCATCAAGTAAAACATAGATGTTCTGCATGGAGTTGGAGTTTTGAGAGGTGTTTGCTCTTTTGGGTGCTGTGTTATTTGGCATATGCTGCAGTCACTGAGTGTGAGGCCTGGAGCTTTTGTTATGCAATTGCAGGGGCACTGCTGAAATCTGTGGCCTTCGCAGAGGGTTAGGAAAATACTGTTGTCATCACTTAGGCTACTTCCAACCAAGCGAGGAAAATAAAGAATGCTTTGTGCTTCCACATCTCTGCATGGCAGGAGGAAGAGAACCTGATACAATGGAGATGTGGGATGCGGTTAAATACTTGGCAATTTAGGTGCTTTTACTCATGTCCATATAATGAACAACTCAAGAAAAAGAAAAGCCCAGCAAGTTTTGTTAGCAAATAAAATGGTGTAGAAATTTCAAGTGCTGCACTGAAATTGTGAAATCAAGCTGGGGGGAAGTAAAATATAAAAGTAGACATAAAACCTGGGAATACTGCATCCCCTTGCAAGACAGGTAGAGTTCCTCATTGTCCTAGAAAGATAAACGACTTTTTTGTCTTCATGCCACTTGAGTTCTGCCAGTGAAGCAGTCATCTCTGCTGAGCTTGTCATCTCTGAGCCTCATAAAGTGAAACTGACCCCTTGCTGTGTAATTGGAGGTCTAGGTACTGTTCTAATCTCTTTGTACTGGACATACACGTGAAGTTTCACCAAACAGTAGTGGCTCCAGAGTCATTCAGATGGTTTTGAAAATTTTATCTGCTAAGGGAGAACTTCAGAGAGGAATTCAAGATTAATTATATGAGCAAACTCACAGTTATTTGAGGGCTGAACTAATTGCTTCCACCCTGTGCTAAACTTGACCTGATGCCCTACAGAGCTGCTTGTCTATCTGCACATCATCCTCCCCAGCATGTCTCATAGTTCCCTTGTTATTATTTTTCCTTTTTCTGGGTTTTCCCAGGCCCCTTAACCTTAACCCTGGATAATACAGAGTTAAGTGTAATTCTGTATTGCTAGAACTGCACTTCAAAATTTACAAGGGAGAATGCAATGGTGGTTATATCCACTCCTAAGTCTTAAAACTTTACACCATCTGATTTTTCTCCTGGTGAGAGAAATGTCAGCAGACTGGTCTTTTGTCACAAGAGTGTATACAATTACATGTGTCCTTTGTAAGATAGAATCTTTTCAGTGACTTGATTAAGGAGGTATTTAAAAATGCAGTTTTCATTTTAATAGAAAACTGATCCTACTTTAAAAAATTAAAATCGAAATATCTTATCCTGAGAAATTAATTTCTTCTTGGGTCGCTTAAATGTGGTCACAGAGTCACATATAAAAATATTTTGTGTAAACCTCTCTTCTCATCTGCTTCTCTCTTCACTTCAGAAGATCTTTATCTGCTGTGCTTGAGAAGAAAATAGGGTGTTGGAGTAAGGCACTAGACCAGCCTGAGATTGAAATCTCTATTCAGTTTTTCAATCTTGTCTCAGCTGGCTGGTAATCTTGGGTATAACCGTTAGTATCTGTGTCGCAGTTCACGTTTGTAGGAAAAAAACCCTCTATCTCCTTTTCATTGTCCTTGTTTAGCTGACAACATCTTTAAACTGTCTTTCAAGGTGGGGATTTATTTCATAAAACTTAAAACTTCAATTTATTTTAGAAATCTATTATGGGATGAGATGAATCTTACCCTTTCTCTCTGTTGACTAAAGGCATACCTTCAAGGAACTGAAACATAATGTTTATACTACAAATTTCTGCCTTTGTTCTAACCCTTAATGTAGAATATCTTGGTGTATCCAAGAATAAAATTACTTGGATTTTAGAAAATGGCTAACAAATACATCACAAATAGAGACTGATAGCATGTATGCAAACCATATTTACATGCATAAAACATTCACCTTCTGAGATTTTCTTGGACTTATTGGGTGTGTGGGATTGATTATTCAATCCAATGTAATCTAATGGGGAAAAAAAAACCCTACCAAAAATGATGACTGTAAAATTTAGCATAACGATCCTCAGGCTGCTTGCAGCGCCATGCCTTAAATTATGACTAGACTGCTGTACCATGTCTTCAGTGTCTTGGACTTGTATTATAAATTTGTGTACATAAAAATCATGGAGTTGCCAATAGTGATATGGGCTACAGAAAGAAAAATCGGTGAGATATTGTACAGTGGACTGCAGGCTAGAAAGCTGCAATTTGCTAGCTAGCAGGGGAAACAGAGGTGGCTGTGGCAAACAAGAGATCTACACATAGATGTTCAGAATACATGACCAAAATGGGGTGAGCTGTGTGCAGATGTGCAGAAGAGTGCTTTACGGAATCCGGAGGGGAGCACGCAAGGCACTGAGCCAGGGAAACCTCACCTTTGTACTCCTGCACCGGACTGCCTTGAGGAGCTGCATCGGGAATACGTGTTTGATTTGCTTAGTGGAACTCTTAAGGGCTGTGATGAACACGTTTGTGCCGTTTATTACTGGCAGGCCTTGCAAAGGAATTCTCATTTTATTTGGAATCCAGGAGTGGTTTGGGGAACTGGCAGAGGGTTAACACTTGCAAAGCTCCAAGGTATGTGAAGCACTCACAGTGCCTGCTCACAGCCTAGTACACTGTTTGCCAATGGGCTGTGTCATGTCACTTGATGGGACATGCCAAGTCCTATGATAAAAGCTGGGCTGTGACACTAAGCTGTTGCTGAAGAACATACATTTTAACAGGGCTCTGTTGATGATGGCTCACTGGTAGGTTGTATATCCTTGTGGCTACGTAACATAACAACCTCTGTCTTGCTCTGACAAAACAAGCCAAATTCAGTCCATGAATGCAGCTCACCTCTAGGACACGGTGCTGTGAAGCAGAAAAAGCCAGGGCATGGTGCTGCAGGTGTTCAAGCTACAGGCTCAGCAACAGGGGTCATGGAACAGGATTTACGTGTATTTGTTTTCTGCTCACTTGACAGGGTCTGTGCTCACAACAAACCAACACCTCCGTATTTAGCCAGGAAGTTCTCAACAGCCTCCTAAAGTGGGGCTGCAGTGTAAGAAAGTGTATTATTTTTGCACCATATCTGGCACATTAACAATATACTTTTGTACTGTCTCTTTCTCTCCCCATATTTTGTTTTATTTAGTGTGTATGTCTGTGGCCACTGGAAAAGAGAGCTTTAAACTCACAGCGCTGTACCATGTTCAGAATCTAGTATGGGAGGTTTACTATATTAGGGCCAGATTTTTAGGTAACTAGGTAAAATGAAGGACATAATCCCCTGATTTTTAAAAAGCTGAGCACTGGCACCTTTTTTTGTCAGAGTCAGAAATGTGGAATGAATCTTGGAAAGCACTGAAACAGAATTACATGAAAGCTTTTTGGCTTTGTAGTAAAAATTATACTTAAAAATCCTCTTAGGAGCTACATTAACTAATCCTGTTTTTTTTCTAGGTGATGGCATTAGTATAAGCATCAAAAATATTTGTCAGGAAACTGACAGGTATTTTGTGATTACCACCATTTTACACATTTATTGTGGTGAATGTAGGTTAAACATACAACAACCAGTGATTTTAATTCACTTTTTTTTTTTTTTTCTCCTGCCCTTTCTGGCATAAAGTACATAAACTTTGAAAGATAATTTTTAACCCAGGAGTTACCCATTCATTAGCAAAGTTGAAAGCAGGATACATTAAGTAGTTGTTTCCTGACCTCAAAGAGAGCTGCCTGTGTGCTTTCAGATCTGTGTCCAATAATTGATTCTACCTAGGGGGAAGAAAAGACTGAAACCACACAAACTGACTGAATGACCACTGAAGGGTGCTTCCAGAGTAACAGCTGGCTTCTAGCAGTGCTCCTGTTCAAGTGACATAGCTTGAAACACCTTTTACGTTACCCAGCCTTTAAAAGATCATTGTTGAAACGCAGGAATATTGATTAGTTGGTGTTCATGCTGTGGTCAACCTTTTATATTACCCTGTCTTTATAAGGTCATTGTTGTAAAGCAGGAATATTGGTTAATTAGTGTTCATGTTGTGGTCAAAAAATGTTAAAAGACTGTCAACAAATGAAAGTGTGTGGGGAAGAGAGATTTAGTTTTCCAAACTTTATTATCTGCAGGTACACTAGACTGCTAATAGCAAACTTTGCCCTTTAGTTACATTACTTAAATACTTCTACTGCAAGTTAGGACTCTAGAGTTTTCTTTAGTTTGAGTCTTACCTATGTACAAAATCTGCCAAATCCAGCAGGTTAGCGGTTTTACCTTGACCTGGCTGCCTTGGCAGGGGAGGCCATTCCAACTCCATTTAGTGCAACTCATCAGCTACTAACACAATGCCTTTGTCCTGGAGAGACATTCTAGAGCATCTTTGGTTTCGTCCATTTTCGTTTAGCCTAGACTGGCTTGAATGCAGTGAACTCAATTATAATGTGAATGCTTTGTCAAGGGAGAAAATAACTTTACAACTGTAAGTAATGATGCTTTTGGAAGGTTTAATATGTGTATTTTAAAAGGGATGTTTTATTGATCCTTTGAACGACTTTCTTATGTTGCTTCTGTGAAGTTTATGAACTCGAAGATAAGTAGAAATGAGAGCATTTGAAAGATCTTAACTTTTTTCTTTATGTAATTCATTTGTATTTTATACTTAAGATAGCTTGATGGGCAAAACCAGACTTGTTTTTTTCACATCCTATCTGTATAACCTTATTCACTTCCTTACTCACTTAGGTATTATTTCTGAATTCCTCCTGCTGTAGTGAAAACACTAGGATGAAGGTTTAGAACAACCCCTTTAGCTCATGCTACAGATTGTGAACTGAAGGAAAAGTACTGAGAATTTGCATTCCACCTCCTTTGCATTGTATCATCCTTGCTGAACTGCCAGAGAGCAGGAGTCAAGAGGGGCTGATACCTTATGCTCCAGCACACTCTTCAAGAGTAGTCAGGTGGCCACAGGGGTGTGTCTTTCTGCATCCCTTTACAGCAGAGGCTGCACTCAACTGGTTGCATTGGGTTGCACTATGTCCACACCAAGACTGGGAGCAGGCTGTGCTCTCTCAGTGTGGAACTGGGAAGGGAGAAGGGAGCAAGTTTGCTACAAGGGGCAAAGCTGCAAGGAACTGGTTTGTGGTGGCTAGAAGCAGATTTCGCTCTTTATGCTGGAGTCACATAAGGACTGGGTATTCTGGTGACACTTTGAATGAATCGGCTTTATGGGGCCTTTAGCTCACAGTTCTGGTAGGAAGTGGGTGCTATGAAACACCTGCTGGGAACCGAGATGAAAAGTTTGGAAGTGAATTGGGAGAAGGACTGAATGGAGTGTGAAAGTGATGTCTAAATAGTTTAGTAGATGAGGAGTAAAAATAGAAAGGAACATGTAAGTGTACTTTTGTAAAGCTATCAGGTAAGAGGACAGTTTGGCTTGTACTCATTTGGCTGATTAGAGATGTAAATTAATATAAAAACATTCATGGAGAGGGGCAACTACAGACACTTTAGACAGGGTTCATGCTTACAGAAGAGAAGAAGGTAGGACTGAGAAAAAGCAAAGCTACAGTATGGAAATCTTTCCCTGCAACGTTCCAAATATAGCTCAGCACATCTATTTATTTTGCATTTCTCTTCTATGGGAGCAGGCAAGATACATTGTCAGAATAAGCATCAATAGCAAAGGTAGAGTTTCTCAGTCAGGCCTGTATTTTCCTTGCTGTTTTAACCTCCTCTGTCTGAGATTAGGTGCATCATGTACCTAAAATGCTCAGGAATGGAAGAAGTTGGAATAAGCTTCCCTCCAGGTGGGTTAGTGCCTTTCTGGTTAGCCAGTAGATGTCATCACAAGACTGAGCCTCTTTGTCCAGGAGCTGTACAGCACCCTTCGCTAATCCTTCACACTCTTGCCCGCTCACGTCTGGTGGAAACTGCATTGCAGCACTGGAGTGTGTATTTTCTGGCTGGCAGCACATGTAGGCTAACAAAGTAGTTCAGAGTGTAAATCATCTAACAGAGTAAGTGCCACTTGCTGAGACACCTTTCCAATGAAGAACTGATTCTCCTTGAGCTCTGCTGGCAGCAGACTAGAAGTGTTTGAAAGACTGTTTTAATCGGAGGAAGGTAACAACCATGCCTGTGGGAATTAGGAAATAATGACGACAGTGTAGTCAGTAATACAACGGCTTACTAGTGCCTTATAGGCAAGGCTCCAGATATTCCATATGCCTACAGCTGCAGGATCCAGCCTGTATATTGTGTTCCAGAGTGGAAAGGTATGATCTGCAAATCATTCATTATTAATCTAATTCTTCCCTTGCTGAATAGCAATAGGAAATGTACCATTGATCTTATCAGAAAAAAAACAAAAGGACTTTAAAAGAAAAATTCCTCTCCTGAATTTTTAATTTTAAAAACGTGTTTGCAGTCCTTACAATGAAGAAAAATGTTTTAAGAATGAGTTACCTAAATGTACATGTCTTGCAATAGTGCAAGTAGCATAAAACTGTGAGATAGCTTTCTGGCCTCTAGCTGCCCCTTCACAACAATGCAGGTTTTCCATAGGTCCCAGATTATACTTGCCAGCCTACACTGACGTCTGGTTTCCATCACCATCTTAAATTACACTAGATACCAGTGCTTAGGCATCTGAATCACATCAATATGGTATTTTTTTTCTTCTGGAATCTGTAAGCATGCTGTAGCAGTTAGCATATATATGACCTTCTCCGTATATGCATCTTGGTAAGTTAACACTGAGGCCCTCTCGGACAATCATCACAGAAGCAGCTGTGGTGGTTTAAGATATTATTGTCCTTCAGCTGTTCATTACTAAACCTCTGCTAAAGTCTGCAACCTCACAGAAGAGACAACAGAATTCTATCTTTCTCTGCTTCAGCGTAATACCACCTGAGTTACCTTAACTTGCTGATGAAGGGGGCTTAAACTAATCTGGATAATTTGTGCTGGAGTAGATGAGAGGCTCATGAGATCTATTTATTAACATTGCTAGAGGGATGACAGCCTCCAGCAGAGGAGCAGAAACGAGCAGTCAAGGTATATTAGCTTCTAATCCCATCTCATTCATTTCTTTAATGAATGTCTGGCTGCAGCCTAAAATGAAATATGAGAATTTAAATAGCTGCAGTTGTATAGCTAATCTCCTTCATATGCTCACTCCATTTTTTTACAGTATTGCTCCTATCCAGGACTAACTGGACACCAAAATCTCTGGCTTGCCATTTGCTTATCTCTCAGCATTCCCAGCTGCCCCTGTCTGATAAATACGTGTATACTGAAGTGTTACTTTAGTGCCCTGAAACCAAAAATGCAGAGGCAACATTAAATACTCTTTGTTTTCTATCATAGCCTTATAAAACAGGAATTGTATTGTTTCTCACAAGAGTTTACCTGAAGTTGAGAACCTCTTCTGACTTTTGACATGTAGCTGCATCTGTGGTGGAAGTTCCACCTGTCTGTAGTAATTTGGGACCTGTGTGCAGAGTCTGAGTTCAGTTTCCCTTGGAGCGTGCAGTGTTATGCTTGCTGACATCTGTCCATGATGAGTCCCATGGAAAGCAGCAGGGCCCACAGAGAGCTGCCAGAGAGGTTCTGGCCCAGCGAAAGAGGGAAACCCTTCCAATGGCTTTCTGGCATGAATGCCTGTCTGGCCAGCTTTGCCAGCTCTGGGGAGGGCAGGCAGAAATCACCCCCTCTCCATGTTCAGTTTGTATTCCTCTGCTTTGTAGTGCCAGTCATTCCCTTCACAAGAGGGCAAGGAGTTAAAGGGTATCCACTCTACAAGAAGTGAGATGACTGCTTGTGTACTGCTTTTGTTATCTGAGGCAATATGAAAATGGGCGAAGACTACTGTTGCACCAAGGACAACTTAGCAAGAGGAGGGAAAGTATGCTGGTAGGCGGAAAGTATCAGCTGTGCAGGGGAACTCATTATAGTGATAGAGAGTATTGTTTGTATGGGTGCTGCAATAAAACACAAATTTACAGGCTATTTACTGTAAATTGCTTTCATGATCCTCTTTCTTCCAGATCTTTTAGGCTGCTTGTTCACATCCTACTGGTGATAAGCCTTTCTCATATATGAAAATAAATGTTTTGTGTCATAATCCCTCTGTAATTTTTTGCAGGGACTTCATTTGTATTACTAGAGACTTATTTTGACATCATTACTGAAGTTTTCCAATATCCACATTGATTTCAGTGCCTGACTTGACTGTTTGGTAAAGACTTTGGTCCTAAATGTACAAATATCACCAACAAATCTCTTTGAAGTGCAGGTTACTGCTATTGAAACTGTCACTTTGAGAAATACGATAAGATTACAAGGTCAATCATGACAGATGCTTTGTTAAATGAAAACATATATGACACAATAAAACATCCAGCATAAAGTTTTATTGTCAGTTTGTTCAGTGTGTAAAACCTCTTCATGACCATTTTTCAAGACACAGAGTATTTTCACATTGTATTTAGTTTCACTCATCTATCAAGCCAACTGGTCTCTTTCCTTCCTTTATTTTATGCCTGCAGTTGGATGAGGAGTACATAGATGTTGCTTGTGGTAAAATCATGCAACTGTCAGCACAAGGAGAGTTAGAGTGGAGAATGGAGACTGCATTTTAGGATCAGTTTTCTGGCTGAGGATTAATGTAATAATCTACTATTAAATAGGGATGGATATCTGAAAGTTTTATAGATTACATGATTTTGAAAACCCACCAAGAGCATTAAAAGGATTTACATCTGAACAGATGTCCAATATGGTATTCAGCTGACTTGAAATAAGAATGGAGGAATTGGTAAGCCTACAGAAATGCATTCTGGACTAGGAAATGGAGCTTGAAAACCACAGATGCCCAATAGAAGAGCACATGTGGAAATTTGTGGAACTTTGTGTTTAAGACTGAGTTTATTGATAGCTCTCTGTGCTGTCAGTATTATTTTACATTCAGATTTCTTGTTTATTGAGATTCAAAGTTACCATTTACAGGGTTTATTGTAATGGTAGGTTTAGGAAGCTGGCTTGATGGATAAACTGTCAACTTAATTTACTTAAGATGGGAGCTTGTGGTAAAGAGAATGTATTCCTGATAAAGTACAGAACAGTGCACTAGGAAAGCGAAGCAGTCCTACAGAACATGTTGGGGCATGAGTGATGGTGAGGCTATTCTCTTCTGCGCTGGTTCTTACTGCACTTCCCCCAACCCCTTACTATAGTATCCAAAAAGCTTTCAGTAGTACATGAACAAACACGATTAGCATCTGTCACAAAATGTTCTTTCTTTCATCCTCTCCTTCGGGCAGAATTGTGTGTGCAGTGTAACCTAGCACTTTAAAAAAAAAAATCTATATGTTACATGTTTGTTAAAGAGAAATCAAAGGTGTATACTCTGACTCAAAGTGGAAGATTTGTGATGGTTCTTCATTCCCCACGGAGCTGATTTCACAGACTCACACCAGCTCTCAAGCGAGATGTGTTTCCTGCACAGACAGGCTTTACCTTTGGGAGGAAAAAAATCTCTTATGCCTGACGAATATTGACTAGCCCGTTCAACTGCAGCTTTAAGCAGTGTTTTAAATATGCTTGGTCCAGAATAATGAGCCCCTTGAAGGTAAGGAATGTTTTTTTCTTTTAAACTTAAGTCAAAGTTCAGTGGGAAGTCATCAAAAACAGTGTTTAACATAAAGACTGGATGTACCTTTGAAAGTCTGTGATGGTCAAATGAATGGCAGCGTTTGGTATCATTTGACATTCTCTCCGGGTTGAAGGCCCTGTGTTAAAGATTGATCACATCACTGTGACAATGAGAGAAGTGATAAATACAAGTTAAACCATTTATTCTGTAATTACTGATAAAATCAATGCCTTGCTCAGTGACATAGAATCACAGAATCACAGAATCACAGAATAGTGGGGGTTGGAAGGGACCTCTGTGGGTCATCTAGTCCACCCCCCCTGCCGAAGCAGGGTCACCTACAGCAGGCTGC
>Ga0181612_159362_pt1:10000-12815 | contig 12815 bp, 7 predicted proteins | sample HoacroProtozoa21_FD_119630 | JGI IMG/M metagenome (GOLD analysis project Ga0181612, IMG submission 119630) | Hoatzin crop microbial communities from Cojedes, Venezuel. Combined Assembly of Gp0051906, Gp0051904, Gp0051908 | reverse complement strand
TTCTAAAAAAAAAAAAAAAAAAAAAAAAGTGAAGCTGTGGTAACAGCATGGCTTGTCTGCCCTGAATACCAAATGTTGCTTGTCTACCCATTCGTATAAGGGAGTATCAAAGCACAACTAGCTTTACCCAAAACACGTGTAGGCTTATTTGTTCTGAGGAGGTGTTATTCAAGTCTTCCCAAGATATTTTTTTTTTCCAAAAGGAAAGGTAAACTTAATTTTAGAATAATGAAAAGGAGCCATTTGCTGGTAAAGCACAGTGATAACAAATTTTAGGGAAAACTTTTACCTTAAAAAGCTAATTTTTAATAACATTATGGTCTACTTCGTCTGACCAAAATTCATAGGTTATCTAGGACACTGCTATAAGCACTGTATACAACATTATAAACCCTGAACATGTAAGTCAGCAAGAACCATTGTAGACTTCATGGGACTCACTGCCGATGCAGTCTTCCCAGACAAATCATTGCAGAATTCAGGTGTAAGTAGCTAATTTAGGGTGTCATAAAGAATGAAAAGTGCAAAAGAAAAGCTAATATCTGTGTTCTCAGGACAAACTAATCTCTAATCAATGTTTCCCTGTCTAAAGTAACTCCAGCAAGTCGATTCAATGTCCAGATAATGGAGCAGGTGTACTCTGTGTCACAATGTATAGCCCTGATGTCTATTTTTTCCTTACCAAGGCAACCAGGGTTTGGAGGAGACCAGTGGTGTAGAGCATGTCATGGTTTCAAGAGCCATTACAGCTGAGTTTTTATCTACCAAAAATTAAACATAACTACAACTTTTTGAAGTAGTTGTTAGCTACTCAGAAATATGAACTTTTGTGCCAGTGTGGGAGATACCTTCATTACTGGTATCAGTGCATTTTTCACCAGGGTTTATTGGACCATCAGTTTCTATACTTTGCAAATAATTCAACACAGTTGTAGTAGGCTTAGCTATATTCTGCAGCAGGTGGGAAGGATGAGACTGTAAACTATCTGTCCATTCATCTATCTTAGACATATATCCCCCTATTTCAATAATACTCAGAAATCGTATCATTAGGCGACTGATAAAGCCATCTCCATTTTACAGATGGGGAAAAAAATGAGGCCAGGGGTCCTCCTTCAGGTTGGGGCTGAAGTCTGTAGTGTCCATTCCTTTTATGATAGTGCTCCACTCACTGGGCAATTCTCCTTCATGCTCTACAGTATCTTTCCCTACGTGAGGCTCCCTAACTACCCCTTCGTGTGGGGTGTACACAGAGTGAGACAGTTTACCAAGAAAGAGAGTGGTGTGGTTTGCTCTCTTCACGTTAATTCAGTTTATTCAGGCTATTCAGCACATACAGTATTCAGAAATACCTTAGTGTAAATGGACTGATCCAGTCTCCAAGTGTCATACCTGCACTTCACATTTTAGTGTAATCCAGCCATTACCCATATTATTGCAGTGAACTACACTGCAATAGCATGCAGTATTCTGGGATAATGTTAACTGTGGACATCAGGGGGTTTCATGTTCCCTCCAGCACGGTAAAGGACAATTTTGCAAAAGGCTGTTGAATATTTGCTCATGTCCTCCCAGCAGTGGGAGGAGTGGTTGCACAGCAGAGATTTAAGGGCAGGCAACTGCTCCCTGGGACTGCAGATCTGAGACTGGGGCTGAGATCCCCTCCTACTGCAAGGGCTGGTGGAGCTGCACTGGGGCTGCTGGCACAAAGAGCCCTGAAGGCTACGAGTGCTCCGAGGAGTTGCCCTCCTGTGCCTCTGCAGGAGAGGGCTTCCGAGGGCTGAGATAGGAATCGTGTGCTTTTTCTTAAATAAAAACTATCACCAATATTCCCTACCTGCTTCAAAAGCAGTAAGGCCTGGGCAAAAGGAGAGTCTTTTCAGTAACGCTTAATGGCAAGTACACATGCATGCAAATTTGTGCATGGAGCTGTACATGTTTGGACAAGGACTTACTGGGAAGGCATCCTGTCTGCAGGCAGCTGACTGTGCAATCAGAACAGTAGCAAGTCAACTGAAAAGCTGTATCTCCTCCAATTAGTAATGCCCAATATGATCCTCTTCCCAAGTAGGTTGACAGTGCTTGGTGTGTGTCTGTCCTTCCCATAGACGCTGTCGACTTGTTAAGGCAAGGAATGTGGCCATCTTATCTGCTAGGAACCTTGCAAACAGAGAAATGATTAAATCATAGAGGATAGGCAATAGGCTCAGACCCACAACCATGTTAATTACTTAATATGGTATCATGTTTGACAGATTATCTCTGCCATGGTAAGGGGCTATCTTTTCTTGGGCACTTTAGCCCAGTACAAACACAAGCTGGTTCAGCTTCACGGAGCACACTGTGCAGTGCAGGGGTGCTTTGAAGCCTGGGGAGAGGTTTTGTACAAAGTTGCTGGCTGTATTGCGCACCAGAGGAAAGTTTCTAACCAGAGTTTTCAGTGGATAGAAGGGGCTGCAGGTGTCCAAATGGACAGTGGGCAGAGACAGCTCACTTAAGCTCTGTGACAGCAATTGCTGCTGAAGCACTGAATTGATTTCTGAATCACGAAACACCCCGTGGATCCAAAGCCTACCACAAGCAGCACCAGGGCTGAGTTTAAAGCCTCTGTTTCAGTTAAACCAGTGAACCCTGCTAACACACGGTAAAACATGCCCCCTGGCCCCAGATTGTTACAGCATTTCCTTGGTGTTTTCCTTCATCATTGCCCAGACACCTCACTATATGTGCAGAAGTCGAGGCAAGTTCACACAGCGCAAAACACCTTTATTTTGGCACAAGAACAGCAAAGCTTTGTTGTCCTCAAAGCAGCGTA
>Ga0181612_159362_pt1:0-5000 | contig 12815 bp, 7 predicted proteins | sample HoacroProtozoa21_FD_119630 | JGI IMG/M metagenome (GOLD analysis project Ga0181612, IMG submission 119630) | Hoatzin crop microbial communities from Cojedes, Venezuel. Combined Assembly of Gp0051906, Gp0051904, Gp0051908 | reverse complement strand
ATCAACTCCATTAGAGAATTTTAAACAGAACTTGTAGTTTTTGTTGCTTGACAAGGATAAAAAGCCCTCCTTCATTCTACCATACACACAACATGTAGAAATAACAGCAAGGAAGTATTATTCCCTCTAGATGTGTCAGCTGCATAATCAGATCTTCAACTGTATTAGTACAGTTCTTGAATTTGTGGATCTTTGTTTCCTTACATCTATGCTAGCATAAGAAAAGCACTGCCAATTTGTCCATTTAGTGCAATCAAGATAACTATAAAGCAGTCTCAATATTTTTCATTTCAAACGACACTGACATTACATGAAAACAACTAAGACCGTCAAAAAACATCAGCTTCTAGCAATCATAATCTACTAAAGAAGGTAAGAGTCTAATAACAAATTAGAGATGGCTGGAAAGAAAGTGGCTTTGATGAGGAGGGGGGGATAAGGAAGAAAATAAAGGAAAAAAAAATGAGAGATCTGGGTTAACACATATCAGTCACTTGGATACAGCTGATACTGACTTTTTGTAGTGTACGCAAAGCATGTAGTGAAGTTAGGAGCACTGTGATTTAAGAAAATCTCAGAGAACATCATCCTTTTATATGTCTTGTTCACATCATATCAGCATGATTGATGCTTCAGTGTATCGTACGTAACACAATGCTTCCAAAAATCAGGGATTAACTGTAATTGTTTTAGATTAGTTCTTTATATTTGATCATAGGTACAAAAAAAAATCTGAAATGCACCAAAAAGTGCAAAAATCTAACTGCAGAAAAACAATACAGTGATCTTTACCACTGTTTACTTTTGAAGTTTTCCTAAACAAGCCCTGAAATTTAGCAGTCAGCTTTAGCTAGTAAAGCTACTTAAAACCAACATAAATCATGCAGCTGTAGATTTCTGCATGCAAGGGTAATCTGTGTCATCCATCCCGCTTTTGCTTAGAGTAGTAGTCAAAACATTTTTGCTTCTTGCAGGTCATGCTGATTTGCACTATAATTTGAATTCTCAAGCTGTTATCCATACATCATTCCCAACAACTTTTCAAAATAGAAAAGAATTTCCACTTCTTTAATTAAAACAAGGAGCTACAGTGTGCACTTGGCTGGGTCCTGACTTACTGTCAGGGAGAAACTTGAGTTTGGGGGTCAGATCTTCCACTTCAGGTAAACTGATAAACCTCAGTTGGAATGAATTGGGCTATCCTGCTTTACTTAACTGAGGATATAGTCCTTCTGTATCTCTAGCGTCAGGAACTGCCAACTGTTTTCAAATACACCTGAAGTCCCTGAATGTCATTATTGCTAATTGATGTCTATATAGCACCTTTAATGCAGATGGGTATAATGCGCTTTATGGACTTTTGTGCCAGATTCCACCCACAGGAACACTAGACTAAATCAGGAGGAATGCCTCCGAAAAAAGCAGAGTAGAGAGAAGGAACAGCACATCTTGAAACAGAAAGTGCATCTGGCTGCTAGCTGAGTGATTGTTTGCACATCACTGAAAGCAAATGCAACCATTTCTGGGGTAGAACAAAGCAGCAGTTCAACAGTACCCGTGTACAACTAAACAAGTTGTGCATGGTAATAATTCCTCGATTTTAGTTATGACAAACAGTAATTAGCTCATGGATATGTAAATATATTCTTATCCAGGTAACATTTTTCATGGCTTATATCGCAGACAGGAGCTCTGCAGCTAAGAAACATGCACAAGTAGAAAAAAAAGTTTATAAATGATGATAACGAGCTTCTAGGATTTACTGTGTCACAGATAACAAGGCAGCACGTCTCCCAGTTTCCAGCTACCTAGCAATAACGGATCTCTAACGAAGTCACAAGGCAGGTTGCAATGTGATCAGAGTGAAACTTTCCACTGAGGAAGGCTGTTCTATCACGGGATGGAGGTTCTTCATCTTAACCAAGAATGCTTATGTCTAGTTCCCATGCAATTCATCCAGAGCACAGTTAGCTGGATGATCGAAGAGGTGTATAGCTGTCACTTCTGAAGAGGTGCTCCTTCATATAAGAGGAGCATTAATCAGTCGAGGGATTTACAGATCAAAGACATAGCCTGAGCTGGTGCCAACAGTGGTGTTGGAGAAGAGAGTGGTAGTACAGAGCCCTGCTACACGCTCTGTGGTTCTACTGGTGAAGAGCTGGACCACTGTATTCTGCAGAGCCATAATCTCTACATTGCTACTTCATTTAGCTTTACATACAGTGATTCACAGTAATGCACTCGGGATGTGAAAAACATTAATATCAGTGTCTGTACCCTCATCCATGGTGGAAGAGGTGCAGCCTTTTGGCAAGCCCTGGATGGAAGGTGACGTTCTGAATATGGCTGTATGGCACATGTGCTATGAATAAACTGACTGTGGGCACAAGCAATGGCACAAGTCCTCCACATGAGCTAACGAAGTCCAGCAAAGTATGCAGTAGAGTAGTCCAGGAACAGCTCAGAGCTGTAATCTGCAGAGTCCACACGAGCATCTGGCCTTCACAGTCCTGACCCCCTGCGTGGAGGGGCTGGCTAACCCTCACAGCACTCTCCCACCCTAGCTAGCTGCACAATCAGGTCAGCAACATTTTGTGACCAACTTGTCAGAAGTTGCAGAGATGGAGCAATGTGAGGACTGAGATTTGACATCTGTACTGTGACTGGAAGACAGAGATCAAGGAGTGACAAACATGCAACAGTCAAGAAAAGCTTGCGACAGGAGCAGAGAAGAGAAGGAGCTGCAAGAGACATACTGAAGACATTTCAAAGCTGATTATTTCTATTGCTATTTTATTTTTGCAAGATATTCAATGAAATGGAGCCTGACATTTCAGAATACGCTCCTCACGCTGTGACAGTAATGGCTGTCAGGAGATGCAGCTGACTACTTTCAATCTATCAGACCTCAGTAGCATCTGAGACTACTTTAAAAGGCCCATTGTAGTGTGTAAAAGTGACACACTAAGTGTGATGTACATGTGTCTCTTCTGAAATGGTGGACTAGCCCTGAGAAATTGCTTGATAACAGTGGTTTGTGCCAAAGAATCCTTGATCAGTAAAGGACTGTTTTCTCTGATGAACTACCGCTTGCTTCAGCATGCTTCTGTAGCACATAGGCAAGTTTACCTCCTTATGAAATAGCCTTTTTTCAAATACTTCCCAGGATTCATAAACAGCATTACTTCGAACAAAATGCTCAGTGCTATTGAAAGTAGGAAGCCTGATTCTCCGTATGCTGGGTTGAGCCTCAGGACTAAAGCAACAACACAAAATAATTTGTCTGGTTTGTAAACTGAGAATATTTTCCATGTGACTGAATGGAACAGGAAGCACATGTTGAGAGCCCCCAAGTACCGTTTCCGCAGAAGGATTCTGCTCACTGCAATGAGACCTTTAAAAATACCCAAGATGTGAAAAGATATTTGAGAAATTGTCATGAAGAATTTTTAGTACCCTCTGCTGTAATAAGCAGAAGGTGTTTAATAAACATGATATGCAGCAGTTGCTAAGCAGAATCTGATTTATGTACCGTAGCAGTTAGAAGCAACTACACATCAGGGTTGTACACTTTATTTGACTGTGAATTCTGATTTTCTGATGGAAGCAATTCTGTTGAACTTTATTTATAATCAGCTTACAACATGGGTAGCAGTATTATAAATGCTTCTCAAATTACATAGCAAATCTTGTTGTCTTTGTGGGCAAATAAGAAACCTACATCATGAGCTTTAATTGTAATACAGGTCATTGTCAAGGGTAAAACACTTTCCAAACCCTTCCAGTAGCTGAAATCATACAGAATTTAAAAACAGGGTGCAGAATAACTCAGTGTACCTGAGATGATATTGCATCTGCTCAGTACATACATTTCAAAACAAATTGTTCCCAATTTCACTCTCCCCCCTTAAATTAATTATTAAAACTCCATGGATTCCTGTATGGATTACATCAGGGTTTGTGTAAGTGAAGAAGAGGGAGTCAGAAGCCCTGGTCTCTGCTCCACCAGTGTAAACAGAGAACAAATTCCCATACCAACTTAAACCTGTTAGCTGCATATCAGGGTAACAGAGATCAGAGCCTGACCCAGTAACAGAGCAAGGCAGAGAAGTACGGTCTCATTTAGTGATGTTCAGGAATCAAACACACATTCTGTCCAAATACAGAACAAAAATGAGGATGTAAGCTGTGCCTGATATGGCATTAATGGATTAGTGCTCTATCCTTATCCCATTATGAGTCAGTAAAATCAATGTAATAATGTTTACTCACATCAGATGAAAATCTTGCTAAAGAGAAAGCAGAAGGTATACAGAGAAGTATCCAAACCTCTCTTCCCCTTCCCTTTCCTCCTCCACTTCCACTTCTAATTCCCTTTCCCCTCTCTTTCCCTTCATCAGTACAATAGAAAAATTTAAAAATACAATATTAGAAGACATAACAGAGCCCGGCAATGGATTTGTAGTGCCAGCAAGTGGATAATGACATTCGTATCCCTCAAGTCAAACAGACAAAATGATCCTGCTTCAGAATAGTCCCTCGACCCAGTGAAAACATTTCTGGGCATGCATCTGTCCGCCACATTGGAAGTAATGCAGCAACAGAACGCTGTCAAGGAACAAGCTTCATATTTTTCTGAATTAATCAGATGACTATCATAATAATATTAAATATATATGGTACCCAGAATGATAAAATAAATTTACGATCTTCATCTTCACAATGTGGAGATATTAATTTAGCAGCATAACGTAATATATGTTTATCTCTTTTAAACATTTTAACATAATATTCATGTAATTGTAATGAAGGATCTAAATATAAACAATTTAATAAAGAATCTTCTTCACTTCCCCATCCATTATAAGGAGGAATAGGATGAATAACTCTTTGTGGTGGATTTCTTTTTACTTTAATTGGTTCCATATCAACTCCGAAACTATATTATAATTAATAATAATAATAATAATAAATATTATTATAAAAATAAAAATATATTA
>Ga0181612_157099_pt1 | contig 12815 bp, 9 predicted proteins | sample HoacroProtozoa21_FD_119630 | JGI IMG/M metagenome (GOLD analysis project Ga0181612, IMG submission 119630) | Hoatzin crop microbial communities from Cojedes, Venezuel. Combined Assembly of Gp0051906, Gp0051904, Gp0051908 | reverse complement strand
CTTGCTTTTTTATTCAATGTTTGTTATTATAAGTAAGTAATAAGGTAATAATTAAAGAGGTAATACATGGCTCACATTGAAGCGGTTAAAAGCAAGGGCAAAACATATTTGCGCATTGCTAAATCAGTATATATTCCAGAAAAGAAAAAGCAAAAGAAAATCATTATAGATAACATCGGTATCCTTTCAGAGCTGGATGGTGGTGATCCAGATTATCTCAAAAAACTCAGAGAGCAGTTCAAACAAACTGGTAAAATAGAAGTTAACGGCAAAACTTATACCAACGATACCGCCACCATGCTATACCCATACATGGTACCATTCCAAGAAAACAATCCTTTAGCCAAAAATGTAGATTTCAAGAACTTCGGTTACTTATTCTTAGACAACTTATTTAACTCCCTTGGGATTAACCAGGTGCTTAGTCTAGAAAAATATCGCAAAAAACTCAATCTAGACATCCTAGGCTTAACTAAGCTTATGGTCTTTGGCCGGGTGTTGGATCCTGGCAGCAAACGCCGCACTTATAACACCAAGGACGATTATTTCTCCCCCGTTACGGCTTCCAGTTCGCTGGACGATATATACCGCACCCTCACCGTATTAGACCGGATTGCGCCACGGATCCAATCCGTGATGGACCAAAACCTACGCAAATCCAATATCGTCCAGCGCAAGACAGACATCACCTACTACGACGTCACTAACTACTACTTCGAAACCATGATGCAGGATGAAGATATCGTGGAAACTAAGGACGGCGAAGAAGTCCTAGACGAAAACGGCAAGCCTAAGGTCTTGAAGGCTGGCATCCGCAAACGTGGCGTATCCAAAGAAAAGCGCAGCCAGGAACCGATCGTGCAGATGGGGATGTTCATAGATAACCAAGGTATCCCGATCTGGTATAAAATCTTCCCAGGCAATACCCAAGACCAAACCACCTTCACCGATCTTATTAAAAGTTCCTTGCAGGATATTAGCAACAAGAACGAATACGGCAAGATCGTGGTGGTGGCAGATAATGGCATGAATAACTCAGAGAACCGGATTCGTCTAGTGCAACAAGGCAATGGTTACGTGGTTTCCACCAGTTTGAAGAAGACCTGGGGCAAAAACCAATCCTGGGTCCAAGACGAATCCGGATACACCTGCCTCACCAATGCTGCCGGAGAAGTTACCTTCAAGTATAAATCCCGTGTGCGAGAAAACACCCTTAAATACAAAGATAAAACCACCGGCGAATTAGTTACCGCCACGATTAAAGAAAAGGACGTAATATATTGGAGTTTATCCCACTTCAAGCGCCAAGCCCATGAGAATAACAAGTTCATGGAATACCTTTATGCTTGTGAAGAAAACCCAGATAAACTCAAAGACAAGCAAGCTAAGATCCATCGGTATTTCAAGACTGTCTTAAAAGACCGCAGAACTGGCGAAAAACTCAAGAACGCCAAAACGGATTATGAACTTAACTCCAAACAACTAGACCGCGATCTGGCTGTGATGGGCTACTACATGATCACTACCTCCGAGATTGATTCTCCAGATCTAGATGTGATCCAGAAATACCATGGCCTTTCCAGGATTGAAGATTCCTTCCGGATTATTAAATCTGATCTCGAGGGCAGACCAATTTACGTAAATACTGAAGAACACATCAATGCACATTTTCTCACCTGCTTCATCGCTTTAACAATGCTCCGCTTATTACAGTATAAAGTCTTGAAGTTCGATGAGAAGAAGGTTCTCACTACTGAAGGTTGGGAAGCAGGTCTCACCGCTGAACGGATCCAGAAAGCTTTGGCAGACTTCGAGATCTCTACAGACCCAACTAACGGCACTTGCTTAATTAACGGCGTCTCTGATGACCTTTATAAGCTTTTAGATTCCAACTCTATAGGTTACAATATCGCCGCCCCAACCATAACTGAGATAAATAAGTTAAAACGTAACATCAAGAAGGCCAACATCATCTAAACGATTTATTACTTAGTCCCAATAACACGAATAACAGCCAAAAACACCCTATTTTACAGGGGTGTTTTGGTTTTTTGTTGAGAAATATGGTTCAAAAGTTGGGGTGAAGCAATAAAATAGAAAGCGTCAGCTTTCTTTTTTGTTAATTTTATGTTATTATATAAACAACTTAGTGGGCCGGACATTAATAGGAGGTGGTAAAAATGAGAAAAAGCATAACGCTATGCATACTCTGGACTATCGGGCTGGCGTATTGCATGTATAAACTCGCGCTAATTTCAAAAAGCGCGCTAATCATTGGAGGAATTCTGAGCGTTATCGGAGTGATGCTTCACATGGAAATCGATTCAACTCTGGACGAAATCGACGATCTCAAGGCAGATTTGCTCGGACTCACTGACTTAGACTACGTATGTTGCCTGAGAGATGGCGAGGAATGTTTTATCCAGAATGATTCTGACGCCGATTTGCCGGTTATCCTCGCCAATCAAAACGGAGACGAACAAGAAGTCTCTGTCGGAAGTCATGATCACATGACAATTACCAGCAGGGGTGGCAACATTATTCTATACACCGTCGCTCCGCAAAAGTTCTTTGCCAAATCTGGCGAGATGGACGAAGCTGCCTGCAAGGGCAATTATAATCTTTTTTACCACTAAGTTATCTCCCGCTCATGCAGAGTGGGAGTTTTTTTATCTAAGTATAAGCATTTTACTTTTTCAGGTTAATATGATAAAATAAACACTTATGAATAGGGAAAAAATCAGAAATGTAGCAATTATTGCGCACGTCGACCATGGTAAAACTACTCTTGTCGACGGACTCTTGAAACAATCGCACACTTTTCGCGATAATCAGGCCGAAATGAGCCAAACTTTAATCATGGATTCCATGGACCAGGAACATGAGCGCGGTATTACCATCACTGCCAAGCAGACCGCAGTTTTTTACGACGGTTACAAAATCAATATTATTGATACGCCGGGCCACGCCGACTTTTCTGGCGAGGTCGAGCGCACGCTCAATATGGCAGACGGCGTGCTTTTGATCGTTGATGCACAGGAAGGCCCAATGCCACAAACCAAGTTTGTTTTACAAAAAGCACTTGATTTAAAGCTAAAACCAGTGGTGATTATTAATAAAATCGACAAGCCAGCTGCGCGCATTGAAGAAGTGAAAGATGAAATTTCTGATTTATTCCTTGAACTTGCTACCGATGAGTCGCAGCTTAATTATCCGATCTATTATGCAATCGCGCGCGACGGTCGTGCCGGCAAAACTCCGGAGCTGGATGACGATTTACATGCGATTTTTGAGTCGATTATTAACGATATTCCGGCCCCACGCATCGACGAAAATGACAATGCGGGTGCTCAACTTTTGGTGGCAGCACTTGCGGCGGACAATTATCTTGGCAAATATGCTATTGGTAAAGTCTATCGCGGTAAGTTGAAACATGGTGAAACCATTAAACTCTTACATACTGATTTTTCGACCACCGGCGAGGAGCCAAAACTAATCACTTCTTCCGCTAAAATCGATAAAATTTTCACTTATCGCGGCCTTGGTAAGGAAGAACAGCAAGAAGTGATCGCCGGCGACATCGTTGCTATTACCGGCGTGACTAATGCTAATATTGGCGACACCATCGCTACTGGCGATCAGCCTGAAGCTTTGCCAGTGATTGAACTCGAAGCGCCAACCTTGTCCATTTATGTTGGTCCAAATACTTCTCCACTCAAGGGTAAAGAGGGTGAGTTTACGACTTCACGTCAAATTGCGGAACGTTTGGAACGCGAACTTGAGACTAATATCGCACTCAAAATCGTCCCAGATGGTCTTGGTTATAAAGTTTCTGGCCGTGGTGAGTTGCATCTTTCCGTTTTGATTGAAACAATGCGCCGTGAGGGCTATGAACTTGAAGTTGGTCGCCCAGAGGTGGTTTATAAGTACGAGGATGGCCAAAAACTCGAACCGGTCGAAGATCTGACCATTGAAGTCGATTCTGAGTTTGTTGGTGCCGTCTCACAAGAGATGGGTATCCGTAAGGCCGAACTCAAAACTCAAGAACTCACCAGTACTGGCGCCACCCGCTTCACTTATGAAATCACCACTGCCGCTTTGATCGGCTTGCGCAACAACCTTCTTACTGCCACCAAGGGTACGGTAATCATGTCCAGTATTCCGCACGGTTACAAGCCGGCTGACAGTAAATATCGCCCAGAGCGAAACGGCGCCTTGATTTCCTTTGAAACTGGTAATTCCACCGCCTACGCCCTGGATGCGGCCCAAGCACGCGGCGTTTTGTTTATTCCGCCACAAGTCCCAGTTTATCAAGGCATGATCGTCGGCCTTTCTAATAAGAAAGAAGACATCGACATTAATATTTGTCGCGAAAAACAACTTACCAACATGCGTACCCACGCTTCCGACGGCGCCATTCAGCTTACGCCACACACCCAGCTTTCGCTTGAACAATGTCTCGACTTCTTGTTGGATGACGAATTGCTTGAGGTGACGCCAAAATCTCTGCGTCTCCGCAAACGCCAGCTTGATCCAATTAAGCGCAAGCGCGAAGCTCGCCAGGGCTAATCACATGATTGACTCACATTGCCATATTCATGATCGCGACGTCTATAATTTTGCCGTTTCACGCCTGCAATTTTCCAAAAAACAGCATCAAAAACTCAAGGCCGAAAATCGCACTACCGATGATTTGCGTCAGGAAATCGCCCAGACACTCACGCCAGTACAACTAATCCAAAACGCCCACCAATCTGGCGTCGATCGCATGATTTGTGTTGGTACTTCGCACGAAGATTCGCTCGTCGCCCAAAAATTCACTGTCGAACACCATGATCAAGGAATTTTTTGGAGTTATGGCATTCATCCCGACGAAGCCGACGCCGAGCTCCCCGATTCGTTTTTTGATCCGACCACTGCGAAGCCGGTCGCAATCGGCGAAGTCGGCCTAGATTATCGCAATGGGACGGGGAATCGCGACGCCCAAATTCGACTTTTTGAGCAAATGTTGCAACTCGCCCAGGACCAAAACCTCCCGCTGATTTTTCACGTCCGCGACGCTTTCGACGATTTTTTCGCCATAATCGACAATTTTCACATTAAAAACGCCGTCGTTCACTCTTTTTCCGACTCTGAACAAAACCTTAAAAATTCCTTAAAACGCGATTTTTACATCGGTGTCAACGGCCTCGCCACTTTTTCCAACTTACCAACTCCACCGCTCGACCGTACTTTGCTCGAGACTGACGCGCCGTTTCTCACGCCTGTCCCCCATCGCGGCAAGGTTAACGAGCCGGCCTACATTTCTGCCATCGCCCATTTTCTCGCCGAAAAACACCAAACCACCGTCGCCGAAATCGACCACACCACCACCCAAAACGCTGAAAATCTCTTTGGCATATAAAAAGTTCCGGCATTACACCGGAACTCCGTCTCTTTACTTTTTGCTTCTGGCCTCGTACTCATCGAGCATCTGATCCGCCGTTTTCAATACGATTTCCTCTTTTTTGGTAAATCTACCGATTTTTCCTCTAAAAGAGTTTCGTACTGACTGGCTGTCAGTCAGTGCGTCGACGACGCGGTCACTCGGCCCGTCCATTCCTACGATGTCTGCCCACTGATTGAAGCAATCGAGCGCCTCTTGACGTTCTTCAGCACTCTTTCTGAGCTTTCTCTCAAGCCCGGGAATGCCTCCGTAGTATTTATGCACTACAGACTTCAATTCGGGAGAGCCACCTTCAGTAATGGCCTCAAGCGTCCCTAGGTCGTGTGCGTATTGTCCGCACGCGTCTATGAGTCTGCTAAGACTCTTATAATAGAGTTGCCTAGACTCAACGGGAATGCCACCAAAGTTCTTACCCACATTAATCACCTCCTTCTTCTAGAAATGTAGGTATTCCCCTCATTATACCACACTTGCCACAAAAAGTCAAATATGCTATAATAAAAAACATGATTTATCTTGACTATGCAGCCGCTTCACCCCTGTCAAAAGTTGCATTTGATGCTATGCAGCCTTATTTTTCCGAGCAGTTTTTCAATCCATCCGCTCCATATTTGCCGGCTAAGCGCGTTAGCGAGGCATACAATGACGCTAAAAATCGTCTTGCTCACACCATCGGTGCGAAGGGGAATGATCTAGTGATGACCGCTGGCGCTACTGAATCGATTAATTTGGCTTTTTCCGTTCGTCCCGCTCATGCTTTGATTTTATCCACTGAACACGCTTCGGTGCGTGAATCCGCCAAAAATCTGGCCGAAAGTTATGATGAAATTAAGGTTGATCGTTATGGGCTAGTTAATCTTGATGATTTACGCGCTAAGATTCGCCCAGAGACGACGCTGATTTCGATCGCGCTGGCTAATAATGAACTGGGTACGATTCAGCCTTTTGCTAAGATTGCAACTATTGTGAAAGAGGAGCGTCAAAATCGCCTCAAAAGCCATAACCAGAATCCGTTGTATTTGCATTCCGATGCATCACAGGCGCTGAATTTGCTCGATGTTAATGTGGCGCGGCTTGGAGTGGATCTTTTGACGATTAACGCTGCCAAGGTTTATGGCCCCAAGGGAATCGGTGCGCTTTATGTCGCACATGGCATTTATTTGCGGCCAGTGACTTTTGGCGGTGGTCAAGAATCGGGCTTGCGTTCTGGTACGGAAAATGTTCCAGCTACGATTGGTTTTGCGGTGGCGGCTGAGTTTGCTAAAGATCATTTAAAGTCTCAAACCAAAAAATATCGCGATCTCAAGCGTATTTTTTGCGAAATTATCGAAGAAAAATCAACTATTAAACCGTTGTTTTTGGGTAATATCAAGCACCAACTCGCTAATTTTGTCTCAGTCTCATTCCCAGGCATTGACGCCGAACGCTTGATTTTTAAACTCGAGGACCAAGAAATTTATGTTTCAACCGGCGCCGCCTGTGCCGCCTCCAAGGGTGAAAAGTCGCGCGTGCTCCAGGCGATTGGTCTGACCGATAAGGAGATTGCTGGCTCGATCCGTATTTCCATGGGGTCAGATAACGACGAGGCGCAAATACGCACTGCTGCCGCCGCCATCGCTCAGGCTGTTAACGAGGAAGCTGAAAGGATTGGGTTGTGAAAGTTTTTGTAGGGATGTCTGGCGGCGTCGATTCGTCTGTTTCGGCGGCGTTATTGAAGGAACAAGGTTACGAAGTTGTTGGTGTCTACATGAAAAACTGGTCGCGCGATTTGCCCGGTATGAAGTGCCCATGGGCGGAAGATTTGGCGGACGCTAAACGGGTAGCGGTTAAGCTAAATATTGATTTCCGAATTTTTGATTTTGAAAAAGATTACAAGCAAAAAGTGGTTGATTACATGCTAGCCGAGTTTAAAAAGGGTCGCACGCCTAATCCAGATGTGATGTGTAATCAAGAGATTAAGTTTAAGCTTTTTTACAATATTGCACGCGAGCAGGGCGCGGATATGATCGCGACCGGTCATTATGCGCGCACTAATGGCAAACAACTTTTGCAAGCAATTGACCAGAATAAGGATCAAACTTATTTTCTTTATCGTATTTCTGAAGATGCGATTGCGCATACGCTTTTCCCAATCGGCGACATGAAAAAGCCAGATGTGAAAAAGTTAGCTCAAAAGCTCGGTCTCGATAATGCCTATAAAAAAGAGTCCATGGGTGTGTGTTTTGTGGGTGAAGTTGGCATGAAAGATTTTTTGAAAGAATATCTCGATCCGTCCGAAATTCAGCCGGGCGAAATTCGCGATGTCGATACCGACGCGGTGTTAGGTTTTCATGATGGTGCGATATTTTATACGATCGGCCAACGTCATGGCTTGGATCTCGGTGGTGGTTTGCCGTATTATGTGGTGAAAAAAGATATGACGCGTAATATTGTGTATGTTTCAAAAAATCTTAACGATAAAAATCTCTGGATCAAGGAAATTCAACTAAAGGATGTCATTATACGACGAAAACCAACCGAAAACTTACAGGTGAGATTGCGTCATCGCGCGCCGTTAATCCCGGCAACTTTTGACAATGATGTTTTGCATTTTGCGAAAGAAGTCAAACGTCCAGCCGCTGGTCAATCCATTGTTTTTTACGATGGTGAAGTTTGCATTGGCGGCGGAATTATAGTATAATTAAACAATGAATGCAAACGAAATTCGTCAAAAATACTTAGATTTTCAGAAAAAACGTGGTCATGCTGTAATTCCACCAGCGCCACTTGTACTTGAAAACGATCCAACCACGCTTTTTACTGGCTCTGGCATGCAGCCACTTTTACCATATCTTTTGGGACAGCTCCATCCAGAGGGCACCCGCTTAACTGATTCGCAACCTTGTTTGCGTCTGCAGGATATTGATGATGTAGGTGATCCGCGTCACACCACTGTTTTTGAAATGCTTGGCAACTGGTCGCTCGGCGATTATTTCAAGCAAGAGCAAATCGAGAGTTATTTTGAATTTTTGACGCAAGAAATCGGACTTGATCCAGAAAAACTTTATGTCACTTGTTTCTTGGGTTCCAAGCAATACGGAATTCCGCGCGATGATGAAGCCGCCAAAATCTGGCAATCAGTTTTTGAAAAAGCCGGCATTGAGGCAAAAATTGTCGAAATCGGCTCGGCTGAAAATGGCGACAAGCGTGGCATCAAGCCGGGTGAGCGCATTTTCTTTTATAATGATAAGGAGAACTGGTGGAGTCGTGGTGGTGGCATTGAGAGCACGCCGATTGGCGATCCATGTGGCCCAGACTCAGAAGTTTTTTACGACTTTGGCGAAGACAAGCAGGATGTTGAAAAATATGGCAAAAGTCACCCTGCTTCTGACGGTGCACGCTTTATGGAAATCGGCAATCAAGTTTTCATGCAATATCGTCGCAAAGAAGATGGCGATTTTGAGGAGCTCGAGCATAAGAATGTTGACTTTGGTGGCGGACTTGAGCGTCTAGCGGCCGCCTCGATTGGTAGTTTTGATGTTTTTCAGATTTCTTTGATGAAGCCGATTATTGAAAAACTTGAACAACTTTCCGGCAAAAGTTATGAAAATAATACCGATGAGATGAGAATTATCGCGGATCATTTGCGTGGCGCTTATCTGCTAGCTGCGCAAGGCTTGCAACCGTCTAATAAGGCGCAGGGCTATTGTTTACGTCGCTTGGTCCGTCGCGCAGTTTTGAAAGCGCTTGATCTTGGTATCGCCCAAAACTTCTTGAAAGACACTATTTCGACTATCGAGCAAGAATATGACTCATTGTCAGATGCGATTTTGACCAATCGCGCCGGCGCTTTGGATCTTTTGGAAAAAGAGGAAAAACTTTTCCGCCAAACCTTAAATAAAGGTATCCGCGAGATGCATAAGATGGTAGCGCGCGACGACGATGGCGTTTTGACTGGCACCGACTTATTTAAGTTGCAAGACACTTATGGTTTTCCGTTGGAACTTTCCGTCGAGGAAGCCTATCATCAAAACATTACTCTTTCCGAAAACTACCAAACTGAGTTTGAGCAAGCTTTAGAAGAGCAACGCAATCGCAGTAAAACTGCCTCTAAGGGCATGTTTAAGGGTGGCCTTGAAGACCATAGTGACATTAGTGTGCGTTATCATACTGCCACGCATTTACTTTTGGCCGCATTGAAAAAGCATGTTTCCGATGATATTCACCAACGCGGCAGTAATATCACCCCTGATCGCATGCGTCTTGATTTTAACTGCGACCATAAGTTATCTGCCGAGGAGTTAAAAACTCTCGAAGATCAAGTTAACGAGTGGATTGAGCAAGATTTACCAGTGGTTTTCGACGAATATGACAAGGATTATGCTTTTGACGAGCTCCATGCCGAGGGTTCATTCCGCGATCGTTATCCTGACCGTGTCACCGTTTACACGATTGGCGATTTTGACCAGCCAACCTCACGCGAGATTTGTGGTGGTCCGCACGTTGAACATACTGGTACACTTGGCCACTTTAAAATCAAAAAAGAAGAATCATCTTCTGCCGGTGTGCGTCGCATTAAAGCGATTTTAGAATAAGTGTGATATAATAGAGTTAATGGAAAAATTACTCACATATTTCACACCAAATCATTACAACTTAGAATTTAATATCGACAAGCATAGGGGAACTGCGCGCGGTCGCACCACGATTTCCGGACATTCGCATAAAAATATCGCGAAGCTTCACGCCAAAAATCTCACCATCGATCGCGTCACAGTTAATGACGTTATTACGCCGATCAAAGAATCCGGCGACATTTTTGAGTTGCCAGTTTTGCAAAACGCAGATTTAACCATCGTAATAGAATATCACTATCAGCTCAACAAAAACATGATCGGCTCGTACCTGTCGCATTATCAATACGACGGCCATACTGAGTCGATAGTTTCTACTCAGTTCGAATCGCACTATGCTCGCGAATGTTTCCCGTGTATCGATGAGCCAGCCGCCAAGGCGACTTTTGACCTCACGATCACTATCCCAGACTTGGATGACACGGTGATCTCAAACATGCCTGTTGAAAATGTTGTAAAAAATACAACAGAAAAAACTACCACTTTTAAAACCACCCCTAAAATGTCCACTTATCTTTTAGCTTTTTGTATCGGCAAATTTCATTCCCGCTCGCGTACTTCGCTCCATGGCATAAAAGTTACTACTTATTGCGCTTTGAATCATGATTTGAAAAACGTCGATTTTGCCAATCAAATCGCCACCGACGCCTTGGACTTTTACGACAACAAGTTCGGCGTTAAATACCCACTCGAAAAACTCGATCAAATCGCGATTCCAGATTTTGACGCTGGCGCCATGGAAAACTGGGGCTTGGTTACTTATCGCGAGAGTTGTCTCTTGGCAAATAAAGAAACTTCGCTCGATACGAAAGAATATATTGCACTGGTGATTGCGCACGAGCTTTCACACCAATGGTTTGGTAATCTTGTCACTATGCAGTGGTGGAACAATCTTTGGCTCAATGAGTCATTCGCTAATTTAATGGAATACATTTGCGTCGACTCGATTCATCCTGAATATCATATTTTTGACGATTATTTCACTAGCGATGCCTTCCGTGCTCTCTCACGTGACGCTTTACCGGGTGTCCAAGCCGTCCAACAGGATGTTGACGATCCAGACGAAATTGCTACGTTATTCGATCCAGCCATTGTCTATGCCAAGGGGTCGCGCCTCTTGTTTATGCTTTACCGCTTGATCGGCCAACGCCAATTCTTCGCCGGCCTCAAAACTTATTTCAAACGCCATAAATACGGCAATACCACTGGCGACGACCTCTGGGCTGCCTTGCAGGAATATGCCAGTTTTTCAGTCAAAGATTTTATGGATGCTTGGATTTCTCAGCCGGGTTACCCAGTTATTACCGATGGCACACAGCAACGTTTTCTCTTAAGCGGCGCTACTGACGACACTAAGTGGCCGCTTCCAGCCATCACCGATGATATGTCGGGCCACTACATCGTTAATCTATCTGGCCCAGAATTCGCCGAAAAATTGCAAAACTTCTCGAAGTTATCCATGGAACAAAAAGTACGCCTTCTAGTTGATCGAGAGCTTTTATCTAAAACTTCGCTAGTTTCTTCGGCGCTTCACCTCGATCTTTTGCCTCATTTTAAAGATGAGGAAAATCACTCTGTCTGGGATTTAGTTTCCAGTATTATTGCTGATTTGAAACTTTTCTTCCCAGATGATGATCCAGACGCGCCAGAATTTAAACGTTATATATATAATATTATCCGCCCGGGAATCGAGCGCCTTGGTCTCAAGCCGAAAAAACGCGAATCATCTAATGATGCCAAGTTACGCATTACACTTTCTGCATTAGCAGTTTTCACTGAAGACCCAGTTTATCTTGAACAATTAACTGAGCTATATGACAAGGATTATGCTAAAATCCCATCAGAACTACGATCGCAAGTTTTAATTGCGAAGTTATTCGCTTCTAAAGAGAAAACTTTTGATGAATTACTTAAAAACTACCAAATCACTACCGATCCAGAGATGCGTGGCCAGATTTTATATGCACTTTCTCGCGCTAAACATCAAAAACGTGAGTTATTAGGACTTTTGAAGCGTCCAGATATCGTGCGCCCGCAAGATCATATGTACTTATATATATATTTATTACGCAATCAGACTACTAGAAAAGATGCGATTAAGTGGCTATACCAAAACTGGGACTATCTCGAGGAAATGACCGGCGGAAAATCAATCGAAGAATATCCACGTTTCTTAGGTGGTGCACTTCGCACTAAGGAAGAATTGGCTGATTTTGAGGACTTTTTCGATCCAAAATCAGATGACCCACGTCTTTCGCGCACGCTTATCTTAGCCAAGAACGAAATTAACGCCAGATTGCGCCTAATTATGCAAGATAATACCGATGTCCACCGTCATTTACAGGGGAAATAAGAAAAAAGTCAAAAAAGTCCAAAAATCTTCAAAAAAAGTCTTGCAAAAAACCAAAAAGTGCGATACAATAGAGGAAGTTAAACAAGTCATTTGTTGATGACCTCTGTTCTAGTGGAAGACGACTGCGAGAAAAGTTCACATTTGTGGAAACTTTCTTTCGCTTGTGAGTCTGGTTTAACAATTTGAGATAACAACGATGAAATTGTAAGACGGATTTAGTAATCGAACGTCGATTGCTAATTAAGTCAATGCATAAAAAGGTAATTAAGGGCACTGATAGTGGATGCCTTGACAATCAATACCGATGAAGGACGTAGGACTCTGCGATAAGCCTCGGGGAGCTGAGAACGAGCATTATATCCGGGGATTTCCGAATGGGGAAACCTAATCTGGGTCATGCCAG
>Ga0181612_115156_pt1 | contig 12815 bp, 7 predicted proteins | sample HoacroProtozoa21_FD_119630 | JGI IMG/M metagenome (GOLD analysis project Ga0181612, IMG submission 119630) | Hoatzin crop microbial communities from Cojedes, Venezuel. Combined Assembly of Gp0051906, Gp0051904, Gp0051908 | reverse complement strand
TGGAGACGTGCCTGCCCACAGGGATGCTTGAACACAGGCGGCCTCCGTGTCCGAAGGCTGCTCTCCGGGGCGGGGGGCTTGTCCCTGGCAGCCCCACGGGCCGTGCCCTCTCCAAAATAATTTGGCCGAGCTGGGCGACGCTCTTCCCCCACTTTCCTCGTGCTCCCCGGTGATGGCTCCCGCTGCGTCCCCACGTGCGTCCCGCAGCCCAAGGTGCTTTGCTTTTGCTTTCTGTGGGGGTAGCAGAGGGAAATTTGGTTTCCAGAGGTCACACCACCTGCCCTGCTCCCTTCGGTCCCCTCCGATGTGTGCGCATCCCTCAGACCCCAGCCTAAAACCCGGCCGCTCTCCCTTCCCGCCAGTTTACACAGCCGGTCTGCAAGCGGAGAGGGTGGCACCAAACGCAGGGCGAGCTGATGGGGAGCCCGCACGCCCTCTGACTCCACGCCGGTGCGCGCCGAACGCGGCTCGCCCTCGCCTCAACAGCACGGCGTGAAAACATCTCCCCTTTCTGAGGGTCGTGGCCTGAAGGTGTGTGGTGATGAGGGTTAAGTTCTGTTCGTTATTTCCTTATCTAACTGGTACAAAAACTCTCTCGCAGAGAAACTTGTAGCAGTTTTACACATGTTAAAATCCATATCTAGTCTTAATAACATGAGGACCAGGCTGATAAAGACTAAATTATAAAGGGATCAAATATATGTTAGTTATACTATGGCTCACTTTGCCATGCTGTGAAAATACTGTATTTAATAGCCTATCCAATAATTTTCTAGCAATTCATCTTGTTTTTAATGCTCTGTGCCTATTTTTACATTACAAAGGGTTCGCATCACTTCGAAATTCTACAGATAAAAAGAGATATTTTCATCTCATTTAAAACCTTATGAAGGTGATGAACAAAGAAAAATTTGTAACCAGAGAAAAAAATAAATGCCTGTTTTTGGGAAGTGTATTCCATTTTTATGCAACATCTGCTGAGAGAATAAACACATCTTTTGTCTGACTCCTAGGAAATTCAGAAATAGACGTAGCGTTTGCTGAGAAGATAATTTTTGTCAATGGAAATCATGAATTACAACAATTATGTCAGTACTTTGCATTTGGTGTCATCTCCCAGAAACAGGGTGTCTCAAGGCGCCTCAGACGTGCCATCCTCCCAGGAAGGGTGCGCAGGGATGCTGAAGCGAGCTCCGCCGGTCGCCCTGCGCACCCCGGTGCTGCGCTCGCCGTCAGCAATCCCCGTCGCCTGGGACATAGCCCGCCCGTCGGTTACATACACAGCGCTTCTGTCATTATTCCTGTAAATCTCGTCTGTTTTAGCAGGGGATCGATGGCAATGGAAGGCCCCGGGCGCCACATCTGGGGAGCATGGCACAGCGGGGCAACCCTCGCCGGCTTACATTTACGGGGTCCCAGAGCCCAGCCGTCGGAGGTGCCGAGACCTTCCTGGTGGAGCGGCAGCTGCCAGCCGCCTGCCAGCTTTGGGCCCTGACGTGGTCTCGTTTTACAGGGGCTTGCTCTCGTGTGCTTGTTCTCCAGACTCCTTGACCTACGCTTTCATTTCTGTGGTTACGCAGCGTTCACGTTCCTGCTAGACGTCTGCTGGGAGAAGATTTAAGAATAATCGCATTTTCCCCCTTTTATTTCTGTTCTTTATAATTTGTAGAAGATTCCTATAAAAGATTTCTATTTTGTGAAAAGCAGTGCAGTCTGTTCACTTTTAACATCTGGCCATTTTGTACCTGGAGCTATGCAGAGGTTCATCAGGTGTATCGTCTTCTTGGTGAGCTCTTGGTAACGCCTGCAGGAGTTGCATGAGTTTTCTGAAAGGAGAGCCCCACAAACTACCCAACCAATTAAAAAAAGGAAAGGATAAGCAAGCTTAGTGCTATGATTTAAAAGCCATTCTAAGTGAGAGAATGTGTTACTTATTTGCCCATCTCTTTGGGCCCAAATAATTCTACAAAAACACACATTGGACCATCAGCAGAAATTGAAGCGTAGAGCAGAGCCAAAGGAGTGTTACATTATAAATCCAGAAAAATGTACCCATGCATTCCATATGACAGATGCAGGAAGATCTACTGAAGGTAAAACCAAGATATTGCAAAAAATCTTTCTGGGATTAGGCCTTGATACGAACATCTCTATTTGAAAGAAGCTATGATACTGTACAGTATGATGCTACCTTTTAAGTCTAACACTAGTAACTGGTACTTTTTGGACATATTTCCTGCTGATATGTCTGGGGAGCTTCTTCCAGCTGTTGAGGATAGGTAGGATGGGAAGGGGGAACTCGGTTTTGGTGAAGAGTGGCTGTGCAAGAGAGGCGGTGGTCGCTTAGTGGCTGGAGCAGAGGATGGGGCAGATTGAAACCCCTTTGGAGAAGCGCCTTCCCCAGAGACCTGGGAAGAGGCCCACAGACGTCTACGGCAATCTTTGTGTTGCCCTCATCTGCAGGAAAAGCAACCGTGTGGCTTTGGGGCAGGAGGACAGAATGTGTGACTTTGGTAGATGCTGATTTTGGGTTTTCTGTTCCTTCGCGTGAGCTGCAGGTGGGCTGGGCAGGGGATGCGCCAAGGGCAGAATTTGCTGAGGATGGAAAGTCCCATGCTTCCCGCAGAACAAAAAGAAGTGCCTTGACCCAGAAAGCACCGTCCTGAGCAGTGGGGCACAAACATGTTCGAGAACCAGACAGCATCCGTGCATCGGGGGTGCTGTCCGCCTGATGTTTAGCCGGGCGGAGGGAGGCACTCGGACCACACTTAAAAAGTGCTGGGGACTTCACCAGAGTATTCCTGGGGTTCACCCCTGAACTTCAAACCCACCTGGTTAAGCTTTTCCGAGGCAAATATTCTGTGTTCATCTGTCTTGGGCGATTTATTTATTTACCTTCTCTGTGCCAGGCAAGTTTTATGGAAGGCATCCTGCAGGTTAACTAGTTGCAGGTGACTAGTTTGAGTGGCTTCTGCCCGTGGAGGGAGGTGCAGCGAGGTGGCTGAAGGGAGGTCTGTTGGAGGCTGCGTTTCATCCCAAGGGAGACTGCGGGTGCCAGAAAGGGATGCGGGCTTCCCCAGATCGTCTGAGGAGTCGTATCACATCAGTTCTTTACTAGCACTGCATATTTATGAACACATACTCATACTAGGAAATGCCGTCTCCAAGTGTTTGGTCTTTGTAGCTATACCTATACAGAGATTTTTCCATAGAGGTATAATATGGTAACAATTTACGTAAAAGATGCGAGAAGCATTTTGAAGACGTAGTGCCTTTAATTCTGTATGCTTTCCTCTTGCAAGCTGATTTTTAAATTGGGGAACTTGGGAAAACCTTGTAAATGAGGCTGCCGGTTTATTTATTTATTTGTTTCGTTTCAGCTGAGACAGATGGGATTCTCGGATCATGCACTGTTAAGCCTTCCTTTGGAATTCGCGCCACTGTGGCCACAGAGCCCAGATGGTGCTTAAATCTGTCATTTTCTAACAACCCGACTTTCTTAATTTTATATCCAAACACATTGAGCATTCGAAGTGATTAATTACTGTCCAGATATGTCTGTGCTGCAGCAATTTACTCGTGTGTGCCAAAGATCATCTCGCTTTGGCGTAGATAGTTTGGTGAGACTGAGCGGGCGGCGAGAGGCTCACCAGCAGATACCTGACGTTGGAGGTAGCAGCACGGAGCTGCTTGTGTCGTCCTTCTCCCACGGAGGTGGCTTAGCAAAAAGTTTCCATAAGTAAAACAGAATTTTGGTGCACATTGATATTTTACAGCTTCCATGTGGGATTTTTTACTATTGCCATAAAAGCTTCAGTCTCACCAAATCCGCCATTTCCCATCCAAAGGGAATTTTTTGATGCCTGACAAATACCAACATTATCTTTTCAGGATTTAAATCCAGACACTGGCGACATTGCCAAGATTATAATGGCCAATTATTTAGTAAGAGAAAGCTGAAGGTTTTTCTTCAAGAAGCAAAGCTTTTTCCAGAGGTTTCAGGAACTAAATGATCAAATTACCATAATTCTTTGGAATCAGATGTTTCTCTGGTGGCTTCTGCTCAGTTTTTGTTTTAAAGTGGTCATTCTTCTGTAAGAGTTTAAATGTTATTTGCAAATCCAACACTTTTGCATTAATTTGCGTGTTCGCAGCCAGCTGCTCTCAATTCCTCGATTTTTGGAAATGAGGGAAGAAGAGAGGCTGCATGGTCCGTGCAGCAACAGCTCCAGCTTTACAGCAGACATCAATATAGCCCATCCAAATCCTTGAACTGCTGCTGCCGTTCCCTTTGGCCAAGCACTGTTAGACAGCCATCTGAATGTTATTTTTGGATGTTACTGCATACGGTCTGTTGGGTCACGTAGATTTGGTGCAGGTGGAACTGTGGCTTTCAAAAAATGCCAGAGAAGTGGGAGCTTGCTGCAGTGTGCCTGGAGCCAACCCAGGTGCCCAGGGCTTTCCCGCCCTTCGTGAGGAATTGCAGTGCTTGTGCTATGTTAAACACCAGCAAAGCAAATACCTTAACTCTTTCTGTTACTGGGGGACACTGGGTGCTGGCAGGCTGTGCCACTCCTTCTTCATATCATCTTTATACCAGTCTTAGTTGTTGGCACCACTATTTTGTGTCTCACTCGCCATGCACAGCACCACTGAGGACCAGTTCATGGGAAATAAAACACCCAAGTTGCTCGAGACCAATTTGCACTCACCTAAGCAATAGATGTTTAGTGGTGATGAATTCTGGTTCTTCTTAAAAACCTCCTTAAAGAGCTATTCCTCACCATATTAAAACACTTTAAAAGAAAATTTACTTCTGGAAAAGCAAAAGGAGATGGGTTTTTTTCCCCTCGGTTTCCTGGAATCTGCATGGAATCAGATAAGTAAGAAGGAATCAGATAAGAAGTAATCAGATAATGAGACACCACTGGCCAAATGTATGGTAGAAGGTTTTAAAAATGCTAAAATGAAAATGTGCTATTCATCGTCTCGAATAGCCGAAGTGTAATGTTGGAGGGAGTGCCTTCTACAGTGGTAAGACTTAGCTAGATTTTATTGTCTCCTTGAAAATAAGTGTCCTACTAGCTGCAGCACAGCACATGCTTGGAGATTGTGCTAATATATATATAAAAGTATTTGTAAACTGAGTTTAGAGAAACACATGTATGAAGTGAATTTGCATCTATAATGAAGTGAATGTGTTATATTCAAGTTGATAAATATCAAGTTGATATTCAAGTGTGTGAGTGCGTAATCAGTCTGGATGAAATTTTGAAATATACTGTCATTTCCATTACTTAACACACTGCTGTAGAAGGCTTTTATTCTAAGAGCACTATGTCTTGGTACACACATTTCCCTTGTTAAATTTCAATTTAATTTAATTACTGTTTGTAATTACTTACTGGCGATCACTGTTGTAAAATTGATAATTAATATTAAACAGCTAATATGCTGGATTAAAAAAAGAAATGCTCTTTTGAGGAGGGAGGTGCCTCAGCACCAAAGCCCAGTGTTGCATGCCAGCACTGGTTCTGGAGCTGTGAACATCACCTCTTTCACATCCAAGTTTTCCTCCCTCCTTTTAACACAGTCTAGGAGGTCTTACAGTAATTATATGAAGTTGTGGCAGTGCTTTGACGTTTGCTTTTGGTTTATGATTCAATAAGGCAGGAGAAGGCCGAGCAGGCTCTGGTTTTCAGGAGGACAGATTTATTGGCTTTCTAAGGCAGGGAGTTTGAGTTACTGTGTGTTTCCTCACTCTCTTACTGGTGGTACTGGTGGTGCTGTCTAGCATGACATTTTTCAGACAGCCTTAGGGTGCTACAGTTAGGAAGGATTTTTTCTGTCCTTTCTGGTTTGTACTCTGCCATATAATAAGAGGTGTGTACGATGACACCTTCTATAGCGTTGAAAGGTTCAGCTGATTTTTATGTAAGTTATAAACCTGAAGTTTATAGAAAAAGAACTGATAAGTCATTACCCTGAGCCCCACTATAAAAAATAACCGCTGTGCATTGTTAGTATTAGATTAGAATAATCCTCGTTGGTATTTAAAATTTTTTTTTCATTTTTTTTCCTTTGATAAATAATTCTGCTTGGTAGCAACTCTATAAGCCATTAATAACAAACATCGTAAGTTTTCATTAAAGTGAATCCCAGTGGTGTGGTAGGAGTTGATCCCTTCACTAAGCAGGTTCAGAGCTCTCCCCAGCTTGCTCCTGGGTATAATAATACCTAAGTTTCAGTAGCCCATTAAATGACTGTACTAAGCATCAGCAGTTACTTCTGCACCTCCTAGATGCCCCTGAAATGTAACGATCATAGTTTCTTAGACAATGAAAGGACAAGTTTGGTGGGATTTTTTCATTCTCTTGTTGTAAATAAATATACAGAGTAATTTACCTCTCTAGCTTCAACTCTGTTTTGTCCTTGCTATATAAAAGCAAAATACCTTGTATTCCATGGGAAGGTCCCGGTTCTGTTTCCCTTTATTTCCAGGCAGAGATAGAAAATGATGCACTGCTCACCGCCTCTTGACATTTAAAATGCCTGAGGGTGTCTTCTTGGTGTCTACCCCTAGGGAAACCCGGAGGTTTGATCTGACTACTCAGAATATAGAAAGCCTTTTGATGAGTAAAAGTTAAACCAGGTTAGATAATCAAAAACCCCAAAACAAAATCAAAAGGATGAAAGTCCCAAGATCTCCGTTCCTATCCACCTTTAAAAATGAGCCCACTTTGTCTGGTTTCGAATCTGTCAGGTTTTATCTTAATTGTTTCCAGCGCTGAAGAACTTTCTTCCTAGCAAAATCCGTGCTGTTAGGCTGGAGTTCCCATTTTCACCGGTCCACTGTCACGCAGGATATAAAACTTTAATATGAAAGACTGCAAAACAAGTTGCTATTTTTTTGCAGCTTACCTTTGTCCTGAGGTCAAAATGTGACGAGGAGAAAAGGGTAACCACCCTTAGTAGGGCTCCTGTCTCGTTCCTCCAGGAGCACTTCTTCCCAGCACCCCAAACGCTGGGCTCTCCGGGATGCTGCTCTAATCACAAATAAGCTGTCTTTCACAAGTGAGTCTTTTTAACCTGTTCCTAATGAGTTCCCAAGTGCTTTTTGGCCATAGATATTAAAGCTTGTGTGTTTGCGATTTCCCTGGCAAGCTGCCGTTCGTAAAGAGGATATAGTGTTTTCTTGGTCCTTTGCCCAAAGTAATTTTGCAAGGAACTGTAACTGCATTTAGTACATGTCATTCATTGGAGAGAAGTCATTGTAATTGCATTTGATCACAATCAGTTTATGGCTCTTTTATCATGTTTTCATGCTGCATATCTGCTCAAACATCATAGCAAAACTTAATGGCTACTGTTTTACTTCTGCGTAAAAACATTTTATGGCCTTTTTGTGAAGCAGACATCAGGTTTCAATCACCATTGCCCCATAGAGAGAGAAAAAAGTTGGACAAAGAACTATCAAAAGTCCTTAACTACATAAAATTTTATTTCAGGTCAACTTCCCATAAAAGATATTAAATGTATTTTGTGGTTTATTCTGCACGTTAACAATTTTAGAGGAGCTGCAATATTTTGGAGGAAGCAGTATGAAAGGGGAAGGTTAATTCACAGAAGATGTTTTACATTTGTGGTAGTTTTCCTTTGTAAAAGGATGGATTTGGATGTGGAAGGGGTGGCTGGAAAGTGCCGTAGTCACATTCTCGGACCGGCTTTAAAAGCTCGCTGTTGCCTCCGCCGAATTCAGATTTCTGACCTTTTGCTGAGCCTTTTTAATCATTGCTTTAAATTTTTGATGTTCCATTCATAAAACCCAGCACAATTCAGGTGCCTTAAATTACATCTTTCGCTGCCGGAGCACTGCCGAAGTTCCCAGCTGAAAAGTTTAATTAAAAGGGAAACTTTGACATGCTGCTGAGAAGATTAGTTCGCATTAGAGTGGCGAGATAAAAGAAAATTTACTTCTAATCTAATTAGCACCAATTAAAAGATGTAAAAGAATTTGCATCAGCCAATTGTTAATTATGCATCAATTTGCCTTTCCTGTGACAAAAAAAAGCAAAACGTGACCCGTTTTGTTTTAGGATACCTATAGCGTGATGATATTGCCACAGTCACTTTTCATGTGAGTTGGCTAAGCTGGTAACACTTACTTTGTGTCATCCCGGTGCTTTGGTTTGCGCTCAAGATTTTAGTGGAAAGCTATTTCAGCTTAATTGGTCTGTAACTTGACAACTGTACGTAGGGATGATGGAAATGCAGATAACAATTCCAGTTTTACAGAAGCCTATTTTGTGTGTATCTGTATGTGTGTGTATATATATACACGCTTCATCTCCTTAAATGTACGTACATGATAGTTGGAGGTGTTGGAGGGGTATACCTGGCCACTTTTAACTGTGTGTGTATTTACACATGCTTATCTTTATTTTGATTCACATCTCTTTTGAGATTATATCTGGGATTATCCAGTAATAAATATGGATTTATGCCACATGCCTTGACAGTGCTTTTATGCAGGATGTCATATTTCAGGAGAACTGGTGCAGCTAGTGAGCTTCTCAGTTTGCTTCCAGGTGGATGGCTGAAGATGTTTCGTCGCTGTATGGTAGGCACTTGCTGCAAGTTTAAAATATTCTTTATTTTTTTAATGTGCATTTGCTTTTTTTCTGATTTTGCTTTTGCAGATTTAGAATTTAAACATGAGATGTCTAGTTCAGTATAAAGAAAGCACCCAGGCAAGACTATGCTGTTTGCATTCTGTTAATCACTTTATTTTTATTGAGGTTATCACATTACTACATGATTCTATATATAAATACCATTTTTTTGGTAACACCACCAAATGAATAAATAGTTTATGGCATTGATTGCTGCTTGTGCCCTCAATAACCTGAATAGAAATTTAATACAAATTTCCTGAATTCATGTTTACTTTACCATCTTTTTTAACTCTTTTACTCACTGTCCATCTCTACGGCGGATAGTGTAGATATGATTTGCCTTCGATGTGGCAAGACTAATGGGGTTATGAAGATCTCAGAGCTTTGAGCAGCAAGAAGGTTGAGTATTTCTGGCAACCAACTACAGAGGAAAGGAGGTGCGTGCTTGGGTCTGTAAGAGCGCTTATGTCTGCCCGCTTTAGGAAAGCAATATGAAAATGGAATTTTATGGTCAAGTTGTTTATTATGGGGACAAAAGAGGACAGGGAACATGTCAAAGGGAATAGAAATATTTGTGTTACAGTATTGCTTGTAATCAAACAGCATGGAATGGTAACAATGTCTTAATTAAGATTTGTCCCAAATTTGCTCATAATATTAAAAAAACCCTAAGTAATTCTTTACTACTGTAAAAATGTATCAAGTAACTCTTCTGTATGTCTTCCTGTTCATGTTATGCCTTGCTGTGCTGTTCTTTACGCTTCATATTGCCTTTTGTGAAAAGCATCACAAAGGTTCTTTCTAAAGAAAACAAACCAGGCGCCAGAACATTAAGAGTATATTATATATTTGACCAATCACTTTTATAAAGTCTGATGCAAGTCTTTAATCTGGGATCCTTGGAGAATGCTTTAGTTTTTAATATTTCTATGACCTTCTCCAGGGGACTGAAAAATTACTTTGAAGTATCAAAGTGGTGCATGGAGTTTTAGCTGTGTGATTCCCATTAAAGTCAGTAGGAGCCAGGTAGCTAAAACTCAACACAACTATGAAAACATACTCCTTGTGCAGTGTTAAGTAGTAAAGCAATTCTGCAACATGGCAGTGACATTTTACTGCATTTGCTGGCTTTATAGATCCACTCAAGGCTTGTATTTTTATGGGAGTTTTACTGTTCAGTGAAAATAATAAAGGAATATTCAAAAGCAGGTGTAGGCTATTCTAGTAAAAGGCACAGCTGTTGAGGAAAGCTGACGGCTTACATATATTTCTAATGTAAAATGGCAAAATCTGTTTTGCAAACTTGCAGTTCATCACCTGCATGCTGGTCATATTGTAAGCATTTGTTCGAAGTGCCTGAAAATATTTTTCATCCTCTCAGCCCAGGGCCAAAATCAGCCCTTGGTGGCCAACGGTGCTGGCAGGCGATGGGGATTTGTCGGCTCAGCCATGCTCCCGTCCAAGGAGGAAGATGAGCCAGTGCTTTCCGGAGGTACTGACAGGCAAAGCAGCCATCCAGAAGAGAAGCCTGATCTAATTAATACAGTTTATTTCAATCTGAAATGCCTCTACATTTGGCAAATGTATCTACAGAATGGGCATTCAGTCTCTGAACCTCAGCAAAGGCAGAGGGATTTGGTTTGAGGCGGGGGGGGTGGTGCTTTTTGTTTAATATCAGGGTTGTGGGAACTTCTAAGAGGTCAAAATGGTTTTATTTGATGTTGTTTCACCTATGGACTGGGAAAACAAGACTTTCAATGGGAACTCCAGCCATTTGTATTTGGGGATTGCCCTGAGGATTTGTGCTGGATAGGTCTCAAAGAAATCTGTCACCACATCTTAATCAGACATCGTCACCAGCTTCCAGCAGCGTGCCGTTACTTTCAGCTCATGGCAGTAAGATTTTTAGTTTCATCTGTCAAAGATCTCTGTATATTGCATTTTATATGAGCTTCTGATTATACTCCAAACCCTGCTGCAATAAGTTTCACCCTTGTACAAAACCTATGTGTATTATTTCATGCTGACCAACATAATCTGCCCCTACATCTTTTCTAGCAAAGGCAACCCATAAAATCAAAGACACTGGTCATCCTCATTAACTACCTTTCAGCTCTTCTAGATTGTTGCTCTTCATACTTCTAGCTATAGTGTCTGTCTGACTGAGGGCAGCTGTTTTTTACATAAAACCTCTAGTCAGGCCAATTTTACACCAAATAAGTAGCCTGGAATGTGAAAAGGCAGTGTCTTCTGCAGATAGCTGATTAATTTCTTTTTGAATGACAGAAAAGTTTCTGTATCAGGTTTTCCCAAAAAGTGTGGAAAGTCTGATTTACGATATTGAGGCAGGAGAAAATGCAGTGGTGTTTCTGTTCAGTTATGTCCTAAGATACAATTACATAGAGGCTTGATCCTAAACTATAAAACCCAATTGCCCTTTTCCAAGCAAAAAGCCCGTGCTTATGTTTTTTGGCTCTGGAGTTGCATGCAGAAATCCATAGGGCTGTCACACATCAGGGACCAGTTAGAAGTAATGAGAATACACTGGAGTATTAACGATGCTTGAGAAAGGAGACCATTACAGTCTTTAAGCAAAACTCAATTCTGAATTTTCCTGCCATGGTCAGCTTTTCATTGTCCGCTACTTCACAAGAAGAAGCAAATGTTGAGAGGAGCTGGCAATCAGAGCTCCATTCGTCTCCCCAAACTTGGGCTTTGTGCAGGGTGACCTGTGTCCAGTTTGAAGTACCTTTGGAACCAGCCCGTCTCCTTTGCATCCTTCTGCCCCAAACCAAAGCATCCTCTAAAATAGTCATAATAGAATCAAGCTGTGAAGCATCTATGAAGCTTTATTTACACCAATGTAAGATAAGAAGTCAGGTGTTCTAGTCATCTTGCCGAAAATCCAAAACGAGGATTTAAAGCATCCAAATCTTGCACTTCACAATGATGTCAAGTAGCCACCTGACAATCTGGCCAGCTTTCTAACGGCATCCCTACCTGGGCCTGCTCCTTGCCCTCCCAAGCAAGCACCAGAGCTGTCTCCAGTGCTGCTGGCTGGGACATGCTCCTTGGGCCAGTATTAGCTAACAGATGTAGCTTCGGAGAGGATTCCTCCAAGTTGCCAGAGGTGGATAGAATACCTGATAAGCAGTATTGTCGCAAAAGGTTGTTGAGGAAATAAACTGATAGCTATCCTATCTATTCCACAGGCAGCACTGAAAAACCAAAATTAGCTACTCCAGAATTTTGGGGCCTGAGTTCATCTCTAACTGACATGGCGTGCTAACAAGCCTACAATACTCAAAAGATAAGTCTAGCGATCGATATCTGACTACAGCTTCATGATATGGCCAACGATATGCCAACATTTACATTTTCATCCAAAAATTGTGAAATGCATATAATGCATCGTATTGCCTCAATACTGCTGCAACTTTTATGCAGCTAGGAAAGTATAGCGTTTGAGTTATAGCATATCACATTTTGATAGGATGAGAGGAGACGGCCTCAAGTTGCATCAGGGGAGGTTTAGATTGGATATTAGGAAAAAATTCTTTACTGAAAGAGTGGTCAGGCATTGGAACAGGCTGCCCAGGGAAGTGGTGGAGTCACCATCCCTGAGGGTGTTCATAAAATGTGTAGATATTGCATTTTGGGACATGGTTTAGTAGGCATGGTGTTGTTGGGTTGATGATTGGACTTGGTGATATTGGAGGTCTTTTCCAACCTTAATGATTTAGTTTCCGTTCCTATGCAAGTGTGGGATTTTGTGGGGGGGTTTGTGTGTGTGTGTCCAGTTTACTTAGTGTTATAATTTGCCATCATTCAGTGGCTCTATGAAGTGTGTTTGGTATATACACAAAAGACTCTTCTGTGTGTCCTAGGGGATTTTAGTGCCCAACCTCTGCCTGAACTCTGTGAGAGTTAAATCTGGCTTCCTTTGAAGTAATGGAAAGGCTCCCTTGATTACCTCAAATACTGGAGGAACCTAAAAAGTTAATCACTTAGTACCTTATTTAAATTCAGTCAAAATTCTTTAGTGTTCCAGAACTGCTATCTCCTTAGCGATTTTAGTGAAATTTAATGAAACTTTTGTTCTTAGGCTGAAAAACATAGCTATCCTTACTAGTGAGGGTA
>Ga0181612_106043_pt1 | contig 12815 bp, 6 predicted proteins | sample HoacroProtozoa21_FD_119630 | JGI IMG/M metagenome (GOLD analysis project Ga0181612, IMG submission 119630) | Hoatzin crop microbial communities from Cojedes, Venezuel. Combined Assembly of Gp0051906, Gp0051904, Gp0051908 | reverse complement strand
TTGGCCTTGTTGAAACTCATACAGTTGGCCTCAGCCCATCGATCCAGCCTGTCCAGATCCCTCTGTGGATCCTTCCCACCCTCAAGCAGATCAACACTCCTGCCCAGTATGGTGTCATTTGCAAATTTATTGAGGGTGTATTTAATCCCCTCATCCAGAATGTGGTGCTTTAGGTAGTGAACATCATCAGACCCAACTTTGTGACTAGCCTAGTTTCATTTTACATGCTGAAATGCAGGGCAGGTGAAGGGAGCTCAGAGATTTGAGTCTCTCTGCTGCAGACTTAGGATTTCAGAGACTGGGATTGCAGGTAACGATGCTGTGTCAGTGTACACCACATAAAAATTCTAGCTTCCTTTGTGCATTTTCTCTAGTGTTGGATCCGTCCATTGGCTTTCTTTGGCAAAAAAATGAAACAACTCTCCTATTCCACCTCCCCCTCCTCCCAGAAACAGAGAGAAAATATATGGAGTAGAGATGATCAAAGGGTCATTCTGTCTAAGAGGTAGAATTTTTACAAGATAACAGAGAGAGCAGTGAGAAAAAAAGCACAGTTCTAAAAAGAATTCATGCCATGGGATAACTAGTGAGAAGTTATAAGCCTTTTGTCTAGTAAGAATGGCTTTTGAGAATGGAATCAAGGAGCTTTCATTCATCATAATTAGGAAGAACAAGGAATTCACCTACTGCACTCTCCTGTTACTGTTTTTATAGTATCACTAATTCCTACACGTCCTTGAGAGCTTGTTAGTATTTTCCTCAGATCCAAAGTGCAGCCTGCTCAGGCTCATGAAATGACTGCCTCAAACCTCTGCAACCCAAATCTCTCCCACCTTCTCTCACAGAAGGTCTTTTATCCCAAGACACTTTTCCCCATCACATCACTCTTCACTGCCTAGTCTCTATTTTTTTCAGGAGGGTGAAGTCAGGATGTTCCTTTACAAAGCCTTCCCTACAAAAGTCTTCTCTATCTATTTAGAACAGATAGAAGAAAGAAATTCTTCACCACGAGGGTGGTGAGACACTGGAAGAGGTTGCCCAGAGAAGGTGAGGATGCCTTCTCCCTGGAAATGTTCAAGGCCAGGTTGGATGGAGCTCTGAGCAACATGGTCTAGTGGAAGGTCTGGCCATGGCAGGGGGGGTGGATCTAGGTGATCTATAAGGCCCCTTCCAACCCAAACCATTCTATGATTCTTCCTTCTGGAGTACCTGCAACTAGCTATATGGTGTTTGTCACAGTCAAAATTTGAATTAACAGTCTTCTTACTAAAAAAAAAATCTGTGTCTGAATCACTAGCCTCCCACCTAATACATTGCTGGATGTGACATTTTAATTATCACCCAAGTTCAGCTGTATATTAGTCACCATTTGACATAACAGACCAGCAAAGCTCCTTTGTAGCCATTTTCTCTGGTACACAAATCTATCTTCTAAACAGCCAGCAGCTGCAACAACTTCCAGTTATTAAAGTCTGGCAAGTGCATGGTTTCATAGATTTTCCTCGTATATCTTTATCCAAGACAGAACTCCAAAGTAAAGATCAAGCAGTTGATCAAAGCCACATCCCACATCTCTCATCAAGCATGAAAACATTTTTTAGTGCAATATACAGTGTTAAGATCCTGTTGTAATAGTTTCAGCATGTTTATAAGAAGCAGGGCTGTGGGACAAGGGCAATTATTCAGTCTGCAACTCAAGACATATTCCAAAACACTAAACAGCATAATAGCATACTACATTCCCAAGACATATTCCCACTTTACAGTATAATTGAATTACAGCTTTAAAGCTATTTAGATAAGGAGGAAAGCACTAAAATATATTTTCAGCTAACACTGGAAAAAGGAATGGGAAAGTGAGTACAGCATAGGGAAACAAAGAAGGTCACTGCAGCAAGAAATTCAAAAAGGGAAAGTCAGCACTACTTAAAGCTATGAAAAAGGGAGATAAACATAGGTGGAGAGAAGGGACTGAGAGGGAAGAAAACTGGAGTAGACTGGACACATCTAAGAGGAACTGCTAGGCTGCATCTTAAAACAAAAGGAAAGTTAACAGGCCAAATTAAGCAACCGGGCTTCAAACGATGGGCAGCAGGAGAAAAGTACAGTTTATTTTAGCAAGCAAGCCCTCAGAAATGCATCATCCTCAGGAGGGAGGAGCCAGCTTGGGAGCACCAGCCCTCAAGCAGCAGAACAATATAAATGCCATCACCTGCACCTTTGGCTCCAGCAGTGCAGCCACTCCCGTGCCCAGGAGACCCAGCCATCAGCAGAGTGAGAAGAACCACCCCCAGGAGGCTGGAGTTACCACCAGGACAACCAACACCACCAGCTCCCAGTACCCCAGCAACTACAGGCTTACCTATCACAGTCAGTGCTTTGACCACATGCAAATAAGAGAAATGTATGTTAATATCCACAAAAAAATACATGAGAAAAATTTCAAAGCCTCTTCTGTAAAGTTTCCACCTGAAAGTGACCGTCCTCAGTTATAGCCTTTTAGAAGGAGTTTATGATGAGGACGCATGGTGCTCTCACAAAAAAGCGAAATCTCTTCCAAGCACCAAAATTAACTGCCAAGTAGAAAACAGCATTCTGCATACTCTGGAATTAGGAAGTCTTAAGGAAAGGAATAAACTGTACTTGCGCATTCATCACTAACCCTTACCGACTGGGGCAACGACAGGGTATAATTTTATACAACACACTTATGTGCAAAAAAGCAAGTATTTCACTATAGTATACAAATTCTTTACTTACAGTTGCTCAACTTGGTCAAATTCTTTTTCTTCTTCTGCACAATAGAAAAAGGATTATATAAGCTTTTGATTTTACAAACAGTAGAAAAGTTATATTTACTTATTTACTCCACGTATAAGCAAAACAAAATCTTTTTTAATTTTACTAGTTTTCCTACATTTGTAATTTAAATTATCTTGTTCCTCTGTTCAATGGAATTGCCTGCAAATTTATCAAAAAAATATTGATCAAGTTTCATGAATCTGATTTTAATACATATGTTATATATTATATATAATAAGTATAAAATACAGAAAAATATATGTATGCTTATATGTATAATATAAACACATATATATAGTTTTTACATACATGGGTCACCTTCTACATATTCAGCACCTATGTGTGCCTTAGGTTCAGCAACCATTATCAGTGCTTTCTGTTTCAATGTATTTCTCCTTCTTACTCAATTTCTTGACAGAAGTTTCTCCTATCAAGACTACTAACAGTTGCTTCTATTCCTAAGCACTCCCCCATGTAGTATAGCCTCTAAATTCCTTTGCCTTGTAAGGAAAAAAAAATAAGAGCTATATCAAATCCTTCACAAGAAAGTATGGCTTACTGAAAGCACCTTGAACCTGAATTCTAGACTCATGGAAAAGATTTAAAAATCTAAAATAATGCAATGTTCTAGAAGAAAGCATTTTTTCAGAAAAAGTACATATGTGAAAAATCACACTGAACTTCACATACGAAGTGCTGTGGGTCATACCTTTCTATCTTTGGCTGCAATTAAAATGAAAAGCTAGAAGGGACTAAAAAAACTCACCTGCATGTTTCTCTTTCTTTTTCGAATATATCTCATAAAGGAAAATAATAGTTACTAAAATAACAACTTCAGCCACAATTGCTAAAAAGGGTTTGAGAGGCACCATGAGGGACAGAATTTTAAGCTTCAGCTTTCCTTTACTTTTCCCTAGTTCAAAGGCAGCTTCACACCAATATGCACCATCATCTTCCTTGGTGAGCTTCACTATCTTCAGATGGGTTACATTGGTAGGTATTCTATTAATTACATACTTGTCTGCCATCAAAGAGTCATTGATGGCAATCTGAAAATAAAAAATACATTACAAGTCTTATTAATGTAATGAGAGAGTTTTTAATCAAATTATTTATATTAGCAGACAGTTTGATATAGAGAGATGTAAAATTAACTAAGAACATGTGGCATTTATGAAGCATGTTTAGTCCACGGTCCAGGAAAGGATTTGTCTTAGCTGGCCACCCTGGCTCCCTTTACATGCAATGAAGGAAAATGCACACTTTTAGCAAGCAAGTTGTGTGACCTGTTTTAGTTTATTTAAAATTGGATGAAAGGTACCCCTGACTCTATTGACTCTCCACTGAGAGGCAGCCTCAGGTGTCAGGATCTAACACCCAAGTTTCACCACAGTACAAGTCACACACTTTCGAGGAAGTTGAGCTGGCAATGCTGCTTCACCAGGAAATATGCTGATAGCCTTACAAGGCAATGCTGCTCTCCAACAGTAGAGGAGACAGGTTTATGCACCTGCTCCCAGTTGACAGTGCTTCCCCCAGAAAAGGGCTAGAACAAAGTGGGTATGCTTCCAAGGCTAAAAAGGATCCTGAACGGTGGGTATCTAAAGGAGGAAAACTGCTGAGCAAGATTTTTCCTCACAGCCTTTATGGCAGGAGCTGAAGCGAGAAGAGGTTTCAGCTCCTTCAGAATCAAGCAGCACAGCAGTCTCCACCATGGGCTATCCTCCAGAGAGGCTACAGGCTGGGTAATACAGAAACATTTGTACCTGGAGGACAAGGAAGAGAAGGGACATAGTGCCATTCTCTCTCAAGCCTCCAATACCTTTACATGTCTTTAAAAGCTTCCTGCTATGATACGATTTTTTTCGGTATCAAGTAGTAAGATCTCATCAATATAACCACCATTAATACAGTAAATACAAGTATCTCAAGATTCATCTGATTTGTTTTACTGTTATCTGGGCTGTAGTATGGCAGGGACTTTTTGGAAAATAAACATCATACAAAACAGAACAAAAACTATCCCTGTAAGAACAAATACTTCTAAATACCATATTTTTTTCCACAGGCAGAGATTTACATTAACTTTAATGGAAATGTAATTTGCAGAGCCTACAATGACAAGTCACTACACTAAGAAGTGTCTGTACTTGTTTTTTGCCTCATTGTTTTGCTTGGACAACAGATGGAAACCTTACCTGTTCACTTCCGTTGATCATATACCACGTCCAAGCAATGGGAGTATAGCCAGAACTTTTACAAACCAGTACAGCTGTATCTCCTTCATAACTGACTATGTTTTTTTCTTTTCCTTCAATTTTTGGTACTAAAAACAAGTAGAAAAAAGTTAATCAAGTGACACCTACATGTTTTAATTACAGTATTGCAAAAAGATAAAATATATTTAGTTATGTATTTGTCATAGTCCATTCATTTCCTTTTCCCATAAACACAGATGACTATCACTCATGACATGATCTAAATGAGACTTATTACAGGCTGACATTCTGTATACAGAATTTTTGCAGAAGACTACAGAAATCATCCTCTCTGTTGCTGTATGATCTTGAAAATTGCCCATTAATACTTAAAATCAAGTGAGACTGATTTCTGCCCTTGCCCATTTCTTCTTTCCCTTCCTCGACAGCTGTGAGCTACATCCTTTAGTTCTGGTACACTAGAAACAAACATGCTAATTTTTCTGCAATTTCACTCAATCTGCCAAAACTGATAGAAGTCTATTCCAGTTACAATGCTACCATGTAATACTATCTGGCAAGCTGTGCATGCAGAGAACTTTTTTTTTGTAATGAAGACAAAACTGCAGACTGAGGGAGCTTTGTATTTACAAATGTTTTCTAAGCTGAAGTAATGACTTGTGGGTGCATGCCAGTAAAGAGGACTTTTGGTCCCATCTTGCTGAGATCAGAATATGGTCACAGGAAACAAGACATCAGTTTACAACTTTAGAGCTACTTGTCCCAGCCATTATAACTGCAGACACCCCACAGCCCTGCAAGAGCAAGAGCCCAAAATACACTGTTGAACATATTGAGGCATCCCACAGATAGAGCTGAGAAAATGTATCATGATGGAGTATGTATTTCCCCTTCCCCTTTTTTTCCCCTCTTTATTTGGATGTTCACCAGCACATTTTCCTCAGATATATTTAAAATTTTACTTCAAGTTTCATTGCTCTATCTTGTAAGTACAGATCCAGTACATCTTTTAAATTACATTGGTCACACAAGACTAAACAGGCCAAGAGCTGGCTTTCAGCAGTTACAATGGAACAATTCGGTATAAACTACGATTGTTCTTGTTCCCTCCCATTGTTGACTGGCTGAGCACAAATCGTCCCAAAAAGTTCACTTCTCACGAGCATTCAAACTTAAAAGTTTCCATTCCTGAAACACATATGAAACCAATTTGTTAACAAGTGCTTGCAACCTCAGAATTTGCTGCACCATACATCACTCCAGCCCCATTACTTCTCACTCCATAGGTATTTGTTCTAATCATTAAACACTATCCTTCTAAAGAGTAGTGGCAGAGTATCTTCACTGCTGTCAGTAAAAGGGACAACTTGAGTAATAACTGCTGCCACTTCCTTTGCAACATATAGAAGAGAAAAAAAGCAGGTGGGAAAAAAGAATGGAACATATGAAAACAAACAAAAAACCCTTGAAAGCAGCGTAGCAGGTTTATGTGGTAGTCAAAAAGACTTAGCCACGCTGATCAGTGGTAAAGCACAGCTATAGACATACCAGAAATACCACTACCACATTAGCCATGATTAAGGACGTGAATACCCATCATGACTTCTGCACTCTAGCTATGTAACAGAGAGGTTAATCCTTGAAAGCGTGCAAGGAAATAGTATGTTTTGTCCCAGGTATTTTTGCAAGTAGAACACCCAGAATTGTGTGACAAAACACTGCTGCTGCACAGAAAAAAACAAACCGTTGAAGAGATGAACAGACAGGTGATGGCAACAGCATTTACACCAGTCAGATTTCCACAACGGTTTAAGACCAGAGTTGTTCCATAGTGCATGTACCTGGACAGCTGATTAAGGATCCCTCAAAGGGCAAACACAAATAAATCTATTCTACTCTTCAATACAGCTATTGCAACATTTCACACCATTTTAAAGTACTCATGAATGGTCTCCACATTTAATAATTTGATCTTCTATAAGCATCTCAAAATGTTAGTTTTCTGCAGACCTGCGTAAAAGCTCAACTCCTCAAAGTCTGCAGGGTTATGCCAAGCCAGGATAGGGGAGGGAAGGAGAGGCAACACATCCAATAATGCCTAACTGCCTAGTGGAAAAACCTATTGCAGTTAGTTACAGCAGTGATGATTTTAGCCACTGAGTCTATACCAACACATTACTCATCTTTCACTTTGAGAATTGTTCTCCCTGCATTACTGACTGGAAGATTCAAGGACTTCTCTTTCCCATTTCCTTCACTCCTGCATTAATCTTGAAAAGTGTCAAGCCTGTACTTTTTATGGCATCAGAAGTGGCAGCATTCAACCACTGTGAAGCAATTCTCCCATCTTACTGCAATAAATCAACCAGTCCTAAGCACTGTTCTGGAAAAGATGACTTCCCTATTGAGTCATTCCTGCCTTCACTGAAATACTTATTGTATATTTTCAAAAGAATAAAGTCTCCTTTGACTTTTTTTCTACCTAAAAAGACCCGAGTAGCCATTCAACTAAACCTTACCCACATGTCAACAAGATATAATTATTTTTAGACATTAAAAGGTCCAAATAAGCTACAATTTTGTCTTTCTTCAGTATTGCAAGCTAGTCTCCCTGGCTGAAGATTTGAAAGCAGATACCAACTTTACTATTCAAGACTTAAACATACATGAGAGAGTTTCCTCAAGTCGTATGACTAGATACCTCACTGAGCAAACCCAGCTTGCAGCACTGAGAATTACAAAGCCCTGTTGGTTAGTTCAGCTGAGGTTAGGATAGTTAAGAGTTATATAATCCCCAAACACGGGCTCCTAAAAACCCTTTCTTATATATCACAGTCTGTGGCACTTTCAGAGATCAAATGCTTGCCTTGCTCTTTGCAAAATTTGGACGGTCAGAATAGGGAAGGGAATAGCTCTCATAGATGAAGGTTCTCAGCAGCTCGTATTTGTTTCAATTCCATGTCTTCCATTCAGCTGGACTTTGCCCACAACTGCCAAGGTCAAGACTACTGAAGAGAATACAGAACAGAAGAAAGGGCACTCATACTGCCCAATGAAGCACACTAACTTTTAATGTAAGAAATGTTCTTATATAGAATGAAAGATGCACTAAAGCAATAACTTGGCCTTACAGAAACACAACTGATTTTTTTCAAAAACCTGCCTCCCTTCTGCCAACCGTTTCTCCTCTTCTAACACTGAATCTCAGGCCAAACTTTCAAGTCATTGGCTCTGTGTTTTGAAGAATTTGAGACACCATCCTTTCCTCCCACCCCACAGAAAGTGATGAGTATTCACTCCTGCTGTACAGATGGAGAGGGAAGGGGAAATCGGTTACTCATTTCAGAAAAAAAGTAGGCTTACATGCTCTCTTGATTCTTAGCAAATTTTGTTAAAAAGGCTTTTAGATTTTGCTTCAAAATTCTTCTTCTCTCCATGCTACTGAAATGCCTTTGATAGTGACTCTTACTTGGCTGGACCATATTAGTCACTGCTTATCAAATTAAGCTGTGATTTCCATACTATCCAGAAACCACGCTAACACAGGATTTCAATGGTCAAGTGAAGTAAAATTTAAAGTAACTTGCCTTGTAAATGAAACACAGCGCTGATTTCTTCTTCACCTTTCAGGGTACAACTGTAACTTCCCAGCTTACTGTTATCCAAAATCCTCAATCTTCAAAAAAAGAGTTCCAATTTGCTTTTTTGCTTTTATTTTCTTTCATCCTATCAGTGACTGCTAATTAACATTCTAATAAAACCAGCAAAGATTAGTAGTGGAGCAGAGAACATACATCGCTGAATCACTAGGATTCAGTTTTAGTACAAGGTAAGAACAGCAAAACAGAAAAGCACAAGCACATATGGGAACACAAGTACAATTTTCACCCTTGTTGCTCACAGAAGGCCAAACATCTTTAGGCTATACGACCTACAGGTTACCGAATTAGACATGGGTTCACCATGTGAACTATATAGCATACGTTAGATAGGATTTCAGAAGATGTTACTTAAATGGTTTTTCTTTCTAAAGCTGGTCAGTCCATGGCCAGCACAGCACCAACACAGAACAGTTTTAAAGAGCTGGCATTTAATGAAGTCCAGCACCTTCTCTGCTGGTGAACTATTATTTCACAGGTGGCTTTGAAAATGATTTACACAGTTGTGCTTGTGTATACGGAGTAGAAGTGACAGTACATTCTCATCACCTTTTCTATCACAGAAATTTTATATAAATATTATTCATGCTAAGAAATCAAAGCAATACAGAAATCAGCTCGAGACTACCTGGTTAAAATTAGTCCATTTACAGATTTTTGAAGTCTGATAGTAAAGCATATCAATTGAGAAAAATTATCTACAACATTTCTTGAGTCTCCATAGAGTTTTTAAAGAATTAAGAAAACCTCTTAAAAATCCAAAACACCTTTACTGTAACGCAAATTTCTTCTCTTTTGCTAGCTGTGAAAGAAAAGAATTGACCATTGATGCCTTTCAGGCTTGCGCAAAGCAGCACTAAGGTGTAAAAGAGAATGTGGAAAACAGGGGAATGGAAAAAGAAATAGAGGTATTTTAGCAATCTCAGACTGAGACTACTACTGAACAGAATAATCAGACCTCAAAGAACTGTGTCCTTATTCTATATTCTTGTCTTGAAGAAACCTTGCTTCTCCAGCACTAGAGGAAGAACAGTAGCTCTTCCTCCAGGCTCAAGGTAACTGCAACCTTTTTCCTTTCCTGCAGTTGTAATATGTTGATTATAGACATATATTAATCACTACATTTGGCTGTTATTCTAATATATACAGGACTAGTATTGGGCAGTGTATATGCATGCAATTATAACTCGTTAGAACCTGCAAGTCAAACTATAAAGAATGCTACTTACTGGATGCCCCAACTGTTTTCAGTTTTATTGATGTGTCTGATAGTTTCATTTCCCCTCTTCCAAGTCACTTGAAAACTTTTCAGATGAGAATATTTATTGTCCAATCTGCATGAAAGTTCAATTCTAGTTGCACTGTCCAAAGTGATATTTTTTTCCACAGAAGTACCAGAAACACCTAGAAGTTTAAGAAATTGTTTATGAAAAACATGTTTCTTCATTCTGGGGGAATAAGAGTTTGAAAGACTGTTTTACATATGCTGGATTATAGCTGGATACAGTGTGCTGCTGCTATACTTCCCAGGGTAAAAAAGAAACCTGCAAAATCAGACAATCAGTGTTTGACAGTAATTTTCTTAAGCCATAACTGAGTTATGATACACATCCATTACAAAAATGGCAGTCATTCCATTCTGTAGGTAAACATCCTAGACGGCTCCAACATAGAAACACAGGCATTCATTTCACTGAAAGCAAGACAGATTTATGCTTCTGCACAACTTAACCCAAAACATTAAGTACTTAGCTCTCACCAAGGGGAACAATGTCTCCTCTCACGCTAAACTTTTTTTGACTGCACATTTGGTATTAAAAGAGGAGTATGTATTGGATTAAAAATATTAGTAAATATATGCAAAGTTATATTAAGAATATCAAAAAGAGTTAGACTTGTAAATATCTATAAGCATCCAGCTTTTAGCCAGCTGCAGATTTTATGGTAGTATGAGATGGTACGTAATGTCCTGTTGCTAGTGAAGTTGATGATAGAATTCACAACCTTAACATTGTTGGATCTGGCCTCTCATGCTACAGCTACCCAACTTGAAACCAAATCTTCAAACCCATTTATGGCTGCCTTTGCCTTCCTAGTGGCAAGCCAGGAGAATTACAATGTGAAAACATTTCAATACAGCTGAAAAATCTGACGCTTTTTTGCTTTTAGCAAGCTCTATGAGGATAAAATTAGCGTATCAAAAAAGTAGGTTTCAACAGCAGATATGTTCTCTGATCCATGCAGCCTTTTTTATAAGAAGAAACCTCTGACTTCGTACCTGTCAGCACTGATGTTTTATTTCATAACTAGCCTTTTCTTTCTTGTCTTCTGTCTGAACACTCCATTAAAATTTATTCCAGGCCTCATCTCAATCCTAGACGTACCCTGTGGTACTAGATGGTCAAAAAAGTGCAGCTGTGTTTCACAGTACAAACTGTTTCTGTGAGAAAAGGAAGTTTTAATGTACAGCTCACTGACTCAGTAATGCAAGTTGTACCTAAGCAGCAGCAAAGTCTGACTCGCATAATACTATAATACTCCTATAGAACATTTGAACTTTACTGGATCTGGCATATACATTTACAGCCTGCAGAAGAGCACACACAGAACTCCAAGTCCCAGCCAAAATATTACAGAACTGTTGAACTGGAATTAAACTTTGAGGTGCAACACTTCAGTCTTTCATAGCAGAGCAGTTACTGCTACTCATTTATTAGAGCCATTGCACTCAATAAATGAGTCACACAACTCACCTTCTTAAGGTTGTTTATGATCGAAGTAATTCTGCAAATGGAATTAGTTTCACAGTAGCAAAAGTTTTACATTCAGATTAATTACACTGCCTAAAAACAGAATCCATACCTTTTGAGATATTTTAAAACTAAATCCACACCTTAAAAGCATGGAACATGAAAACTCAATGCTGTTGAAGATTAACCACTAGTAGGACTGATATCTGGGGCATCTCTGTACCAAGACTACATGTACCAGAACAAGAAACAGATACTACCTTAAGTTTTCTGCTTGAAGAAAATACAGCATAAATGCTGTGCAATTATGTCCTTAAAATACCATACCAGTACTTTGCAAAGTTCTAACTGATCTCCTCCAACAGAGAGATTTCAGTTTGATCAGTTTTTCCAGTTGTCGCAGAAAACAGTTACAAATGCTTAACTGTCAACTGGGAACTTTGCATCCTCTTTAGGAAGAGACTTCTCTTTCCTCTTCTCCACGGTTTAACTCCCACAGTGCTGCAGAGCTGACTAACACCTGCTGGTTAACCAGCACCCTAACTTGCATGGTCTCTTCAAGTCGACTCACAAGCACAAAGACATTGTCACCTGAATTGATCTGGAGGACAGACAGCTATGAGTTGTTTTTATCTGTGGTTTTAATTTAAAAATGTAAGAAACCCGTTGTTCACTGCAAAAGAGTTACTAGAACACAAAACTGAATAGTGCAACAAACTTCATCTTTTACCGAGCTCATCACTTGCTCACTGTGACCTTAACTTTATCAAGAAGTTGCCATCCTAGATACTTCCACAGGTCATACAAGAGATCGTGTGTAATCACAGGCATTCTATGTAACATAACTGGAAGAAAAAAAATAACATACTTACCAGGTAAGAGTACCTCATACTCCACAAAAGTGAGGTTAGACACATTCTCTTTGCTTGCCTGCTTGAACACTTGTGTGGCAAGATCTGGACCTAACAAGATTGTGGGGGAAGCAAAGTGGTATGTTATGATCCTATAAAGGTAAGCATACAGCAGAGTGTCAATATTATATTGCAGTTCTTTCTTGGGGAGGGGAGGAAGACGGTGGAAGGGGGAGCGGAAGGACCTTGCCATATGCCAACTACTGTGGAGATCATTCCATCTGTCTTGTGTGTTAACAGCCAGAATCGTAAAGTAGCAGTGTGGCGTGGCCACTGTTATTATGCCATTTTAGAAGCTGGTTTCTAGCTTTAATATAATGTTGTAATTGTGCATGTCAATACTCTGAAGAGATTGTAATTATCGATTTCACAGCCTGATTCAAAGAGTCATCTGTACCTGTGGCTTTTCCTAAAGCTTTTAGATGAGTCCTAGAACCATACAGGACTAAATCAATGTTTAAGAGGAGCCTGGAA
>Ga0181612_149385_pt1 | contig 12816 bp, 7 predicted proteins | sample HoacroProtozoa21_FD_119630 | JGI IMG/M metagenome (GOLD analysis project Ga0181612, IMG submission 119630) | Hoatzin crop microbial communities from Cojedes, Venezuel. Combined Assembly of Gp0051906, Gp0051904, Gp0051908 | reverse complement strand
TCTTCCTCATGTTCAGACAGAACTTCCTGTGCCTCAGTTTGTGCCCATTGCCCCTTGTCCTGTCACTGGGCACCACTGAAAAGAGCTTGGCCCCATCCTCCTGACACCCACCCTTCAGACATTTGTAAGTAAGATGAAATTTTCCCAGACCTAACATTTTCAGGAAGACTCTATTGACATGTTTGGCTCCGTGACCTTTCATGACTTGAGATTTTGGGAGCAAATTTCACCACCCTCAGGAGAACAGCGTTCTGGAAGTTGCCAACTGTAGCTGAAAACTTCTGTCAGTGTGACTGCGCTAGCAACCACAAAGTGAAATATAACACCAGCTGGGTTCGAACGCTTTAGAGAGTGTTCCAATCTAGCATTCCATTCCTTTGCCCAAACAGGATACCCACAGTATGTCTAACAGCTTGGACTCAATTTTCTTGGCCTGAAATAATTCTGCATCCTGGCAGGATACTTCATTCACTCTACAAATCTCTGTCGCTGTCTTTCACTTAGTGTTTCCAAAACACCTAATTTTTCACACCACTCTTTGCTCATCATTTAGAGGATCCTACATTTCCAGCAGGGAGAGTAAAATTAGTTGAAGTAGCATTGCATTTGGATGTTTACGTGATTTTAAAAATCCACATAAAGTTGCTTTTTGGAGAATTTCAGGCTTCAGCTTCTACTAAGCTTCTTATTCATTGTGCAACCCACTTCCAGCATGCAGCTTAAATGTTCTTTTGGTTTTACAGGTTTCTTTAAGAAAAGAACAAAAGTAACAGATATTGCAGGGTTGATGTAGGGCATGGCTAAGCCCTAAAACATTGTACCAAATGCTAGACCTTTAATTTCTCCAGTTTCATTCCAATCTGAACTGAATCAAAACGCATTTGGATTGTCTGCTGCAGAATATCCCTATAAATAAACAAACTCATTTTCTTCTTGCATTCAACAGTAAAAATATTCGATTCCCATTAAGGAAAACTTTTGAACTGCACTGGCTCACACTGCAATTTCGAGCAGAGAAAGCATACTAAAGAGTAAGGGAAAAAATAGAATTTATTCCCAAAATCCGTAGTTCAAAGGGAGTTAAAAATGTAAAACTTGGCATCACTTCAGCCCAATAATATAAAAAGCATGAATCAATGCAGTAAAAATATAGCCAGAGTATAAATAAATCAATCCTAAACGCACTAATGACAGAGTAATTTAAAAGTCTAATGTACTTTTCTAACCAAACTGTACAAGCGTTCCCCAGTTATTTTGGGCCAGATACATTCCATAGGATTGTGCCTACTTCTTGAGTAGCAGAGCGAGCAATCCTTTTCCATTAACATTTTTACCCGTACAAATTACTCACTTAACTTTGCTGAAGGATAACACAAGAAGCTCAAAATCATGACTGACATAAATGTATTCCAGCCATTTGTGGATTAGAGCTTCATTCTGGTGATTTCAGCGAGATAGAGAGTGGTTCCAAAAAGACTTATTACCCACACCATATCCTTATGCATAAAGATACAATAATCACAGAACATTAAAAAAAAATAAGGTGGGAAGGGTGTTAGACCATTTAATCCATCCATTGTAGCTTATGATTCAAAAAGACACTTCCATAGCCTGCTCTGAAAGACTTTCTAGAATGATGCTTCCTCAGTTTCCCAAGGCAATATTCTAATGCTTCATCACTCTGTTATAAAAGGTTTTTAAATGTCTAATCCAAATTATCCTTTTGTTTTTTTTATACACTCTTTCCTTCTTCCAAATAATCATCAGAACAGATCATCTTCGTTTCTCTTTGCAGTGGCTGACCATGTTTATGAAGAATTTTCTTGAGCCCACTCTGTTTCCACTATTCAGACCCCCAAAATGCCAGTTCCTCTCGCTCTTAGGAATTACTGGGTCTGCTGTCTCGCATTATTCTTAACTCTCTCCTAGACTTTCTCCAGTTGATCCCAGCCTTCTTTTCAACTGTGATGCCCAAAAGTGAAGAAAGGGCTTTTTACCAAAGACTTATGTTTTAACATTATGCTCCAGTTCAGGAGCGCCGCTATGACCTTGTTTATGTGCTTTTGTCTTTTTTGTAAATCACTACAAGTACTGGATCATTCCTACGCATTCACAGCTTCCAGAGCTGATACCTCCTAATTACTTATGTTCTAATCCTCATGACTAATACGGTCACCATCCTCACAACACGGAATCTTCTTTTATTCTTCCAAACAACAACATAAAACTTTTCTCGAGTTCATTGAGATCTCCCCGAAATCTAACACTGTCCTTAAATACAGTGATAATCCCTCCCAGCTTGGTAGCATCTACACATTTCACATGCGTGTGTTCTATTTCCTTCTGCAGACCATTTATGACAACACCGAGCAGAAGCACGGTTAGGACATATCCCAGGGAACTCACCTAGAATATCCCTCTATGTGGACTGTGACTCACTAATAATTTCCCTCCACAACAGAACAATGTAGAAAGGTTAAAGCTGATTTTTTCTTGATAAATTCACGTTGCTTATATTCACCAGCTTGTTTCCTCATGCACTTACACGTAGCTTTACGTAACAAGCATTCAGACCATCAGAAGGTGACAGCTAAGTTCATCGCTCACACAGAACAATGAATCTTCTTCCAATTTCTCCTGCAGGCTGGCCCTAAAGACCCAATACAGAGGGTCCTGCACTGAGACTTCAGGTTTCAAATAGGCTACGAATCAGTGCACAGGTTCAGACTCCAAGTGTACATGCAGCGTATCTACACCCACCTTAAGTTCAATGCTACTAATATGCGCAAGTTTACTCACCGCTTTTTACCAGATTATAGCCTTACATAGTTTAATTGAACATGGCAAATCATGAAGGAGAGCGGTTCCTGCTCAACTATTTTAGAGCTGATGCTTTTGTTTTATTTACGTGAGTAGCTAAGATTTGTCAAACATGTTAGGTACAATTTTTCCTACACTTTTTAATACCCTCATTAAGTAAGCAGATTAAGTTTATTTTCACTCCTCTGAATTGTAAACACCTGTAAGCCCAAACATACTGAAAATCTAATGAACTTTAAGTGGTCAACTTTTTCCAACTACGCACTTAAGTATTGTGCAAACACCTTTTCTTACTTAGAACAGCAGGAATGCCCTCTGCACTGCAGAAGTCAGAACAAGTGATTATGACTTGCTGAGGAAATGGAGGGATATTACAAAACAATCCACTTCCTTTATTGATTTCACACTTTGCTCGCACTCACTCCATGTGCGTAGCTCAGCTAGCACGGGAACGGGGAATCTGCTTCTGTGACATCATTTCTCACTGCCAAATGCTGATCTGCCGAAAGGTCATTTCCAAATTAAAAGTTTGAAAGCAAATACTAAAAAAAAATCTTGATGCAGTCTGACATTATCATAAACATGCATTTTGATATGTATTTGAAATAATGCTTTCTTAAGTTCTTTTTCCATCGCTGGTTCAATAAAGCAGTAGTTATTAGCACTTTCAGGCAAGTAAGCATTCGGAGTAAGTCACAACGGATTTTTTAGACTCTAGGTGACACATTTTTGAAAACTGGAATAATCCAGAATTATTCAAGCTAGTTTTCTCAGTGCTGAGAGAAGTGATAATGATTTATCACGCATTTTAACACAACAGTGGTGCTGTACAACCTGCAACCAGTTTGTGACTATGGCACACACACAACTCGATAGCTTAAGCATTACAAATGCTTAATGAAATCAGTTCTCTAAAAGTTTGCATTGTGTTTTCTATGCATGCAATACTTTGTTTTTAAATCCTCGATCTCCTCACATCTCTCTTGCATATAAAGGAATTGTTTATAACTTCTTAAAGAAATTAAAATAAATCCTGAACGTCACACAAATCAGAATAACAGCAGTTTTGCTGGTAGATTGTTGCTTTTTGAGTATGGATGATGCTTGGAAGCAGAGGAAGCCTTAGAGTGAACAAAATTACCCCAGTTCTACTGGTTTAACTTCATGGTAGTCAGTTGACTGCCAGAACAGAAGATAATTTATTCCAAATCATTTCAATGCTATAGAGGCACAGTCAGTAATGTTATCTTTGGTAGAAAGGGACCACGAAGTCTGTCTGAGAGCATCACACAGCTTTTGCGCTTACTGTGAAAAATCTAAACCTGTGCTTTTTTCACAATAGAAGTCCAGCTCCTTAAAGGAAATTTTTCACCTTATCTCAAAAAAGGGCAACTGAGCCGTTTCCTACTGCAGCATAAACGTTGCATAAAAATGATTCTATCTGTGAGTGCTAATCAAATGTCATTCGTATATGATCAGAGGACATTAGGAAGGCTTGCCTCTATGGAAACTGAGATCAGTTTTGTTATCATCAAGCCATGGTTATGAATAATATATTGCCCCGTGTGCATATAGCAGTGATTGATGCACTGATTAATGTTTCTCTTCCTTTGCCATAAAAGGCCAGGGACTAAAAATACACTCTGAAGGCCTCTTTCTCCATACAGCTCAGTAAACATATTTCAGCTTTCATCCACAGAGATCTCTGCAGTCCCTGCACAGATAAACAGCATCTACAGAGCTTTCATACTGAAAACCAACAAGTGTCTTTAAGAGTTCCTAAAGACTAATCAAAATCCTCCACTTGTTTCACACATTGTGAGCATCGAGGCACTAATGTGTCCTCATGAGAAAGATCTGGATAAAGGATCTACATTAACCTCCACAAACGCTCATACAAACACCGTGGCTTGAAAAAGGGCACAGAAAGCTTTTCAGAACACCTCTGTTATATGAATAATATGGAAATAGGAAATTGAAGTCAAGAATTCTGACCAAAGTTTGAATTTTTGAAAACGCCTCTCCAATTCATTACTGTATTTTGAAAATCCAGTCTTAAAATACCTTTTTATTTTTTTCTTTCTCTGAATTCTGATTTACCTCAACAAGGGGTATACACAAGGAGTTTAAGGCAATACACCTCACTTAAGACAAAGGTACCTATCTCTTCCTGTCGTATTGCGGAGGCAGAAAACGCTGGCACGGGAACCGAGCTTTTAGGTGCCAGCCAACAGTCTTACCTTGGAGAGTGATTCAGTGGGCGGGTACCAAAAGCTGTATCACTGTGCAATTGCACCTTGCGGGGTCTCACTGTCCAGCCATCCCTTTTGCTAACACCCATAGCACAAGCTCTCTGTGAAATATCTTTCTGCTGGTTGTTTATAATGCCTTGTATGTATTCACACGCTGCTGCTTCTGTCATTGATTTTCTATATCTACTACAGAATGCCAGATGACATTAACAAGCTGGAGAGTCAGATACTACTTATTTCAAATGTACCATAATAAAAGGAATAGCATTTTAGGTCTCTCACTGCCCCCACCCCCCTCAGTTTCACACAGAACTACAGCTCAACCTACTAACCTTGAGTTTAATGCCTGAAATACCATAAATATTAAAAAAAAAAATTAAAAAATAATCTGCTCCAATTACCTTCTGCTTTTATTATTAATTGGGACCTATAACCCTCATTCCAAGTCAGAACATTAAAAAAAATTTCTGACCTTAAAGAGCTGCTAAATAAATCAGTTAATATATTTTCATCTTAAGACTGTCACAAGATATGGATTTTCCCCTTATAAAATTAGTACTTTGAGGAATAAATTCTGGTCACATTCATATGTGTTTTATGCTGATATTAGTGCATTATGGTCAGAAGAGCTATTCCAGATTTACAGTACCACGCGATCAGAACCTGCATCTCTGCAGTTTTCTGCAAAGGAAAGCTAAACGAGAACCTGCCTCGACTGAGTCTGGGTTAATTCTTCGTGCTTGCCAAGGAATATTAACCTGTACCCAAAGTGCCTCGGCTGCCTGGACTCCACCGGTGCCTGCCTTAGCACAGGTTTCCATAGCCAGCCAAGTCCTGTACACAGCAGTCCTCATCATGATCCCAGAGGAGGAGGGCTGGCTTCTCTTGCTAGCGTTTGATGTTTGACAAAGTAAGAAGGGTTAACTGAGGTCAACTGGAGGAAGCACAGGGTGGACTTGAGGGTTGAACAGATAACTGTTTGGGATAGACTCCATGCAGACTCTGCGAGATAAGCATCAGTAGCGATCAATACAGCAAAAGCAAAACCGCAAGAGTTAAGAAATCATACAGCAGCAGCCTAAAAAAAAAAAAAATCAATCCTTTTTTTTTCCTATCCAGCAAACTACTAGCAGGATTATATTTGGGTCAATGTCACTCAGACTTTTCAAATCACTATGCTTTCTTGGACCTTATACCTTACCTATTGCTCCTACAGCCTCATCTCCTCCCCTTTTCTCTCTAAAAATGAGGAAAGCTAACAAACCAGAACCAAGGGTAACTCAGTTTTCTCCTTCCATGCCACAGGTTTCCACTAACCTTCACAGAGGACTCTGACCGTGACAGTTAGCGCTTTCATACGTAGGTCTGTCTTCATATAGGCAGGACTGCAACGCAAATATATTTCACATTATTATTATTTGGTTTTCCTTTGACTCTGTCATTGTGGTCACCGTTAGAGTAGATTGGCCATTTTCATACTGTGAAATTAGGTAGTTATAATACAAACTGGAAATGTTTGTGGTGCGTCCTAGGAACAGAATATGGTTAGGTGAAATTGGTGTTCTGTTTTCAGAACTATAACAAATACAATCTAGAACCTATTAAAAAAAATAATCTTATGCTCTATAGTTTCCCCGTTGGTGCTTCCTTCACATGATTTACTGCAGCTAAGCAAAATCATTTATAGAGTTTATTAGAATAGCTGGTTAAATATTGTAGAACAGTAAGAGTCAAACAAGTTGAAATAAAAAAAATTAATTGCTATGGTATTCTTTACACTCAAGACCTTTACAACTCTAGAAATAGGGGGAGTAAACAGACGGTCTCTAAAAAAACAAAAACATACTCCCTTCCCCTTGCCGCCCATAACAGAAACAAAAATATCAGCATTAAATCTAACCCTGAGAGCCAAAGTTCAAAGCAGAATTGCCTCCCTATAAATTACATAGCCCATAAATTCAGCTGACATTTGCACGGGTGCCAGAGGAACGGAAGGGAATTTGCCCACGCTTTGTTGGAGGATGTGCAGATGCAGCAAGGGCCCTTACTGCCCCGTGTGACTCCCAGAATCACCACCCAGAGACACTGCACAGCATTTTGAAACTTGCAGAGCCAGAGGCATCGAGACTCACGCCATAACCCCACCAAGAAGGCTGCTGAGATTTCAGCTGTGGCAGCACCGGTTTACTACAGGTTTAATTCAATATGAGGGGTGTTTTATAGTTTATAATGTTCCATGTGTTAAGAGATACCTAAATGAGAGAAAGGTGGTTTTTTCAGCTTACCATAGATTTATTTTGCTAAGTGGTTATATAAACCCAGACAGTCATCTTCCTGAATCATCTAAACAAAGACAACATCAACCAACTCCTTCCAGTGCACTAATAACCACACTCTACACCCATAACTTCATCATTACCTTCAAGAAGCTTGCAGATGTCATCTGTTCGAGCATTAGGAAAATTTAAGAGACAGAAAAAAAATTTCTTCCCTGTGTTCTGACTTTTACCCAGATTAAATGAGAAATATTTTTAACTCCCCCTCAACTACAGTTTTCTCCTATAAAGAACAACTTCTCTCTTATAAAGAAAAAGGTTAAAAGAAACTTTGCAGACATCAATTTTTAGTGAAAAATACCGTCAAAATTGTTTCATATAGTGCTTATAAATAAAAATTCTCTCTTTCTCATACTATTCATCTATCTTCTGTTTTCTTCCTAGCTGCCATCCAGGGCTCCTGACACATGATTCGTGGAATCCCAATTATTCATCTGATAGCGCACAACTGCATGGTCTCAGCTATTACATTATATAAATTATGCCTTTAAATAACACATCACAAAAATTTCCGTGTCACGCATTCCGCCATCAGATCTACATCTCTCAACTCACTATTTCTTTGATTTGAGTGCTTGTATGACACTCTGTTCTCTCTTCCTTAACTGGAATTTTCTCTCCCTCCCCCCCCTTGTACTGATTATGATTTTATATCTCTTTTCATCTTACTTGAAATTTCCAGAGCAAGATAGACCATGGGGTGGATGATTGAGCAGTATAACGAAGAAAAGGGGAAGAGAAAAGAGCAGGCAAGCCCTGAATTAGCTGAATTTTCAAGGCTTAAACTGATATGCGTTCAGCTGTTGCGGTGATGGTACGTAAGCAAAAACTTGCAATATTTCCTGAAGACTTTTATCATATCTTCACCGGTTTTCAGGATCTAAAGTTGTAGCATCCCAAATCTCAAAAACCTTTAGATATATTAGCACAGAAGCTGTGCTTATGTCCTTCCCTCCGACTAGCCCTGGTCTGCTGGTATTAGGGCAAAGCGCAAGACACAAACAGCCCTGAAACAGAAGTCAGTTGTACGTAACTACCTGCCAGCCAATCTTCTCTAGTCCATACATTTAGTCTACAACAGCGTGAACAGCAGCACCCATGAGTTTCAGTGCAGTCAGTACATCTGGCAGAAGAGCTGCGAATTGAGACGAGCCAAACAGCGCAGTGCTGGAGATCGCAGCCATACCCCAGAGAGACACCTGGTACCAGCACCTAGCAGAGCTGGTAGTACTGGAACCGCCATGAGATCCCAGCCCCTCACCCCACAACCCGCACTGCCCAGTTCCTGGGGTTAGTGCACAAAAAGGTTTCTACGTTTCTCTCCAATGACTCTAACCCAGACTCCATACTGCTCCAAAAAGGTTGCTTCTGGAAAAAAAGTCCAAGCACACCATGATAGACAATGATGCAATCCCTGTATGTTTTCATTTCTCAATGTACATCATCTGCACAGATCTCAGCTTCCAGAGGCTTCTCATAAAGGCTTATTGCCAGAGTCTGTCATATTGTCCCCGAGAGCCACTCTGCCGGGAAGGTGTTCAATGGCAGAAAGGACAGCATCAGCTCCATCAGCATGGCTTGGTCTTCCACACATGCACTAAGGTAGACGGTCACAGCTAGTAATATCAGAGCAAAAAGGTCAAGGGTTGGGGTTTGTTTGCACCCTAAGAACCGGAGTTTATTCCGGTATGCTGGTCTATAGTGAAATCTCTTCCCTTTCAGTGTAGGAAGCTGCTACCCAGTGGGGAACCACGCCTAAAATATTGTGCTTGTATAGACTGATAAGTGCTGTGGGATGACAGATAAGATAACGTTATGTCATTAGCTCCTCTATTCCTTCACTTCAACAAGAGCTTCTTCCAACGCTAAAACATGATATCATTATTTCCATAAAGGCTGTGTGATGAAATTGAAGTTGTAGAGGAATTGTCCACTGAACTTAGCAAAAGTGCAAATCATGCCTATTATTTCTCCCTAAATAACAAAAGTGTTGATAAATATATCATGAAAAAGATTTTTTACACTGCTTATTTGCCCTGAACAGAAGAGAGTAGCTCTATTTCAGCTGTACATTGCTGCTACAGGTTTTCTTTTCCCCCACCATTTTTCTGTCAGACGTTCTGTAATTACGAACGGTCAAATGTCCGTTAGCTACACCTCTGACAAATGACTTACGGTACCTGGAGAGCTACTGCAGGTGATTCTCCTCCTCTGTATGTTAGTTAGTTATTAAAACACGATTTTGGTTTATTCCAACAAGCACAGAGGAAGGGAACAAGAGGGATTTCTCACTTACTTGTTCACTTTGCGGGGAATATTTCCTTCCCAGGAAGGGCCATTATTTATAGCTATCTGAAGCATCCATATTTCCACCAGTAAAGGACAGATTTTAGAGTCATTGCTTAGCTGATAATATTAATAGCATTTGAGATTGAAGCTGAGAAAGCTGAAAATAGCTTATCCCTGTGATCAAACAGTGATTTAAAGGAGTAAAATACTGCAGGAATTTGTGCTGAAAAGGAGCAAAGAAAGCTTTACACAGTTGTGCAGAACAGGTATTAGAAGGGAACTATTTTCAGTGGTATTTTCCTATTCGTATTTTTCAAAGAGTTGGCACTGAAATTGGCACAGAGAAAATATTGAGTTTAACATCAATTACTTTAAAGGTTACTTTCCTTTCCTAGTACTCAGAATTCTTTCTTAGCATCATTTTCATTACAAAGACAGCTCACTCGAACATACTCTGTGATTAACCACCACAGGCTGCATATTGTGGTTCAGAACACGAGCTGGTGTCAACCAGCACCATCCTTCCGAGGTTGTTCAATAATGTCAGTTTTGAGACAAAAATCCCCCTCATTACGTGTGTAAACCCACTTTACTCTTTCGGCATTGTGCCATTAGAAATAACAGTAATGCAGCTAAGAAACAGCTTGTCTACTTTTAAAATAGGGCATATATTCTGGTAAGAAAAAAAAAAACATACTAAAAACTATTACAGAGTTTGCTGCATTTAAAAAAAGACAGAATAGAAATAGCCTGGCTCTTAATAAAACTTCATCCCACGCAACAAGAGAGGCCCGCATCTCCCGTCACAAGTACGGACTTTCCCTTTCTACAGCAAGGTGAGCAGCAGCACTTGGACGCTCAGCACCGCTCGCGTGGGGCGGGGAAGGGGACGCAGCGACACAGCCAGAAGCGCTGCGCTTCCCCTCACGGCAACGGCCTTGCGGTCCCCGGACTGAGCGGGGGCTTCAGGGTGACACTGGCTGATAAACCTGCAGATCCAAAATTGAAGCTCCATCGAGTATACCTTGGGTCATATTTTGACTGCAAACTCAAATGTAGGTTAAATCCTTAGAAAATGTGATAAAGGTGGCGTGTTGATAGCTGCTTTGGGTGAGTTTCTCAGATCGTGGGAGATCTTTCATCACTGTAAAAGTGTCACGAGCATACAAACACAGAAGCTGATGCAGGGCAAATCATCCTGTTTTCACGATAAAGTAAAATTCCTTCTCAGACCTGACTTTTCAGGAAATTCAAGCAGGTGATTTTTTTTTTTTTTCTTACAAGCAAAACATGCATAAGCAATTTTTGTAATAATAAACTTTATAATCTCTGGAAATAAAGTATTGAGAAATGCATTTCTTTTTCTGCATGAGCTGACTCAACAAGAAGTTATGGTTATTTATCAAGTAATTTTGTAATGTTCAAATGAACAAAAGCTTAGAAGATATGTTGCTAACGAAAGAGAAATAATTCTCTCCCTGAAACAAATTTTATTCTAAAAGAATAAAAATGCACAAAGTAATGCATACACTTTTGTGCCTAAATGTATTTTGACCAACTACTCACCACTCCCTTCAAAAGATACAAGCTTAGACCCTAAACTCAGCTCTGCTTTTCCTGAAGTTGTTTTATTTTAATCATTCGAATTAAGGAAAGCAGAGATCAGAGTTATTCTGAACAAGCAGCACGGCTTGGAAAAATTATATCACCAGTATTGTTACGCCTATCCCACTACAACATGTCAGTATAATGACAATACCAATACTGGTGTAAGAGCCAGCATTTATCAAGCACACGAGCTGTTTCTATGGGCTAGCGGTATTCACTGTTCAAGTCTGGCAAGAGGCCACTCCACAAGGTCGCTTACGGCAGGACAAACGCTACCCCTAGGAGACTCAGGCGGTCGTGCGATATCCTCTGCCGACAGCAGCGGTGAGCGGACTTTGGAGGGTACAAGCTGAAACCATGATTAAGGCTCAAGCAAGCAGCTAGAAGATGCCCATTAAAGGACACGGCACGGGAGACGAGCGAAACACTTCTCTCCCCCATCCTCCAGGGTCAGGAACCCCTTGCGGAGCTGCGCCATTGACCAGACTGCTGCTGGTGACACCGCTTTTCCTTCGTGCCGACAGTGACAGCCTCTACTTCCCCCTGGCCCCCAGCAACAAGCGGAACACCCTTCGCCAGGCAGCAGCCCTGTCTGTACACAGCTGTCAGGGGAAGGCTTGTCCTAGGGTCTCAGTTATCGTCAGGAAAAGCCCACCTACACCCCTGACTGCCAGGCTGGGAGCAAATAGCCTTGTCATGGGATGGGGTGGGGGTTTTCCCTCCCTCTTCTATAACAGGGACATTAACTATAAGGTTGAGATAGGCACAGACAATCTGATCATCTGACTTTAACGTGTCAGCTGAGAAGTAAAGAGTTTCATGTTAGTAAGGGGTAAATAAATATTGAAAATCTCCTTTTACACATGCAGGGAAAGGCAACAGTTACGCACTTCTTAAAGCGCTTAGTCTCAATATCAGAGGAAGTTAATGGGCTATGTAGCCATCTCCTGACCTCACAAACCAATGAACAATTTCTGACTTTGAGACTACTTCTGGCTACTCTATTATGCTGCCATGGAAACTGAAATAAAAAGAAATCTAGACAAAGCTTGATTCAGAAAAATCAAGATCTCAGATTTTAAGACCTGATCAGAAGATGTTACCATTTGCAGAAACTGCAAACATTTAAGAACTTATCTGCATTCCAAGTTGGAGTAAATCCTCGACTATCCCGTTACAATGACCTTGGGGACAAACGGATAGGTAGAATACGGTAACCACAACAAGGACCGGATATGTTATCTTGCACAGAATGTTCTCCAGTCCCAGACTCAAAAGAGTAGTTTGTTGTTTTGTGGGTTTTTTTTTTAACTAGAAGTAAAATCTTACTCTCACTGAAGATACCTACAAGGAAAGGTTTCTCCGAGCACTTCAGATTTATAATCTGAGCTGCCACAGGCTACCACCTCTAGTGTTCATCACAAGTCTTTTTTTTTTTTTTGTCATTCAATTCCAGAAATGTTCGCTTTAAAAATCCTTAGAAGAAATCAACATGCAAGATTTCCCGTTAT
>Ga0181612_121089_pt1 | contig 12816 bp, 8 predicted proteins | sample HoacroProtozoa21_FD_119630 | JGI IMG/M metagenome (GOLD analysis project Ga0181612, IMG submission 119630) | Hoatzin crop microbial communities from Cojedes, Venezuel. Combined Assembly of Gp0051906, Gp0051904, Gp0051908 | reverse complement strand
TGGGATTTTGCAGAGATAGCGCAATGGACGTGGTGAAGGATGAGCAGCCTGGTGCAGTGGTGTAGGCGATCCTGCTTCGGCAGGGAGGTTGGACTAGATGACCCACAGAGGTCCCTTCCAACCCTGAATATTCTGTGATTCTGTGAATGGCAGGATCAAGAAGTTTGAAGTGTGGATTAAGCCCTCTTTCCTGCAGGTTGTTGTGCAGAGCAGCACAGGTTACTCTGCGGCATGTAGGGGCCCTTTGGTGGTCCTGCTGGCTCAGTAAGGTCGGGAACGCTGCCCTCTGAGCTGGTGCTTCTGCAGCACGGAGGAAGAGCAACCCTGTCACTCAAGAGAGTCTCTGTCCGCTGTTGTCCCCATGGAAGAGGACACACTCTCTCTTAAACTAAACTCTCTTCAACATTTAAGAAAAAGGATAAGAGGATCAGAAGTGCAAGTCTGGCAGCTGAGAAGATGCTAGACACGTAGCAGATTTTTGTTGTTCTTACAAACCCGGTTTAGTCTGCTTCGTTTAGAGTATTTTACGCTTTGGAGAAGAGAACAGTATTTGAAGGACAAAAATCCCAGTTTTTCATTCTGACATGCAAAATGAAATTTTCAGTTTGAATTTTCTCAGTAATCTTTTAAAAATAAAGTACCTATGTATGTATACGGGTATGTGAATGTGGAAAAAATATAGGAAAAACGGTTTTGTGGAGGACCAATAGAAATGCCCTTCACACAGTTGTCCCTGCGTTACTTCCATGCTCTTAGGGCCTAGTGGATTTTGACTAGTGTAATTCAGAGTTTTGTCATGGAGTCTTACAGCAGATCTGTGAAGTTTATGGAAGACCAGATACCCAGATTTACTCTTTGTGTAATTCCACCACCAAGGTTGCGCCTTGTGTTCGGGACATTAGAGCTGTGCCAAGATGAAGTGGTTGAGTTGTAAAGATCTCTCCAGCGTTTCATGGCTGGCATCAGCGTCAGTCTCCACAGAGGCAGGGAAGAGCTGATGCGAGCAGCAGCTGCAGCAAAAGCTGGAGGAGAGGAAAATGCAGGACGTGAGGAGCTGAACGCAGCCTTATAGGAGAGGTGGATGTAGTGAGACCATGCAGAAATAAGGGAGGGAGAGGATAGGTGTTTGGAGGAGCCGTGGATGTCCATTAAGACTACTGAAGGCAGAGAACCAGTTTCCCCTGTACTTAGGGACAGTGGGTTTCTGTAGGTGGGTGTCTGTTCTTTGTTTCATCAGAAATCACCGTGACAGGAGTCTGGGGTTGTCTGTGTTAAGGTGGTAGAAGGGTCGTGGCCCCTTTGTAATGCTTTTGTTCATGAGCAGTGAGGCTGAGGTGGTGGCTGGAGCTCCAACAGTTGTCGTGTCCCTGTACAGGATTGCTGCCTGGGATGAGTTAACACGGTCTAAGTGAAATCCTGTTTTATTTCACGTGGCACTGGCCTGCCTTGTGGTCTCTGCCATCCCGCAGCAGCACGAGGAGCAGGCAGGGAGTGTGAAGAGCTGTGTGGGAGAAGGATATGGAAGTTCCTGGTGCTTGGTGCCTAGCATGTGTGGTCTTGCTCCATCACCAGGGGTCCTGGGAAAAATTACAGTGCAAGTAATGGTGGGAGTTCTGGAGAGGAGATGTTAAGCAGAAGGAGAAGAGGAGGTTGGCCAAGCACATGTATTTGCATGTGTATGAAGTAACAGCATTTTTCTCCTGCATAGTTACTGCAAGGGACTTAAAACTTGGTTCCCGCTTCACAGATCACTTTATCGTGGGCCCTTCCCTCTTTGTCCTCCAGATCTGCTTGGCTGTGCAATTCCCCTTTCCCGACTGCTGCGCGCTCCTTAGCTGGTGTCAACATTCAAAACCTGAAAGTGGTGGAGACTTGGGATGAGTGGGTGGATGTGGCATGTTGAGCATGAGAGTTTTTGGAGGAGGAATATGAAGCGGAGCAGGTTTGTGTTCAGGATGAAAATGGGAGCGATCCGAGTGTTGCAAGGGGCCCGTGAGAAGGACAGGGCTATGCTGCGAAACCGGGCTGTTGGCACAGGAAGGCTGGCAGGATGGCAGGTGGGATGCTGACAGCCACCTAAGGCTGATTAGTTTTTAGCACTGGTAACAAACTTCCTTGAAAAAGGAAACAAAGAAATTCCTGTGAATGAATAGAGTTGGTTAGAACTAGCTAGGTTTGTGAGACATGCGTGTCAGCAAAACCAGCCATTAAAAAAAAGCACTTGGGAAGTCTGTTATTCATCCCACGTCTTTTCTATGAATACTCTTGAATCTATTCTGAAAGCACATTTTCTAGACATGGCTACTGCTATGACCTTAGCTCTTGATTACTTTTACAAAGAATGTGCTGGGTATAATGTTTCTGATCCTTAGAAAGAAGTAGTAACTTAATGTTTTAAGCATTATGAAGGAGATAAAATGAGGACACGCAGCAGTTCCTTCTTCCAAACTTCTGTAGTTGTGTTCAGTTCCTTTTGCTAACAGTTGTTCTCTAAATCAAACCACAGCATGATCATCAGGTAAAGGTGTGTGGGAACATGTCAGGCATCTGTTTTTATCTGACATGAAGTCAGCGGTTTAGGTTTACAGAAGATTATCATTTATCAGGACAGTATAATTACAGCTGTTGTCATACGGTGGCACCCAGTAGCAATGATGATGTGTTGCTGTTGTTCCGGGATGTGTACAAACACATAGCAAGAATCGGTCCCTGGACTTGATTGCATCTTCTCTGTGTACATGTGGTTGTATGGATCCATTAATGGGTCATTAAAATTCTTCAAAGCATATCTGCTGTCAAATTAAATGCTAATAAATGTCTGTTAATTATCACAGCCCTCTTCACAATAGTAAGTTATTAGAATTGAATTTACTGTTTATTTTACTAGAGTAGAGGGGAAGCCAACTGCATCATTTGATCCTCAGCTGGCGTTTGAATGTGTATCCACAATACGAGGCAAAAATTTGGCAGTAGTCTTCACGGTACTGAAGGCTGCCTGCGTGTTGATGCTGTGGAAGCGCTGTCCGCTCTCCTCCAAACTCGTCTGGTTTCTGTGCAGGGACCGGTCCTGCCTCCGGCTTGCAAGAGAGCAGCACCGTGGGCCTCGGGTTCCGCATTGCCGTGCGGGTGCCCAGGATTGTGGTCAATGCCAACGTACCTGGGTCATCCCAGAAATTAACCTGCCAGCTACCTGGAAAAATGAGGGTCGTTCATCTGTATGTTAGCCATCTTTGTATCTTTTAGAGGGGTAAATAGTGGAAGGATGGCAGTGAAGTCACACAAGAGGTGAGAGCAACCAAGGAGCAAAACGTTGGGCGTGCCGTGGGTGTATTCATACGAATGCAGCGCTCACCTGTGGGGTAAAATGCAATTTTCCTCCACTGCTAAGATAACTCTGCTTTTGCAAACAGCAGTAGCAACTTTTTGGTTTTGGTAATTCAGCTTATTAGTAAGAGCTGTGTGGCACAGTAAATAAGAACAGATAACAAAGCTCACTTTTATGTATTTTCTGAGCAGTGCAGCTGGGAGTAAAGTGGTGCCGTATCCCATGGACATGTAAATGGCTTTGTAATTTCTTCTAGACGCTGGTCAGAAAATGATACAAATTCCATGGATTTAGGACCTTGTATCAGCTTGACTCCAGAGACTAAGCCTTGCTCAGTTACTCTGAATTTCATTGGTGTTTCTCCACTGACTTCAGTTGTGTTAATTTAAACTTACATCAGCGTACATGAGACCAGAGGTTAGCACTGAGTGTGCTAAATATGCACTGTGGCATAGAAAGTGTAGCAGGATGGAACGGGACTCAGGCAGTAGAAGGAGAGATGCTAACGGCATATATCTTGTGCCTCTGCATATTTTACTTCAACCCTGTACTCCCTGCGTCATGTTTAGTCCTGGTGTAGGTAGGTACAGCCTATGCTGAGGTTATTCCTACCTCAAGGTCGTGGCATAAGGTCATTCATCTCGCTTTCTGACTGCTTGTCCCTGTAACCCATGCTGCCTTGTAGGTTGCTGATGATTTGATGGCTTTTATGTAGTCATGTCTGCTCCTGTGCATGTGCAGACACACACACATGCACGCACTACTACAAAATAAAACCTTTAAAGCCCTCATTGAGTAATCTGTACTGACATCAGTGAGCACTTCTTACTCATCTGAGGAGTCTTGCTGACTGCAGAGGCACCTTCTTGTAAGAGTTTGCCAGTGCTAGCAATGGTTACTCAGCCGGGCCCCATAGGGTGGTGTTATGACTCAGTCACCCTAAGCTTGGCATAGCCTGGGCACACACACACCCAAAAAGTGTTGGTATTACCAGGCCAGGACTTGGAAAATGTGGAATTGTTGGTTTCACTTCTGTTATTGATAACTGGCCATCTCTTTGAAACCAGGCAGACAGAGTACCTACAGCCTCGTAGGTACAAGTGCCTCCTTGGCCATGCGCGGTCGTGTAGAATGCGGCGTGCTTGACAGCATGCTGTGATGCACTTCTGTCCTCTTCCCTCCTCTTCGTACTGGTGGACTGGGTTCTCCTCGACTCTTTGCCATCACTAGTCACTGACGTGGAGATTTCAGGGGTGCAAGTCTGGCCAAGTTTGGTCCTCTGTGTATACAGGACTTACACCTGCGTATTTGTTTAAAGTACAGGTCAGTTGTTAAGAGGAAACGGTATGTGACTTGTTACACAATAGGAAAACAAAGGCAATACTACCATGATGATGACTTTAGAAATGGACATTGTATTCTTTAGTTCCTCAGATATGACAGAAGATGCCTAGCTAAATATTGTTAAAAAACATACTTCCTCACTAGAACAGCAGTAGGTGTATGATACAGTTAATGCCAAAGGTAAGAACGCAATTTAGTATAGGGACTTAGGAATCCTATAGTCATTCAGTATTTCTGCTACTCTTATCTTGGTAAAGAGCAGAAGATTTCCTTTTTCTTTTCTTCCCCTTCCCCTGCTTCCAGTTTTGCACAAGTACATTGTTTGTAGTCCTCTGTAGTTTTGAGGTTATACGTTAGCAAGCACCATATTACTAACCCTTGCCAAGTCCGGTTTCATTTTTCGTAATCTAAACATGGTATATACATATATGTGTGGGGGGGAAAAAGTCATGGATTTATTTTAAAGCTGTAAAGGTGGACATGTGGTGCTGGCAAGAACCAGAGTGTACCCTAAGGCATCCTTACATTGCCAGTTGGGATTTGAGCTTTTATACAAGTAAATTTTATTGGCTAGGTTAAAAGCCAAATTCATTGAACCAAATTAATCTCTGGTTCGTTTCCAGTGTTGGCAGAGTTTAACCAGGGATAAATGTAGCTGTTTGGTTAAACATTAAAGGATGTTATTGATTTGATATTTTTAAACTAATATTAGAGAGAGCTCAAAATTAAATAGGTTTTGAAGTTTTTGCATGGGGTGGCCATGCTGCCAGTAATAAAATCGATCTAATTTTATATATTTATTTAATCAACATACTTGCTAGGAGTACAAAGCTTGTAATTTAACACTCATCCTTGGTCTGGCAAGCTGATCCGCGTAGGCAGATGTTAGTGACCACTCTGAAACCTACTGAACTGAGTGCAAAGATTTGCTTATGTGGGTCAGTCTGTACAGCCAGGGGTTTAGTTTCAGAGGCAATTAACGATTCAATGTTGCCTAATTTTAGAGCTTAAATAACTGCTTTGCTTATTCTAGAGAAGAAACACTGCTTCTCTTTGAGATGTTCATAACTAGGGTGTAGAGCCAGGTAATCTACGTTAAATGGCAGGAGAAAGTTTGTCTACTGCATGAAACTGCTATATTTATGTATCAACATAACTTGTGCGTTGGTTTATGGCTTCAGAGTCCTCCTGGAAGTGTCACAAATCCGCAGTGCCCCCGAGTGCTAGATTTAGCACTTGACCCTCAGATGTAGTTTTCAGCTCTATAAAGTGTCTGGTTCCTTACAGCTCCCCACTGGCCATGTTCTTCAAGACGCTCAGGTGCTTGCTGCCCTTCCTGAAGTCAGCTGTGATTTGCGCTCAGTCAGAAGGGTCTCAGGCAGCCCAAACGACAGCATTGCAGTTATCCTAATGGACGCTGTCATCTTCAGGATGACTTAAAAGCCTGTATGGGTCTGTAATGTGACAGGGGTGTGCAGGCTAGCCTGCTGCTGCTGCGGGTCCGGGCTCGGGTCGTGGCTGATGTTTCCACCTGGGTACCTGCAGTACAGCAGAGCGTGTCTGCTGCAGCTGCGGAGTCGGGGAATCCTGAAGGAGCAGGCTGGAGTGTTTGCTCCCCTGGATTTCTGTAAAAGCAATGAGGAGAAGGTGAAAGAAGGCTTAGGAAAGCTCAAATACTGACTTGGGTAAAAGAAACAATTTAAGAAATGCACTGGTGAGATAGCATAGGTGAGATCTTGCCGTGTTACTCCACATGCCCAGTCGTGACAGCAGGAGCGGTTGAGCAGGGAAGCGCGTCACCACTCCTTTCCCTGAGTTTTTTGTGCTGCAACCCCTACACAGATGTCTTTTGGCCAAAACTTTCTCTCTGGCATCTCTTTAGGAAGCATGTTTTGACACTGCGCGCTTGCATATGCACTTAGAGGGAGTCACTGCACGTGTCACTGCAAAGAAGACTCTTCTCTGGTGTGCGGTTGGAAGACTCCAAGGCGAAGAAGTCAGTGAGAATTACTTGTTCTTCTTAAAGAAGTAACTAACTCATCCTCCTGAAAACCGCGTAAATGTTAGAAAATAATGTATCAACATTGGGTTTATCTGGGGAGAGGCGGTTCATTTTAATACAACAGGTTTGTTTTAAAAAGTTCCAGGTGAAGGACATCATATTAGTAAGTTTTAAAAGTTTCGGCTAATCCAAAATGGTATTTTAACATTTTCAAGGAAGTGCTTGCTGCAGTGTCAGGTACACCATTTTACCCAAAACTCACTACTTTTTCATAGGTGAGCAGTTTTTTGTGGTCTTAGTAGGAATGTGCAAATGTTAAGCTCGTAAGCAACAGTGCTGTATTCACTAGATCCTGTTGTCAGTGTCTGGAGACACATATGGACATGGAATCTTCCCTGTTGTGTAAAAGGAGAAAGACTTTCAGGCTTTGAAAGCAGAATTCAAACTCCATGGTCATCTTCAGAGAGCAAAAAATACACCTTTTTGCCCAGCCAAAAGTAGAGGTGTGGGTTGTGGGGTTTTTTTGGTTTTTTTTAATTGTTCTTTGTTTAAGCACAATGTTATGTGCACTTGGGCATGGAGATGGCCATTCGCCGTGACTGTTGGTGGAGAGGTGACCTTAACAGACGTCCTGGGCCAGATCAGTTCCTCAGCCTGCTGTGCTCCTGCTTTCAGGAAAGGGCTGCTGTGAAATGGCTGAGTCCATACTAAGAGAGGTGTGGGTTTGGTTTTGTTTCTTTTTTTTTTTTTTTTTTTTTAATCCATGGGTGTTGTTTTTTTTGGGGTTGTGACACTGATACCTGTGAAAACCAGGTCTTTTGAGAAACATCATTAACGCGCTGGATGTCCTACGCAACTCTGCAAGGGTGAGGAGGAAGGGATTTGGTTGGGATGTAGCAATTGGCAAGTATGCTAAAATGTGATAAGGCCGAGTTGATGCAATTACCAGGGTGCAGTCAGATTCGGTCCTGCACTTAGTTACTCTTCCTGTGGTTACTGACAGGTGAGGCATCCTGTAGTGTAGCAGGCATCTGCATGTGTGAGCTAGGTCATACAGTGCCTGAGCTTACTGATTTAATGATCTGGAGAGGTTTTACAGTATAACAAAAAGAGTTTGCGTACTTCTTCAGATTAACATGATCTGTCTCTTAAAGTAGGGGATTAGGATGTAATTATTCTGTATTTATAGAACAGTCACTTGTATTGGTGTATGCTAGGTAGCTTATATAAATTTTTCTTTAGCATTGTTTCTTGTTACTTCATTTTTTAAAAACTATTAGGTGGCTAAGAACTTGTGGTTTGTTTTTTTTTTAACTAAAGTTTGAAGATAAGATCAAGCTATTTTTGCCCTCTGTGCGTGGAATGTGACCACTGCAGTGGTGCAAACTGAAATCAAAGCATCGTTTGCTTCATGCTGACCCAACAACATGGAAGTTGTGTCTGTTGCTGGAGTACCTTGTGCTATGCGGGTCACTTGATCATCCTTTCAAGCCCAACGGGCCAGATTTCTTGAGCACCCTAATCCCTTAAAAAAGAGCCCCTGCCCCTTGTGATGTGATGTCTTCATTTGTCACAGCGGTCGTGCAGCAGAAGGCAGAGCCCGGGCGGAGGGTCAGAGGAGGGCAAGGTAGAGATGTTGTAGCTGTGAGGAGGCAGAGGAGGGCAGGGGTACGGTGTGGAGGTGGTGGCTCACCTCTGCTGGAAGCACTGAGATGTTCTTGTTTGAGTTGGGGAGTGCTTTGAAGTCCTCTGGTGGAAAGACTGCCTCCTCACCCCCTGTCTTCACTTTCAGGTGGTAGGTTTTTCTACCTTCGCTTTACCAGAAGTGTAGGTTTAGCTGCCGTGCTTTACAAGAAGAAAACATTTCCTGTGGCAAACAGCAGTTGCATGCAGAAACCCGTGTTTGATTTCTCAATTCTGAGTCGCTCTGTTCTTGCAGCAGAAACGGTGTGATACACTTCTTTTTGTTCCACTTGTTAAGTTTTAAAGGAAAAGATTCAGATTGTGCTGTTCGAGACCATGTAAAATATTTAACTAATCATCTTGGTCAGTAGAGAGGACCTGAGGGAGTTGGGAGGTGAAAAGGAAGAGGAGGCAAAGATACCTGTACAGGTAAAAATAGTGATGAAGTGAAGTTAAGGGCCCTTTAGCGTTTTTATGCCAAAACTCAGGAATTTCATTTCAACTGTTGATTGACATTATCATTGCCCCTGTTGCAGCATCTGACTAACTGTGAGGAATTACCTGAGTATCTCCTGTTTGCTGATGATGTCTTGGTGACCTCATGCAATGACGTACCTCTGTTCTCCCCTTTGAGTCCAAGTGTGTGCAGCTGCCTTCACTTACCTCCATCCACAGGGACAGAGGAGCAAATGCCAGGCTTCATCTCTCTACTGCTGGCCATCCTGGATTTCCTCCTCTTGGTGGACAGAAGTACACCTCTTGGCGTTGAACGCTAATGTGTTAGTCTTTGGTTAGAAGCATAGGCAGCCCTACGTACCTTGGGCTTGTAAAAATCACTACCCTAGCGGGTTTGGTCGGGTTCCCTTCTTCTGTTTCTGTTCGTTCTTCAGCACTTGAAACCTGCTGCTGCTTGAATTTTGAGAATGAAATTATAGTTGCTAAACAAAACTGCAGTTACGTCTATAAATTATGAGGGAAGCAGTAACAGTTTCGTGTTTCTTACTGTTCCGGTTACGCCTGCTAGGAAACTTTAAGGAAATATGTGGAGCTGTCAGGGATGTAAAAGCAACAGAGTTGTTCTTGAAGAGAAGAGACTTGGATATTTCACAAAATCGCAGCCCCTATGTGCTGTGGAGAAGTAAATTGAAGTCATTATGACATTATGGCAGAGAGTGCCTGATCTGCCAAACTGTCAGCGTTTGATGGACGTGGTATCTACCGACATGATGTTGCACGAGCGCCAGGCAGTTTCTCTTTCTGTCAGCGCAGTGTTGATACTGCCAAGTGCCTGTTATTCCCTCGAACTATTGCATGTGTAAAAAAAGCTGCTGATCAATACTATAAAGGGGCAATTTGTGTTTGGTGATTGTCAAACGTGCATTGATCTGTCTTTCAGTTATGGGTGTGTTATGTTAGGAAATCAGTGATTGAGGGTGCTGAAGTATTGGGAACAGATAATTTTTCTAGATTGAAACATAAACATTTGCAACACTTAATAACTTGCAAGATACAAGTAGTTTCCTGACAGCTTTCGAGCATCAGTTTCATTTGGGAGCTGACTCACTAATATCCTAAAATTAAGGGGAAGAAAAATTAATAAAAATACCAGGAAGTGTTTTTTTGTTTTTGTTTTTTTTTTTAAATGTTTGGTGTGCTGCTTTGTTTGTTTGTTTAACACAGCACAAACTGAGCATCCCAGGGAAGTGATTTTTACAACGTTGCTATGACTAAATGCCTCCAAAATGAGTCTGGAAGCAGGTTCTGAAAGTGGAGATGCAGCAGAAACAAAGGCAAAAGTTGAAAGAGCAACCGCTGATGTTATGCAAGATAGCAGATGAGAAATGATTCAATAATGGTTACAAGCATTCATACAAGGGGAAAAAAAACCCAGATTCCCACTTAACAGTATTGATTCTACATTTGAGAAATGAACTGCAGCTTATTGCTTCCAAGTTGTAGAGAATGCTATCTGCACATACAGGGAGAGGTACAATGGGGAGGTTTTTGCTATATGCTTAGACAACAAAGTAATACAGGAAGGATTAAAGGACTTCTTAGGTGAAGTCATCTTCTATTTAATGCTTGTTGAGGAAGCACTGGCATCTTGTAGTGTTGGCTGAATATATTTTGGAGGGTTAAGGATATTTCTGCTGCTGTATGAATGATTGTTAAAAAGATGATCAGAGCTCCAGTCTTCTGTTGGCATCCTCTCATACAATTCTTTGAAAGGGAGTGTGCTTTTTATTTTTCTGTGTAAGAATTTCTAGGGTTTTGGGTTGGTGGTTTTTTTTTGTGTGTGTGATAGTTTATCATCTCTGGAACAACGGACAAATTACTTATTCAGACAAAAACTGTGATATCTGGATGACCTAATTATAGATTTCTAAATTTGCACTCCTGTGTCCTGCTATTAAGTATTCCCCTACTCAGAAGAGCTGAGTACTTTAGAAATCCCATTGCAGTCAACAGGAATTGCAATAATAAGCACTTTGAAAAGCAGGCTCTCCTTGTTAAGCCCTTAAACATGATGGTTTGTAGAGATACCTGAGACTTGAAAAGTGTTTGCCTAAATTGGTAACCTAGTTAATATCTCCAGAGCCAATTAACTGTTTGAAAAATATTAGGAAGTCGTTTGGGAAATTTCAGGTTTAGTTTTAAGTAATTTTAAATACTATGGGTTTTTTGCTTAGAGCATATGAGTAGAATTTGATCAAGTGTTTAAAGTAGTGCCTTTTTGGAAGAAATTTTGAAGTTTCACACTGAAATCTCTGATTTCAGTTTTTGTTAAATCTGCTGTGACATGATTCCACTAACAATAGGTATGAGTAGCTTTGAAAATATAAATATGAGTAGCCCCACTGGACTTAATCAGTTTATGTGTGTGAAGTTACTCAGTTGTGTAAGTGTTAGCAGAATTGGGGCTTGCGTAAAGTTTCAGTTAATGACTTAAGTTGCTTTTTATTCCATTCTTAGTAACTTTTTTTTTTTCAAAAGATACCTGAAAAGCCTGTATTTACATCACAGCCCACCCTCTGCATTTGGCTTCAGAAAGGAGTATCATTTTAGGTCAACTTTTGTTCCTGTAGAAGGAAAAAAAGTAATGTGGGAATAGAACAGATTTTGCCTTCATACACATTTCGTCAGTGGTACAATGGATTAATTCATAAACCTTTAGTAAGATGTATTTTGATATTTTTCCTCTCATTGTAAAATGTAGGTGCAAGTTTTCCTGGAGAATAACAACACAAAAGCCTTAATTTAGAGTTATAATTACGAAATGGTAACTTTACGATTTGGAGCAGTTTAGTGGTTTTATGTGGAACAAGGAGACAGATAAGGCTTACTCTAATGCAGGCCACTTTAGGAGACTGTAATTTATATGCATCAGATACTTTTGTCCAGTCATAATACAACAAAACGTGGAAATGCTAAGACTACATATTTTAGGAAATTCTTTTAATAAAGCAGCAGTTTCAAATACATCCTGTGATACTGCCATACAGTATTGACAAGCTGTGAGGCATGTAACATCATACATTTCCTCAGACAATATAGAATACTTCTTGTGATTAATTTTTAAACAGGATTCACTATGTCTCTTTTTAAATAGCCGTTCTAGGTAGACCTGGAAGGTTAATGGTTGCAGGCACTTTTTGGCTTGCTCTGCAGACAAAATAGGCCATTTTCAAAGTAGCAATTAAAGCATACTGAACCCTCATGCACTAAAGGGTGGACCAAAAAGTACTTCCTTCAAAAACCTCACTCTGTAACCTCCCTCCCTCTCTCTTTTCTTTTTTTTGTTCTTTCCTCCTCTGTGCAAGAGATTCCCTGCTGCTCCCCACCCCCCCCCTTTCTGGGCGTGCATTCTTGAGTACTTATCACGAAATTATCTGATTACCCCTTACACAGAAAAGCAGATGACAAGACTTGTAAAAGCACAGCTGAGGATTTCAGAGGAACCTTCAAAATAAGTTGCCTAAGTCTCTTTGGCTACTTTGAAAATTTTAGTTTCCACCTCTGTCTGTCATAGAGTCATAGAATAGTTTGGGTTGGAGAGCCTGAGTCTAAAGCAACCTTTCCTCAATGCCTACATTTAACTTGAAAGAGATGTTAAGCCAGTCTCATAATACAGTAAATTTTATATACTTGCATGTGCACAGGTGCACAGCAATTCTATAGCCAGACATATTATCAGAGTAAAACATTACAGCTCAGACGAACTAATGGAGAGGTTATGACGTATTGCTTATGGCATAAGAATGCTGCTTGAAACACGAGATCAGGAAGACACCTTTTCTAACAAGGATGCTGTTGTCTGCTTCTGAATTACTTCACGCATTCTAAAGTTGGGGGCATGGGTCTCATGTCTTATGGCTGTTCTGCCCCTCTGCTCTGCTCTGATGAGACCTCACCTGGAGTCCTGCATCCAGCTCTGGAGCCCTCAGCACAGGAAGGACATGGA
>Ga0181612_128497_pt1 | contig 12817 bp, 4 predicted proteins | sample HoacroProtozoa21_FD_119630 | JGI IMG/M metagenome (GOLD analysis project Ga0181612, IMG submission 119630) | Hoatzin crop microbial communities from Cojedes, Venezuel. Combined Assembly of Gp0051906, Gp0051904, Gp0051908 | reverse complement strand
CACCAGTTTACCAGAGTCCAAGCTGAAAACTCTTCCCTGTCACAGAATAGTAAAGAAGGCATCCCTGTTCTGCCTTCTCTGCCACTCCCTAAACATAACTCCTATTTAAATACAAAGAGGGCCTGCAACAGAATTATACCTACCTGAAATGTGAACATTTTAAATCTTAACCAGGCTCTGCATGAAGAAACAAAAAACTTTGTGACACAAATTAATCTTGTCATTTTCTAGAGTAAAACTTACTGTTTCAACAAACATAATACATGCAATATGGACCCTTTATGATTAAGAGTTTAAAGAAAATGCACAAGAGGTATGTTCTTCTGCTGTTTCCCAAAAAACAGGCAAACATTATTCAACGGCATGCTCATATTAGTGGTCAAGTGCAATCTCTTCAAACGTAGATGCCTAGGCTAAGGGGTCCAGAAGAGGTTTTGGCATTCCAGTCCCTGCCATCAAACCTAGATCTTTTTAATTGCCCATTCTTGAACGCCTGGTGAATTTACCTTGGAAACACAAATCTTACCTAAATGTGACAACAATTATGTAGAACAGCTATTAAAATTATTAATGGTATCACCACCAGGAAGAGCCAGAAACATCAAACACTGGTTTTACAGACTTGCAAGTAAGATTCTTGAAGTCACTGTACACCTCTTTGAAGCAAAACACTAAGCTGAGAACTTCTTCCACAACTTCACACAACCACAGTGGGAGAACAGTTCCTACCCTGGAGTAAAAGCATTAGAGGCTGGTCAGCCCCTCTTCGCAAACATACCCCCGTATCTTGAATCAAAGTGTAAAGGTGCTGTGAGTCTTGCCAGACTCTTAAGAAGACACGTAATAGTCTGCGTTGCACCTCTACATGTACTTCAAAAAAAAAAGAAAAAAGACAGTAGCAGCTGCCACCACGAGGCTCACATAAGAAGGGCATGGGAAAAAGGTAGCAATGCCATCAGATAATAAAGACTTTCCATTTAATACTTTTGATCAAGTTCCAGAAGAGCAAACTGTATATAGGAGAACTCAAATGATAACTATAGAGCAAACACTTTTTTTTCCTAATTCTTTAAGCTATGCCACCATGACATTTCAATGCGGTCCCTGGTAGTTGCAGAAACTTACATTTAAAAGTGTTGCATTCCTTTTACGAGCTGCATCAGCTGCTTGAGTTTGCCATGTCTTTTTAGTCTTTTTGTCTCCTAGATAAGTCTCCATCTGCTGTAGCAGCTCTGATCTCCGAGACAGTCTACAAAGGAAAACATTTTGCTAAGTGGGTAGAACATTTTGCTCAGGAGATAGAAAATAACCTTTTTACCTTACCCAGTTTTCTCAAAACTATGGGGCTAATTAAGCCGGCTGTAGGGTGGGTGTGCTGGGGGAGGGAAAAGGTACAGGCAGACACCACCTGCTGCGCTCGTACGAAGCTATAATGCTGCAATCAGCAGCCCTCATATGCCAAGGTGCTTGGAAGTACTGAGCCTCCCAGAACAGGAAAGACAGGGTGGGTTGGGGTGACTTGATCAGTACTACTCTTGCTCACTGGCAAGTACTAGTTGTTATAAGAAAAGCAGATTTTTCTGAATCATTACTGTATTTGCTTCACAGTCTGAGTTTACAGGGTAACAAAGAAGCAATTCTATAATTAAGGCATAGAGTGAGAGAATCCAATTACCTTCCCCAAACAGGAATTTAACGGTGACAGGAGGTTAACAATGGAGATCTTAAACCACTACCACCATTGGAAGTCGAAAACCTCATCAACCTAAATACCCTACACGGCAACCAGTGATGCTAATTCCAATAGTTCATGAAGGAAGAGTGCCACCTCCTGGAACACCAACCCCGCGTTGTAACACCACTGTGCTCTGTACAGAGCTGGCACTCAGCGCTCACGGGCGGGTCATGGGCAGAGAGGGACGTCTCCAAGACCACAACACAAACTGCTGTGAGGCAGGCCGCAGCACTGGAACAGTTACTTACATCTCTTCATGTCTTCTAGCAAGGTGAACCTCCTGAGCCAAATAGGATGACATTCTCAGTTGCCTGCCCCAGTTTTGTCACTCTATTAAAGGAAAACCAAGTGAAATTAAAATTCCAAAGACATACATCAACACATATTTTCCAGTATTAAACAAGTCTGTGTTAAAAAGTTGCCAGCATGATATTTATGTATCAGCTATCTACACAAACCCTGCTTATAAATTTCAATATTCACCAAAAGACATTGTTACACTATGCTTTGAATACATGCACAGTACTAATGTTCACAATATGTTTTGGGAAAAGCTTACTGAATTCTAATCATTTATGAAAGCACTAAAATTTGACTTTCGAGTTTCAGATTTCACATTAAGTTTTCCCAAAGTCTCAGATGCTTACAACCACACACGCAAACTACGTGCTTGCATAATTTATGTGTTACTCTTTACGTTAGTGATGTCTGGCTTCTGTCATGTTACGCCGGATGCAAAGTTATACTTGTAAATATCATTTATAACTACACCTCACAGCTACAGCACCCTGTTCACAGGAACCTGTATATAAGTACAGGCACGTACTAAATAATAACTTCATAAACTTAATAAATAACTTAACAAAACCAAATAAGCTACTAAACCAGTTTAAATTTCTGAGTGCTTGAAAAATTAAGTGGAAAACTTCTTGAACTCAGCTCTTCAGTACTGTAACACAGCACATGACGTAATACACAGCTTAAAACTGTTTAGTGATTGGGGTTTTTTTGGAGATATGCAGGAAACCAACTGCCCACCACATGCAGACCAAAATCCTACAGTGCTTTTCAGAAGGCTGAGAGTGGTTTACAGGCTAATACTTTTTTCACCTCAGAGGCGACGGCGCAGTTGTTAAGCAAAATCCAAGAAAATAAAAGAACCTATCCCACGTTCACAGCGTTGAAGGGCGGGGGCATGAGAGGGTCTCATCAAGATATGGGGGCATTAGGGAAAGCCTCCTCTCCGTTGAGCTCCCCGCTCCTCAGGCCCCGCGAGAACCTGGCGCGGGGGGAGCGCAGCCGCACGCACCTCTCTTTCGGGAGCCTGACTTACAGACAGCGAGCGGGTACCCAGCGTGAGCGCCCGCAGCACCGCGGGGCGAACGCTTCACACACGGCTGCCCCGGCGTGAGGCGAGGCGAGGCGAGCGGGGCTGCGCCCCTCAGCACTCTCCGAGCCGCGGGCGGCGGGGACGCGCGCTCCCCCTCAGGAGCGGGGGGCCGCATGGAGCGAGCCGAGGGGCAGGCGGGAACCGCCCTTAGCCCTACCACTGGGAAGTGGGAGGGGTGCAGGATCTACGAGCCCGCCGGAATGTACCATTCTATAGGATTGAGGGAGGGGAATGCAGGAAAGTAAAATAAATAAATAGGCAGACCTAGTTTACCTTCAGCTTCGCCGGTTTCGAAAAGCAAAGCAACCACCCACCATGATTCCCACAACACCTTAACGCCCCCCCCCCCGCTGCCATGGAGACGGCCGGAAAGGTGGAGCCTAGCCGTAGGTGCCGATTGGCCCCGTCGCATCTCGGTAGGCGGGATCAGGCGAGGTCGGGAGCGGCTTTCGCCACTGGGATTGGAGGAGGGAGAGGACGCAGGGCCCAGTCATTGCCGGCGGGCGTGCCGCGGCTGGAGGGCGGTCTCGTGCGGTGTCCGTTACGCCTGAGGGCGGCTGAGGGAGGCGATGGCGGGAGGGAGCTCTTAGGCGGGCGGCGGCGATCCAGGCAGCGGCCGCGGTGAGATCGGCCGCTTGAGCCGCCGCCCTCCCCTGCGCGCCCGCACGCAGTAGTTCGGGCAAACTTTCTGGGCTCCGCAGCCCCGATACGCCGAGGAGGGGTGAACCCGCTGCGGGCTGGCGTTGCCCGCGCTCGCCCCTTGCCGAGGCCGCTCGGCCCAGCGCCAGATCAGCGCCGTCGTGTTCTCTGGCGAGGCTGAGTTAGATCCGATGCCGGCTGTCGGCTTTCCTACCGGAGGCCCAGCCTTACGGTGTCGGCACGGGGTGCGGATGGCGGCCGGGTGCTGCAGAGGCCTTCGCGGGCCCCACGGTGCGGTGGTGCCTCTGGCCTGGCGGTTCTTCCAGGCCTCAAAGCTGGAGGGCTACCGAACCTCCCTCTGCTCCTTCGCGGGCAAACATCCATCGGAACATACTTCTAAGACAAGTACAACTCATCCTCTTCTTGTGAACGTTCTGTCCTTTGCAGAAAACAGAAACCAAACAATTCTAAGCCAAACACAGCTGAAAGTTCATTTTTCTTCCTTGTTGCCCGGTAGCTTTATGCACATCTGCAGGTGATCTCTAAAAGCTGCTCTGAAAGAGCTTGTCTTCACTTCTAAACACTCTTCGATCACAATGTTTTAAGACGCCTCATCACAAGCCTTTCTTACTGTGGTCAGAAGTTTTTTCTTGTGATTCTTCAGCTCTTTGTCTTTTCTGTTTTTTCCATTCTCTGATTTTCTGCAACAAACTCATTAATTCCCTTTATGACATATAATTAAATAGAAATTCTTTAATGTACTCATCAACTTCCCACTGCTTATTACAGCAGTCAGGATGAATAGTACTAAAAAATCTTAATTTTTTTACTGTTGTGATTTAAAGGCAAGACTTTCCAATAAATGATACGGAGAAATAGGAGTCTCCTCATTTCTAATGGTGTGAAAAGCTAATGGTTACGGTCTCACTAAATTTAATGGAAAGCCTAAGTGTTTTCTATATTCTACTTTGAGCTACACCAGTTCTCTGTAATGGGGGTGATCTTTCTTTCTTGTAGCATTTAATGAATTTCGGAAAGAATAGAGACAAATTGAAGTTTGGTTTACATAAACTGTTATGTATGCCATTTGTGGAGAGAATGCAAGGACCGTTTTAGTTAAGCTACAGATACTATCAATTGTTCAGTGTTGCAGAAACAGACAGGATGGAAACCATAATTTCTTAATGACTGCTTTATGTGACAGTGGATGGAACACTCTGTAAGTTCATAGCTAATGAGCTATAAACTCTGCATGTAGTTTTTCAGTACTAATGTTCTTTTTTTCACTAGAAGAGCAACCTAACCTAGATCAGTTCCCAACTTGTCAAGAAGATAAGCTTTAAACTTATTTTTTAAAAAAGGAATACCACTCGCGATAGCCAGAAATGCCCAACATCAGGGTGTTTTGAGTAGCGGAATCGTTGTGTCTGCGAAGCGCCCGCAGTGCAGTCAGGGGGGGGTCCCTGCAGAAACGGGGCTTTGTAGCCAGGAGTCAGTTACACGGGAAGGGCTCTCTCTTGCGTATCTTCATGCGCTGGCATCTAATTGCAGCATGCTCTGTAGACTGTTACGTTGTCCGTCATCCCATCCCCCCCTCTGGTTGCCGGTTGTGCTGTGCATCTTACAGACAAAAACATTTTTAAGTTTTTATATGTCTGTGTCTTCATTAAATACTTCTATCTTTGTGTTAATTTACTATTGGATCACTGATATAAATATTCAAAGAACTGTGTTTACTGCCCATTTGCGCTAATATCACCGAGCGTACAGTTTGACGCCGGAGTAGTCTCTCTGTTGCTTGGTCGCAGTCTGCAGTAGAAGTGTTACGCGTGAGATCGTGTACTCTGTGAGTGACTAAATGCAGATTAAGGACTTACTGCAGCACTGAAATGGGGACATTGTGACCCTAGCGTTTTCTTAACCCTATAATTTGGTTTTACTGTGAAAATTTAGGAGAAAAGGGTTTTTTGGGCGAAATTGGTGAATTGGAACACTAGGTGGCACTTAAACACAGCTAACAGAGGCACTTAAATCTTGCAACACACAAAACCAGTCACACACATTCTGTTCTAACATGCAGTTAATTATATCCTCAAAATGATGTCTTGGATTGATATTACTAAACAAACATGTATAAAATGTAATTACAGACAAGTGAAATAAATACTGTAGGCTTATAATTGCAAGATATGTTTTTTGCTTGTAATATGCTACACACCTGTGCGTAGTTTATATAGCTAGTATTTTATTTTGTCATTTTTACTAACATGTAGAATGGCGCGGTTTAGCTTTATGTGCTTTTATTTACTGGTACCAGTTTTTGCCATATGTCAGTTTCTAAAAAATGGAATGTTTTTATGTAATGGGATTTTAAACCGGGAGTATTTCAAAGGAAAAACAGTAAGGAGTTTTTCATATGAAACCACTTCAAAACTTTTTTTAAAAAATGTATATATTTTATGTGTTTTTCTAATTGCTTTGCTTTACTTACCTTTTGGAGGTACACCTCTATTGCTATAGTAGCTTAATATCCACTTGGAGGTACAAAGTCTATCTGTTCATAAATATTTCTGAAGTGATACCATTGCTAAAATATACCAGGCCTACAGGACAGTCTAAGAGCCATAAAATCCCATCAGAGCATTTTGTGGCCATCACCTCGGCTTCGGGCAGTTCTTCCTATCAGCTGCAGAAGGTCGGCAGAGTTTCAGTCAACTGCACAAGCCCTGTGCAAAGCTGCTTTAAGTTACAACAAGCTAAAAAGGCAAAGGCGTGCAAGGAAATGTCCTCCCAGTGCAGGAGCAAGCTAATAAAGCATCAAACCTAGAAAGTACAAGAACTGATTTCTCATTCCTCTTTCCTCTCACGTTCCATATTCAGGGAGTTTCTCAGCCTTACTGTTGGCAGGTCCCATACTGTTCTCTGTTCAGGGTTACAAATGGATGTCTTCTCTGTGGTAGTAAGATTAGAGCTGAGATAAAGCTCATAAATGGTGGGACAACCCAACCACAGTTCCTGTCTTTGCATTTTGTTATTTGGCAGCTGAAGATGTGTGTTTGGTGTGGGACAGAGAGTTACACGTGTGGAAGTCACACTTTGTTGAAAGAAAATTTCCAATGTGTTACTGTATGCCTCGAAAAACTAATGTGAACAACCTGTGTGTGCTTGTTCGAATTGCCCCCAGACACCAGGAGACCCGTTTCAGGTGAACCAGGACCCAAAAAACAAACCAGGATGGGCAGAGCACCCGTCAGCTGGTGCAAAAATCGTTGTCCAAAGTAGAGACAGCTGAGTCAAATTCAGAACAAGAGTTGGAAAACCTATAGCCCAGGGAAGAACCAACAGCTGTGAGTGTGAGGGCACAGAGGTGGTGGAGCTCCAACTGGTTTGTGTGCCTGTGAAAGTGCGGTGTAAAACTGTGGATCAGGCCAGGCCAAACTCTGTCCAATGTCAAAGAAAAAAGTAATGGTGGTGGTAGAGGGACATAAGGAAGAGAATATTTTCTTTACGCTTCAAGTAGAGATAAAAACCTGATAAATAGGACAAAGCTAAGAAAATCAGTATTCAGCTACAAATTATTTTTAATTTTTTTCTTTTGAGAAAGTTCCCTCTATATTTCACAGCTACATCTACTACCAACTAGAAGGACTGTTCCAGAACTTAAACTAGCCTAGACAATTCTTGAGACAGTTTACTGATACACCCACTCAGTATTGTCAAGGGCATACGTGCCCTAAGAGGTGCTTTCCATCAGTAGTTTCTATGGCATAGCTACTTCCTTTCAAAGATTTCAAGAAAAGAGTTTGGCCCTTGAGTAATAACATTAAGCCTTCTCTTCAAAAAAAAAAAAAATTCTACAGGCCTCAACTGACTTTAACAGATGTACAGGTAGTAGAATGTTTAACAAGTAATTATAAAAACTATTTGTGGTAATTAGCTTGAATCTAATTGCTTCTCAGCATGTTAGGATAGTAAATTACATCTTTATTTCAAACAGCTCCTGTTGTCTGTTTTTCCTAAACTGAACACAGGAAACCCAGCAAAAACAAACACTTGGAGAGCCACCATTCTCAGCTCCCGAGTGAAGCACGTGGAGGGGGATGCTTGGCTGTGATCGGGCAGGCAGAACCGTAGCCTGCCCGTGTAGGCTGCACCTTGCTTCCCTTGTGCACCAAGGACCTGCTCCTCCCGAGAGCAGCGAGAAGATGTGCATGAACAAGGGGGACAGAAGCTTAAGCGAGCGAGTCACGTTTGTACATGAGAAGGGTGATTTTCCTAGGCTCCCTCCCTGATCGGTGCAGAGAGACAAGCTCTTCTTGACAGCGACGCAGGGCATCAGGCTGAGCAGTTGGAGTTGCTCTGAAGGACCAGAGGTGTCTTTCCATACAGGCTGTGTAGGGAGCTTTGAGAAACTGGCTTCCTCAGGTTGGCGCCTGGAGTTAGGTACCTGATCAGTATCTCATCATCTGCTTCAAAACCAACCACAGCTTACGTCTGTCATGCTGTTGTGGAGGTTCAGTGGGCTTCCTCCAGACCAATCTTCCCTGCCACATGGACAGAAAGCCTGTCAGGTTCGGCCTGGTTTGAGGTTCTTATTTGAAACCACAGTGAGTTTACCAAGGAGCAAGTCAGTGCCTGCTAATGTTCATGTGAATCCAGTCACATGCAGGCACTGGTTGGTTAAACAGCCTTCCAGCCGCTTTCCCACGCCCCTTTGGACAGACTGGGCTACTGAACTTTGTGTCCGCTCTTGCTCTGGGATGCGGCTGTCTTCAGTTTTGGTCTGTTTGCGCTGGATATACAAGTCAGCTTAGAACTTTCATCCAGTGTGAGCAAGTAACATTATTGCCATCTGGTCTTACATTAAAATTGTCTTATTCCATAAAGATGATACATCTACAGAAGCAAAAAGTACTTTGAATTTTAATATATGCATTTATGTGACTGTCAAGATGCCTGATATTAATAGCTTGACTTTTACTGTAAGCAGAGGTAGAAGAAATAACACCACCTTCACAGTTCTGGCAGAGTTCCTTATGAGCTGAAAGCTCAACCCATAGTTTCTGTCTCTGGTTTTTGCCATACAAACCTGAGCAGGAGTGTTATATTTTTTATTTCAGTTTATATTTTGAATGCTTTTATTATGGGTCTCTTCAATCCCCGAGAGAAATTAGAGAGGCAACAATGCTTCTCTTATTGCAGAACACCAACATTTACTGACAATCAAAATAACTGAACTTGCACAAGAAGCCAGTTTCTAATACACCCTTTTACTAGGTTGTTGTTATGAAGGTAGAGCTTTTCATTTTTTACAAAAAACCCACTCTTTTTAAAGAAAGGTCAGTCAATCTTCTTAGAAAGATTTAATAAATGACTTTTCCCCCTTTACCAAATTTAGTCTTTTGTTGAATTGTTTCAGTTCCTATTAAAGCTTCACAAAAATGTACTTTCTATTATATTTCTTCTAATAGGTTTCTCAGCTTTATAACTATAATAAATTTGTCAGTCCAGCTTCACTGAACACTGGACTTGAAAATCCTACCACAACAGATTATAAATATAACCATTTCTAAACCCTTTCAAGAAGTTTTACTCTTTCTTTCAACACATTTTATGTACTCAGCAATTCAGTGAAAATAACCTTTCAGAGTCATTCTTTAAACTCTCTTTCTTGGTGATAGCACAGCTGAGGCATTTAATCAGTCCGTCAGAAACCCCGCGTTCCGTTCCCACCTCTGCCAGGGTGGGTTCGCACTCTGAACCAGCTCGCTTAAAGCCAGTGCCTTCCGGAGTGGCCATTCAGAGGAGATGGCCGACTTGACCCACACAGGGCCTGAGCTTCAGAGTGGCGGAGTGCTCAGAACTGCAATTTAAAATCATTTTAAGCAGTACCCTTAGCAGTGCTAAAAAAAAAAAAAGTCTAATGGCATCTTGTTAGGTAACCGGAAATGAAGACCCTCAAAAGTAGCTTTTATAGCGGATTCTAAAAGATATGCAAATACACTTTTTTTCGACTAATGTCTTTCCTTAATTTTGCTTCTATGAAAGTGGATTGTTGGTTTTGGGTTGGATTTTTTTAGGAGAGAAGTTACTTTTTTTCAGAAATCCAAAATACTGTTTTGATAAGTAATTCTCTTCAGGACATGTTTTAACATTTGAATGAACGAATGTAAACAGAATGTAACAAAAACCTTTAGAACATTAATAACCATATTAAAAGCAGAGAAGCAAGCAGCACAGTCACATAAATCTAAGAAAAGCAAACAGAATCTAAATATCTCAAGTGCTGTGTCATAAAATTAATCAACTTTGCTCTCTAATGCTGTGTAAAGAACAAATAGCAAAGCATCATATTCGCTTTGCATGGATGAACGGGAAGCAGAGAGGGGCAAGGGTTACCCAAGTAGTATAAAAGCTTAATGAATACTTCCAAGGGATACAAAAAATCTGAAATAATCCCAAATTACAGCACATACTTGAGTCTTCAATTTAACCCCACTTCTCAGGTTTACCTGTAATCAGCAAATGGAGGAAAAGATGGAGAACCTCACCCCTCTTTCCTTTCGAGAGAATTGTTCAGCCAAGCTGCTTGCAAGCCCATTACCGGCCACCCTACTTGTCTGACCAGCTGTGGTGGGTGTGGTGTGTTTCTGGTCACCTGAGTTCAAGAAAAATGAAGAGATAAAGCTTTTAGCATGATCAAGATAGTGGAGTGAGCTTGTTTTGTGAGAAGAGATTAATGTGTTTGGCTTATTTATCAAAACAAAAGCAGGAGGAGTATCTAATTTTTTTCTACTAATACGTGAGTAGTGTTAACTTCAGAGAAAAAAAGCTTTTTAAGCAAAAAGATAGATCTAGCAGAAGGACAAATGAATGTAATGAGTAAACCTTCTCTTGAACAGAGAAATTTGAGGAAAGTGCTTAAGCAATCAGGCAAGTGAATTTCTAGGACAGCTTCCCAGAAAGAGTAGAGAGGGAGGGAGAGCAAGGAAACACATTTGTTTTAACACAGACCTTCATCAGTTTGTGACCGGGAGTCAGAGGCATTGGCTTTCTGCAGGACCTTCAGAGGGAAGCCTGGCTGGCAGAGCCTTTCCAACGGCAAGCCACGTTCTGCTGAGCAGCACTGGCGAGATTCCAGGATCACATCATCATTGTCAATACTGTAATCAGCTGCTAGTCGTCTTTGAGAGAAAACTTGGAAATTAAAGCTCCAAGTCACCTGCTGCTCCATGCCTCTGGCTACGAACAGTATTGCAGAGGGAAAATCAGCAATAAACCGTCTACTGTGGGACTTCTGCAGCCTGCTTGGCTTTGCCGGCCGAGCCAGCCTGCTTGCAGGTTACGCCAGTGCTGTGTAGGTGTGTAGAGTATTGCTACACCATTCAGGCATTGAAATGAGAATGTTTTTAACAGAGTATCTTCGTGTTGTGAAGATCTTTCTGGCAGTGTAGGCTTCCTAATGTGAACTTCTATTTGCTGTGATCTCACTATGAGCTTGATGTTACACAGTCCCGCGTGACATTATTTGTAGTTGGCTGTTTGTCTGAACCTATTTCACAGCCTAAGGCACAGAAAGGCAGGTGAATTTAAATTTTAGCTTTCAAGTTGGTTTTCAAATGCTGTCAGTTTAAAATACTAAAATAACAGCAAGTTCTAACAACATTCTCAGATTTTGCTGCCCAATTGACTGTCTTTGAGTTTACTGAGCAGGACTCTATTTGTGATCAGTTACGAACAACACTACAGAGTCCAGGCTTTGAAATAACTGGGTGAAAATGTCAGTACTGCCATTGACATGAAAAAGGGTCAACGCTTGCTTTTCTGTCATTCATATTTCAGCTTAGCAATAATGTAGTAAAGGAGGTTTTCTTTGGAAAGATGAAGCAGTAAGTTCAGTAAGAAATATGAGAAAAGAAATACATTCCAAGGAACGAGAAAATGACTTTCCTTAAGGAGTATCATTTATTTTCTTCATTAAACCGTACCACAGAATGATACCAGTTGATGGTTAGATTTTCAGTTTCTGAAAATGCGGATGACTGGCTGTAGTGTTACAGCAGTTTATATCATTTTTTTAAAAACACGTTTTTCTAATTAAATGAGGCTTATGCAGTCATGCCCTGTGTGTGTGTACATCCTGTGCAGGAATGCATGCATCCATCTTGTACATTTCTTTTTTCAGTAATTTTTGAAGTTGACCAGTTGCGGTCAAATTCAACACCAAGGTTGCTAGCCTCAAAGACATTGCAGTTCTAAAAGTTTTGTGAGAACAGATGGCTATTCAGAGAAGAAGAAAAGCTATAAGGAGAGCTTACCACTTACTAGATGTCAGAGGGTCCATTTCCCTACAAAGTGAATTCCATAGGAATCCGTAGGATTTTTCCCTACAAAGTGAACTCCATAGGAAACCAGGCTCCTTGGTTCTGTTGTTCATAGAGCTGCTTATCTACTTAGAATTTTTCCATATTTAAAGCAGTTGAAATTAAACCAGTTTATATAAGCAATCAAGCGATCGGTTGCTAAAATATGGACTGCTGTATAAATCAAGCCGTTAGTGAGATGCCCTAAATTTCCGCTCTGGAAATGGCTCTCTGTAATTGGCTGATCTCTCAAAATAATTTGTGATACCTTTTTACACGTTGTACCAACTGGAATAATCAAACATGGCTGATTAAAATTATGCTTCCCCAGTTCTATTTTATAAATGTGGCTCATAACTTACATACATTGAATTTGCTTAGACTGTTAGACACTCTGAGAAGGGACTGTTGTCTCTGCGCTGGAGGATGCACAAACAAGTAAAGCAATGGTTATTAGTCTCTGTTTGTGTATGAGAGACTGTGGGTGTTACTTGTAGGAACTATCATGGCAGCATCGTTGGGATTTGTGGCCTGAATCCCACATAGCATGCTGAAGGTAGCAAGGTGCATTGCAACAAGGTGCTGAAGGTAACTTACAAAAGTGTAATCCTTAATGTGATCTTCTTGTTTATGTAATCTTTTTTTTTTTTTTTTTGTAAAGGGTTCGGGTTAAAATTTAAATTTGAAGGT
>Ga0181612_121254_pt1 | contig 12817 bp, 12 predicted proteins | sample HoacroProtozoa21_FD_119630 | JGI IMG/M metagenome (GOLD analysis project Ga0181612, IMG submission 119630) | Hoatzin crop microbial communities from Cojedes, Venezuel. Combined Assembly of Gp0051906, Gp0051904, Gp0051908 | reverse complement strand
TTCTTGAACACCTCCAGGGATGGTGACTCCGCCACTTCCCTAGGCAGCCTGTTCCAATGTTTCACAACTCTTCCAGTAAAGAAATGTCTCCTACTATCCAATCTAAACCTTCCCTGATGCAACCTGAGGCCAGGAATGTATTTCAGGTTCTCACCAAGAAATCACATCACAGCACGGTATCTCCACACAGTAACGTTGCATCATAATGCAGACATGTTGCAGTACAGCCTCAGGTTAGCATGAGGCAATGTGACACCTTTGCATAATATGGAATTAGTGTTGGAACACCATGACGCAAATGTCATGCCACAGTGATGCAAGAAGTTTGTCCAGTAGAGCAAATCTTTAAAATTGGCACCAAATCCATGGCTGAATTTCTGGTGGACTTTATAACCTCTGGTAGGCTGGAAAAAATTAACACCCTGTCATTTAAAAAATGCTAGTGGATGCATTTTTCTTTAATTCCACTTCACAAATATATTTTGCAAATGGCTGTCAAGGCCTGCCCTCAAGTCAAGCCTTCCTGCTCAGAAAATCACAACCTGCCTCTGAAAATACAAACAGAGTGCTGTGGAGCCAATGTCACGTCAAGGCTAACGCAGAGTACACTTGGAATTCACGTGTCACCTGCCCACCCACTCCCAAGTCTGAGCTCAGAACCAGTCTCGGTCAGAGGGAAGTTTTTATGTTCACGGGCACTTAAGAGACAGAGGTTTCTCTTAAGTACAGTGCTGATGGCATATGACGATTATTTCTTACAAGCACAGTGCTACAAATGCAGTCCTTACAGAAAAATACAGAAAAATGTGTGCCATCTGCAGCAAAAAATTCTTTAGTGATGCTTCTAAGGCTAGACCAGGGTTTTACAATAAGTCCGTGCATGCAACAGCTCTGATGCAGCAAGAGCAGAGACCTGTCCTTGTTCAGTCCTTGCTTCTGCCTTTCCCAGAGGCGCAGTCTGTAAAAGCCCTTTTCCGGAATAGCTCCCCTTTACTGCCTACCCACTCATCTTTCCTTTCTGCCACACTGGGGAGGTTGAGCCCAGGCCCTGTCCTACCTTCCCACATGTAAACTGAGTGCGCGGAGGGGAAGTATGGGCTGGGTGATACCCGCTCGCCCATTCTCGCTCACACCCGCGACGTAGATGAGCACTGAGGAAGCGACTGTGTCACCTTCTCGGCCTTGTGCAGAAGCCATGAGTCCACTCTGGTTAGGTTACTACAGTAGTGTGTTCACACCAAAAAACTCACGAATAGCTAGAACAACCCTCTGAGACAGTACTGCCTCATGGCTGCCTTTGGATAGCTTTGCCTTTAATGTGATGTGCTCGCTCTCTTTCACGGATTCTCTCTGACAAACGTGGCTCTTAGCTGTTCACAACAGGTTTCACTGCTTAGGTTTGGTGCCTTCATTTATACAGATTTTTACCTTTCAATGAAGGACTGGAGTGTTCTCTTTTATTCTATACACGTAAACAGATAAAAGATGAGTGTGTGTTCTACACATTTTTTCAGTGATTATGGTAATTTTTCATAAAGCCTTTTGTATCCCAGTATTCACCACATGGTTACTAGTCATGGGAATAAAACCAAAGGTTCCCATTCCTGCTTTGACCATTGATTACTGAGCTGTGATCTCTCAGCGAGCACACAGAAGTCACCTCAGGCAAGAGCACTGGTGCTTGCCATGTGTGACCCCTGGATGACTCCTGTCTGGCAGAGAGCTACACCAGTACCGATCAGCTCCTGCACTTTTCTGCAGCACGGTGTATAGTGATCATCTGCATCTTCACTGGATGTCTTTTGTACCTGGGGGTGCAAAGTTTGCCCAAAAAGCGGAAAAAAAATGTTTAGGGGGAACTTATGTTTGTAAGACCTCTCACCATCAAAATTCATGACATATAGGAGAAAAATTAGCTTAGTGAGAGGAAAATGAAAGATGCCGGTATATGACACAATGAAGGTATATAACATGCTGTTTGATATTTTTTCCCCTATCCCAGAAAAAGAGAGAACCTGCTACCCAGATCAATTACACAAGGCGTGTCCTGAGAGACATCTAAGAGATTAGAAGAGACAACCAAACAAAAACTTTTACAAAAATCTGGGAAGTGAGATAGATAGAAAGCTGTTATTGCTGTCTAAAAGGTAAAGATTGGTAAATTACAGTAAAGTCCACACTGAATTCCCTTATGAAAGGGTGAAGCATAAGGTGAGTAGGGTAGAGTAAGAAAATACTTGATTAACACCTTGTGCTTCTGATCTGCAGAAGTGCTCAACATATTTATGTGGACAGATATAAAGGGAAGAAAATCAACTTTTGTCAGGCATTGTTATGGAAAAAGTCATGTCATGATCTTAACGGGTTGAGTGAAGTACTCAAAGCCCAAGACTTCAATGGATTTTATAAAAGACTAATTCCCAATGCTAATAGCCAAATCTTCTATGCATTCATAGATGATGAGAATATTTCATTTATATTAATCAGGACATAGAAAAGGATCAAAACTTTATGCTTTAGGGACAATCACTCACTGATAGGTTTATTATAGTTACGTCTACTGTGATCAAGCAAATCATTAAGGTCTGGGTGTCTTTTACTATCTCCTGGAACAACTAATTTGACACACTAGACTGGGTCTGAGGAGAATTCAAGATCCATTTGAGTGGTGAGGGCAAGATCAGAGAACTGCACGTCCCACGCAGCACTTGGCAGTCTGATGGTTCAGCAAATGCCAAGTATTAACAACCTTGAACCCCTTGTGAACATCAACGGGCCGAGCCTGCAGAGAGCAAATCAGCAACTGCCCAAAGCTCCACGGCCCACCTGTAACGTAAATTGAACATCTGTAGGCAGCAACAGCAGAGAGCAAATCAGCAACTGAGGCAGACCTCCACCACCGCTCACGCTCTGATAAAAGCTGGCTACCAGGCTGCGCTCGTTCCTACTGGCAAGAACCAGATCACTTGCGCCAATGGCTCAAGATGGAGTGCAGTACTGTCACTCAGAGAAAGACTTTATCTTGTCCCCTCACAGTAAGAAGGGTCCTAGAAGGATGGCATCCCTCTTGGAGATGAAGGAAATCTTCCGCAATGCTGATGCAGTGTGCTTTGATGTGGACAGTACAGTCATCAGGGAAGAAGGCATTGATGAGCTTGCCAAGTTCTGTGGAGTCGGAGATGCCGTCGCAGAGATGTATGTATATTTGCTGTTTGCTTCATAGGAATAGTAGTAAAAAATAAGCACGGATAAGGCTAATCTGTGACAATGAATTTACAATAGGGATTAATTCAATGCTTTCAGAGATTATTACAGTTTAAAAAGGATTTCAGAAATAATAAGTGGAATTAATGCATAATGAAGTAACTTCTTTTGGAATTGTGAAGCCACTCAACAAAACTATACTGACATAAGTTCTCTAATGTAAATTTCTTCAACAGACTAAGATCAGCCCTCATTATTAAACTTGGCTGAGAACCAGCAAACCTTACTATGAGATGGAGGAGGGGGAACAACTCTCTTAACACTTCTCTGAGGCTGATGTTGTTCCCGTTGAAGCTTGTAGCAGAAGCTCTGTTCATTTCAGAGAACAGCCCCTGAGCTGCAGTTCAGGAATACTGGTCCCAGTGGTTCAGACACATTCAGAGAGGGAATGAAGCAGTTTTTGTTTGCCTTACTGGTCCTCACAAGAGCTCCGATCTGTGGAGATCTACCACTAGTGGTTGCTACCAGACTTCGCAGTGTCCCAAATCTTCTCCTTTACCACATAGACACAGTGTAACCTAGAACCTATGTTCTCTTACCTTCTTCCTTGTCATTCTTAGCTACCTGTTCTCAGAAGCCTCTGCTTGTTGAATTATACTGATTTGTTTTCTTTGGACTACAATTTAGGACCCGCAGAGCTATGGGTGGCACCGTGACATTCAAAGCAGCTTTAACGGCACGACTAGGTCTCATACGTCCCTCCTATGAGCAAGTGCAAAAACTAATATCTGACAACCCACCTCAGCTAACACCAGGAATAAGGTAAGAATTTCAAACGATCTAACAAAAAAGCTGCCTGCACATGGCATAAATCAACAAAATCCTGTGACATTAGTGAGGCTGTAGGACCACAGAACTGGTTTAGATTGCTTTCCTACTCTATTTCCATGTTGTTTGCATACAAAGCTTGTATCAGGACCTTATAATGGCCTAAGTCCATGTCAAATATCTAAGCATCCACGTAAAAAGAAAAGTCTTAGGTGTTAACTGGCATTTTGGCTGGCAAACTCAAATTCTGGCTTGAGGATTAAACTGGCACAGAAAATCATCTGTTCAGTCGCATCTGTTTCTTGATGGGTGATGGAACTGGGAGGAGATTTAATACCCAGTGTGAATTACTGGCTTGGTCTATTCTGCTATTCTATTACCTCTCTCTTACACTTCTGTGTGCTGTCACAGCCCTGGACTCAGTTTAGGGGATCCATTGTTCAGAGCCACCCATTCTGTACTGAAGTCCCTAAAAAGTATTAAAAAATCATTAAGGGGAGATACATATATATGTGTGCATTCATTCATCTTTGGGTTTGCAATAAACGTTAACTATTTAAACCGAAAAGTTTTTTTTTCCCCTATTCGCATTGTTTCAAACAATTGAAAATAATTTCTTTATTACAAAACCTGGCCATAGCTCCAAGTCTAAAATACTTTCAGCACATACAGTAGTTTTAGACAATATCGTGCTTGTGTTTTCTCCTCGAAATGAAGCACATGCTCAGCTTTTTCTGTAGAAGGCATAGCTCAATATAAGTACAAAGAGAACATTGTTTCCTTGTTTAGAATCACATGATTTTCCTTTTCATTCCTTCCCTTTCTTCCTCCTTTTCTGTGTAGCCTGCTTTAAGCCTCCACTTTGCGTTGTAGTATTTAGCATTTCTGCTGTTACCTCTACCACTTCTATTGCTCAGTGTTGCTGCATGCTGATCTTCTTGCTTCTAGAGCCAAATCCTGTGCAACTTCTGCCTTCAAGCCCTGTTGACATTAACTAGGTCTGAAAATTTTGCTTTCTTGATTCCTTTTCTGTGGCTGGTGGCCCGTTCTAAAGATGGCATCGATGTCCAGTGTCTGGGGAACCACCTCCAAGTTACAAAACGCTTGCATTCTGCACACACTTCAGCCCACTTTTGCATTTTGGCACAGTGGCTTTATCTCCCCCGCACTCCCTATGTTTTTTTTGCATTATAGATTGATTTTCTTGCTGTTGTTTTACATCACTTCAGAAAAAAAGCTGCACTGGATCTGCTCTCATTTGTTCAAGGGAACTAATCTGAACAGCATGAAAGTATAAACATTTCTAGGGAGTGCTTGTTTCTGAGCAGCTGAATACCTGCGTGTCGCTAGACATGAGGGTTTTGTTCAGCTCTTTTCAAGCAAGGTTCATGCACAAACTTGCAAGGGAAAGAAGGAAAAAGTTCGGGCAGCAGAGATGGATGGAGCTGGAAGGCAGCACACACCCGAACTAAACGGGAGTAACATGAAGTACGGGCAGCCTTGGTTAGGAAAGATGTGTTTTCACTTTGTTATCCCTAGATGCTGCCACGCACTCACACTTGGTGACTGCTCTTTCTTCCCAGGGAGCTGGTGAGCAGGCTTCATCAACGAGGGGTCCAGGTCTTCTTGGTCTCTGGGGGGTTTCAGAGCATCGTGGAGCACGTGGCCTTGCAGCTGAACATTCCAACAGCAAATGTCTTTGCCAACAGGCTGAAGTTTTATTTTAATGGTGAGATTCCCTTAAAGTCTCTTTTCTCTGCTAATTAATGCCACTTTTTTGGTTGAAACTGTTAGATGTTGGGCTACAGATACTGTCCAGCCTACAGGAACTTGTTATCAATCCAGCTAGCTCCAAGTAGAAAAATTGCAAGACCTTGTCAAAAACATGAGTTCAGGTTATTTTCCAGACATGAAATACAGCTGTAGTTACTTTTTAATTGCAAGCTGGGCCAAAGGTAAACCATGTTACAGTTGCTGACAGCAGAGTTTCATTTTCTCTTGCTCCTTCAAGTTAAAAGAGTTTATTACACTTACCTGGTTCAGAGGCAAACTTCACTGTCAGTGACTCTGAGGTATGTATGGAGACCGATGTGCTTTAGCAGAGCTGCTCTGGACTTTAAGCTTGCGTAATCAAGCAGAACTGTAGTTAGTGAGGCTGTTTCTTACTGTTCCATACGCAGCCTATATATCATACTGGATCACAGAATCACAGAATGGTCGGGTTAGAAGGGACCTCTGTGGGTCACCCAGCCCAACCCCCTGCCGAAGCAGGGTCACCCAGAGCAGCCTGCACAGGACCTTGTCCAGGTGGGTCTGGAATATCTCCAGAGAAGGAGACTCCACAACCTCCACAATCTTTATGATGAGAGGGAAAAAAAGAGCATAAAAATGTCCGTGCTGTGTTATATCATGGGCTCTCCTGGTCCAGTATTCCTGCTCTAATCAGGGCCAAAGGAATCACTCAGGAGAGCAAAACTTCTACAGCATCTAATCTAAACTCCTGCATTTGTTCTGTTGTTAACAGCACGGATTTCAAAGTTACTGTAATTCAGCTAGTTTGCTTGTCAAAATGCCCTTGCAGGAACAGTTCCTCAAGGGAAACTGGAAAATTGTTCATTGCTTTGCAGTTTCCCCCAGAACATGTGAAAAATCTTACAGCACCTCATATAAAAGGAATATATTGCGTATAAAACTGAACCTATCCACAATTTAAGAAACCTTTGTTGCTTCCTTTTTCATGTTCAGCATCATCTTCCTGATGTAATTTCTTCTTTCCCACAAATGGGACCAAAACAAACCTTCTCCGCATTTCACAAGTCAGTAGAATTTCGAAGCTTGTCAGCCATCTTGAGGGTACTGACCATGCCATTTACGGCACGGGGCTTTCTTCATGCTGTGCCGGAAGGGAAAAATTAAAATGCAGGTCGAGCAGATGGATTATCTGGCCCTGAGGATCTGTTTCTGTTGCCTGTTACTCCCAAGCAGCCCCACGCTCAGAAAAGCGCGATGTCATTTGACCGCTGTGCGAGAACCAGTGCAGATGGTAAAAGGGTTGTGTGCATAACTGCAGCGTAGAAAATCATAAAAACCTCAAAGCATTGGCACTGCTACCTTAGCGCCATTCCGAGGAACCGTATTTGAGTCGCTCTGCTGTGTTTGTCCGTCTGTCCCTCGGAGTTCGAGTGATGGAAAGCCCTGCTGTAGGGACGCGACGGAAAGGTAACCCCTGTTGCGAGGCTGTCTTCCTCCTCCTCCTCTTCCCTGCCTGGATGACCGGATCTCCAGGAGGGCTTTGTGGTGGCCAGAGCCAGGAGGGTTCCTGCCGCCGCGTGCTGTGACCGCAGAATCCACACCTCCTTCCGTCCCACGCCCCGCGCTGCAAAGGCTGCTGGACCCGTGGTGGTCGCTTCAGATACCAGTTTAGCTTACTGGAGATGGACAGTGGGGAGAAGAGGGAGGTGGAGACGTCTGGTTCATCGCACCCTCAGCTCCTTGCTTTCGGCGGAATCTCTCTGGCTGCTGCTGCAGCTGCTTTACGTGCGCGTCGGTTGGCGTTGCCGTGCGTGGGGAAGCAGCTGCTCGAAGCACGGCTCATTATTACCCACGGAAAACGCCAGGGCAAATATTTGTGTGTTATAAATGCGATATAAAAATCGAGTGCTGTTTAACCAGGTTGCACTATGGACTCGGGTAGGCCTGGGTTTGTATAACGCAATAGCCTGCCTGACAGAACTTGCCCCTTTTTTATGACTTGCTCTCCTTTGAAGACGGTCCAGACTTCACCTAGCAGAGGACGGACTGTTGCTGGGCCTCCGCGGGGCAGAGCAGCGATGGCTGGAAGCCGCAGGGTGGGCTGCGGACCCCGGGCGGTCCCCGTCATCTCGGCGCTGTGGCCGCGGGGTTTGGTGCGATGCTCCAGCTCTGGAGAAACGCAACTTTCCCGTTTTTTTCTCTGTCTGCGTGTCGCTGCAGCGTGCGGTTGCGTTTGTGACGTGCCAGGGGAGCGACGCTGACGAGCACCCAGCGCTCCGGGACGTCCTGGTTTTTGTGCCGTACCCACACAGCCACCTCGGCTGCTCTGCACCGTGCTCCCCTTGGGCACCTTTTTTGTTTGCTCTTTCAGGGCGTGAGTTCTCTGGGCCAAGGGCTTGGCTTTCTCCCGTGTTTGCGCAGCGCTTGGGATGTCGTGGTTGCAAACAGAGCCAAAGAGTCATCCATCACCGCAGGACGGAGAAGGGAGCGGATCCGTGTCCCCCCCCAGCCAGCTGCCATCATGCTGCAGCATCCGCCCCTCACCCTCATTCTCCAGGTCCTCTTCTGCCTGTTCCCCCACACCACTTGGCCAAATGCGTTCGCGGAGGCTCCATGCCCCTTCCCGGCGATGTCTCTAATGGAGAGGCTGAGACCCGCAGCCTCCTCTCGGCTCTGCGGAACCCGCTGGCTGCTCCTCTCTTAAAATCTAGATAAAAGAGACCAGGAAAGGCTGTGTTTGGTAAAAGAGCCAAGCTGGAGGGTTTAATCCACCCTGCAGGAGCCAATTAGCCAAGGAGGGGGGGGGAAAGAAAAAAATGAGGTCATTCACCCTGACCGCTTTGTGGCTACTCCAAAAGAAAAAAAAGTATATAGGGTCCGCTCAAGAATGACAAAGAACAACAGTTGTGACTGCAGATGGGTGCAGAATATATTTAGTCAGTGGTTAAAGTGGAGGGAAAAGAAAAAAAATCTTGTATGGAAAAAAAAATACTGTGAAGTTTTGTTAGGCAACCTATTAATCTGGAAGACAGATAGGGAAAAATGTGCTACTAGCTTCGTATGGAGTCCTAAAAATTGCTTATGTAGCACGCAAGGGAATCTATTTTGAGCATGTTATTTTGCCACAGCAAATAGTTTTGCCTTATGAGCATCATGTTCTTCAGTAGCTTTTCATTGTTCAGTAGCAAAGACAGAATCACAGAATCACAGAATGGTGGGGGCTGGAAGGGACCTCTGTGGGTCACCCAGTCCAACCCCCTGCCGAAGCAGAATCAAAGATGATTCCTTGAATCTGCTCTCACAGGAAAAAGAATTCTCCCCTGCAATGCCACATGCAGTAAAACAGGCTGCTTAAGGAAACGAGGCAAAGGCCGTTCGAATCAGGGAACGATATTTCCACTGACTTGCCTGGCCCACAGTCCCCAGCAGAGCTGGTTCCTTGTGGTGACACCTGAAGGGTAAATGAACAAATTCTCAGCCCAGTCCTGAGCCCTTTCATAAAGGCAGCGATTGCTTCATGGTGAAGGTGCAGATCAGATCACGCAGTTCTTACTGTACCTCACACCAAGGCAGAGCGGTCTGTGGGTGTTACATGCATCCCTTCTACATGGCCATCGTCCAAAGCAGGGGCTACAGCCCCACCACTACCCTTCTCATTTCTGCCTGCAGAGTGTTCAGTATTTGCTCCTTGTGCAATGCTAAAATCCAGGAGAAGGAAGCCAAAGCAGAGCGTCAGGTGGTGACAACTGGCTTCCCCTCTTTTTCACAAGCTTTCTTCTTCTCCCCGGCAGCTCAGCTAGAATTGCGGCGTCTTGCCGCACACCAGAAGAGATTGATACGTTATGCTCCACTCTGGTGGCATGCTGGAAGGAAAGAGCACATAAACATACAGATTTTCAGGCATGGCAAGTCCCCACTGAACTCCTTAATCTGGCATCCAGAAATAACCCAGCCCAAGAAATCTCCCATGATCATTTCTTCGTTAAGACTCAACTTCCAGCTTGATGAAGCATAGAAAAATAATCTGCTGAACTGAAGCGCGAGAGGAGTGCGCTCCACGTAAATGATTGTGTCTTTAGTGCCTTTTTATTGTTATTATTTTAATTAAGCATGAATGGGCGTAGAGGGTACTCATGGCGAGCACTGAGACCGTACCTGGAGTGGCGAGACCGCTCAGCTTCCCTGTGGAGCGCTGCTGCTGCGCCTGTTTTTAATCCAGAAGAGATTTGCCTTCGCAGACCCTTTCACAAGCACATCTAGGTAACGTCATTATTCTTCAGTTTTCATTTCTGCTTGTTATGGACTGTTGTCTTGCCGTCAAGCCTTTTTCTTAAATATTTTGGTGTAGTTGCCTTTTGGGTTTCTGCTCTCTGATGAATCTCTAAAATATTCTGCCTAGTGGCTATTAGTCTTTGAATTACTGTGGCGGGGAGAACACGTAGGTTAAAGCATCAGGTTTTGCATCAAAGTGCAGACCAAGCAGGCAACATGCAGATGCTACCGCCCGCCCAGTCGGTGAACACGTTAGGTGTACCCTACTTTGTACGAAGACGACTTTGCCTCCGAATGACAAACGCTGTGCCTGTGACGGTGAGCTCTCAGTCCACGGAGGAAAGCTGGCCGATCCACACGTTTGGCCGGCGGCCGTTTCGGCCCCGCCATCTATCACCTCCGTCATCTCCCGTCTGATCGACCTGAGGTTCCTGTCTGCCTTGCCCCCACCGCCCCGCTGGGAGAGCGGTCAGTGCGGCACTTCTCCTTCGCGTAGTCTGCCGGCTAGAAATAACTCTCGGTGGGTTGGAGATTGGTAAAAGAGCCAAGCTGGTCCTTCCCGTTGGCGAGGCAGCACCAGTTGCTCAGGTGTTTGCTTTTTGCTGCGTGCTAAAACAGAAGGGCAAGGGGGAATAGTCAGGATGGGGCTCTCAGCCCCGCTTGCCCGCTTCCAGGCTGCAAGATTTCTCTTGACGTCGTTATTCTGTTTTATCCCTTGTGTTCTTTCTGGCCTCCTCAGGTATTAAGGCTCTAGCAGGGTTTCAAGGTCCTATTTTTAAGAGTGAAAAAATATTTAGTTTTTAGCTGTTGCCGTTTCCCGGCTATATTCTGCCACGTGGTGGTAGTTCTGTGATGTGGTTTACTGGTCGCTGGAAAGTTGACATCACCAAAAGCATTTCATTCACAATCTAAGATTTTTGTGATGAGTTACAGACCTGCAAGCGAAGAACCGGAATTGCACAGCTGTGACTTGTGCGCTGCTCTGATTGAATTTTTGTCAGTAGTGAAAACTCTCTATGAAGGGACTGTTGCAGTCGGCATCCGTGCGATTATGAATAAATCTTCAACGTAAAACTCCCCTTTCCCCTTGTAAACTCACAGCTGTAAAAATTTCCAGAGTCCTTCACTGAGTGCGTTACTGTTCTGTGCCTCAACAGAGTGTCTGGCAGCACCAGCCACAGAGCTGTACCCATCGAGAACCAGATTCTGGTTTTATTCTGAAATAGTTTTTTAGGCAAGGCTCCCAAAACTGGCAGTGAGCCGAAGGAATCTGGGTTTTGCTTAGTGACACAGCTGACCCAAGTCAGGTAGGAAGCTGGAGGGCTGCGGGCAGACCATTGGTGTGAGAGGAGAGCGAGTGGCTTGCATTCCAAGGAGAAAAATCAGCAGATGACTGCCGAGGCCATCCTAGCTGGGTAGCAGGGTGCTGTGCTTGCTGGGGCTACTTCAGATCAGGAAATGCTGGTAAAGCTCAATCCTCTCGACGAAGGCAAATAAAGCCCCGATTTCAGAAATTTTATAGTTCTACAGCAGGAAAGGCTAGGGACCTCAAAAGCAAGTGGGCTGGGCAAACTCAGGCTCCAAAGTATAAAGAACAAGCGGTGTGCAAGGCAGGACACACCACAGTTGGCTCTCCCATAGGTACGTTGGGTCTGCAATACTAAACTGAGAAAAAAAAATGTGCTTTGCTCAGTGAAATGATGACAGACGACTTGAATGCTCTCCAGAAACAACTGCACCGAGCAAGAAGGTGTCATCTTAAGATAGTTACCCCTTGACGTGTCCCTTTACATTTCAGTTTTTGCAAAACGAGGATTATCGCTAATGAGCAATCCCCACTGAGGCCTCAGGTTCTCATTCAGAAGTGACATGGGAAAAAGACTGTGGAAACCCCCGAGCTTGTTCTTCCAGATTTTTTCTGTTAAAGGAAAGGGGCCCATGCAACTCTATCTTCACTGAAATGTCCGTCTGAATATTCATCTGAGCAAGGAAGTAATTTTAGAATCCATGACACACAGCTTCTGCTGCCATCCGATTGCTCAACGGCACCAAGAATAAATATTTCCTTAAGCCTGGGGACAGGAATCTGAACGCTGCCGGTTCCCCCTTCAGAAGCACCTGTGTGTGTGTTTTTTCAAAGTCTGAGTAACACAGTGGTGCTTTGTAGCTCTGAGTCATCAAAGCTCTCCGACCCTACAAGCACACTCTTGCTTAGCGTCCTTTTCAACAAATGGAGGGGGGGGAAAAAAAAGAAAGAAGCCGAAAAGGCTGCCTGCAGCTTGACACCGAAACACGGTCCTCCTGCCAACCTCGAGGCGAGCATGCCTGTTTTTCCAGGGAAGGTGATGGTCCTGCCCATGTGCTTGAAGGTAAGCGGGTGTTGGCGTGCTTTACCGAACCGGATCCGCCAAGCCCAGAGGAGGTTTGTCCTTCTTCCCCTGTCAGATATGCTTCTTCTGAGGTAATGGTTATCAAGCAGGAAAGACGACTTTTTTTTTTAGGGACTGGTGCAAACTTGCGTGCTTCACACACTTTTCAAGTGAAAAATGACATTTACAGAGGGCACTTAGAGCTCTTTGAGGCACTCGTTTGCACGGGGTGGTGGTGTTCAATGAACGGCTTCAGCAATAGCAAGACCACTAAAGGAATAACCAGGCTGGGTTTTGACTGACTTAGTTGCTTCAGAGGAGGCTGACACCTTCGCATTCATCGAGGTCGCTTCACAGAATCACAGAATGTTTGGGGTTGGAAGGGACCTCTG
>Ga0181612_119317_pt1 | contig 12818 bp, 8 predicted proteins | sample HoacroProtozoa21_FD_119630 | JGI IMG/M metagenome (GOLD analysis project Ga0181612, IMG submission 119630) | Hoatzin crop microbial communities from Cojedes, Venezuel. Combined Assembly of Gp0051906, Gp0051904, Gp0051908 | reverse complement strand
GCCCACGGCCCCCGCCGGGCTGGGACACCGGGAAACCAGAGCGCTCTCCCTGGAAAGTGAAACCCGTCGGGTGCTGCCCCCAAACAAGTGACATTCGGAAGCGCGCGTCTCCTCCGGAAGGTGTAATTTTTTTTATAGGAGAAAATGCTACTCCTGAGAGCTAAGGAAGAACCTCCGCGCTTTCGGTGTGGCTTTGGAATGAAGCATTTTGCAGCTGTTGAAGGCTACTACGTACTGACGTGGCAATTTTTAGCTAACGGTGTCTTTTATGGGGGCCACCGCATCATCTGGGGTTTTTTGTTTGTGGCAGAGGACAAGGGCCTGCAGTTCAGTAGCTTGTGATTTTTCTGTTCATGGATTGCACTGAAATAGTTCAGGGTACAGATGCCAGCGCATAACGCTGAGTCTCGCAGGGGCTCGTTCTTCGGCCTTCGTCCTTCTCAGGAGCGCTCGGGCTAGCTGTTCTTAAGCGCAGATCGAAAGCTCGTGCTGTGCCTCTGGCGTACAAGTCGCTGCGTTAGCAAAGCTGATGCATGAGATCTTATAACGTAACGGTGAAAATACAGACACCAACAGCAGTTTTGCTTTCCAGCCTTGAAATCTTACCACGGGTTTGATGGTGACAACTAGAGGGGAAAAAATCTTAGTGCTGGTGACGAGCTGGCCAGTGTACTAGGACAGGTAACAGACCTACCCCTAATGTGCACTTCCCAGAAAGAACTTGGAGGAAGAGAAGAGGCAGGGCAGAGCAGGGACTCTGGCAGTTCCGCTGAAGGACTGCACAGGTGAAAAACCTGAGAATTTAACACTGCTTTTTGACAGGGAGTGAGGCCTGGTTGCAAAGCAGGTGGTTTTGTTCTTGGATCAAGCTAATTGAGTGTTGTCCCTGTCTATTATGAGCAGAAAATGAGTGAAAACTTTGAAATGAGTTCCCATCATTTCTTTGACGTGGCGCGGAAGCTGTAAATGACATTTCACAATACCTTTGATGTGATCCGGACATTAACATAATTATCCTCCTTAATTATTGTTTCCTGCTTTACTTTTCTTACAGCTTCAAAGACTGCTCTTTTCTAAGCTGTCTCTGCTAGGATCTGTAAATGCAGATGTGCACAGACTTTTCCACTGATAGCAGAGGAACGCTTTGGCCTAGTTTTAGAACATGAGCTGAAAAAATGCCCCTGGCAGCAAATCCTGTGGCCTCTGCTGGGGGGGGGGGGGGGGGGAGAAGTATAAAACTGACACACTCCAATGCTTGCTTATGTGTCAGGTTGATTTGTTTCTGTTCCAGATATCTTGTTTCTCTTGTCCCATGTATTTTACTGAACCTTTCTAATTACCTGCTAAAACATCTTTAGGGTATTGTCATTAGAATAACTTTCCCTCCTCAAGCTGTCTCCTGCCATACTTCTTTCTCTCTCTTATTCTGCTGTTCTGTGTTGCAGCTTAGTTGGGGGGGGGGTCCGTAAAAGGGTTCTCCTCAGTCACTGGGGCTGGGCATTTTCAGCAGTTTCTCTCTTCCCTCCCCTCCAAACACAGGCTCTGGTAGTTGGTGCGTTCTCGTGGTTGAGGGTCAACATCATAAGAAAGCACAGTGCCTGTCAGTACAACGCAGTACAGGGGCATTACCCCAATGTGACCTTTTAAGGGTTAAACTGCATCTCCCAGATGTTTCCAGTCCTGACCCTACCTGCATGGTCTTAATTTGCAAACGTAACTCCTTGTCTTGCAGACTTGTCAAGAGACAAAGGATCTCGGTGCTCTAACAAAAGCAGCTGACTTTGTGAAAGCATTTATACTTGGGTTTCAAGTAGAGGTGAGTCTCCCAACAGCCCGATTGTGAGATTGCTCAGATTCGCTTGCATCAAGTCTTTGGCCTCTCTGCAAATTACAGTTAAGAAAGAAATAAAAAGCTTTAGGTGGTTTTCTAGAAATAAATTTGTTTGAAATTGACTGGAGGGGAAGTCTAATTTCTTAAGCTAATGCAGAATAAAAAGGTAATCTTCAAGCAGCACATTAAAATTATGAAATGGGGGAAATATTTAATGGTATGTGAGAGGCAAGCAGGAAATTATCTTCTGTCTGCATCAGAGGTGCTCTACGTATGCAGGGATAGTTCATTTTGCTTTAGTCCAAGTCAGTAACCATTACTCAGTTCAAAACTCCAAACTGACTTAGAGAAAACTACTTTTTGTAGTATCGTACAGGCTGCTCGTTGCTGCAGACTTGTACTGAATTCACTAGTGTAGGTGGGTCCGTGGTGAATGTGGGGGGCCTAAACAGGTGTAGGGTTCTTTACACAGAAATAAACGCTTATGTTGCTACTGAAAAAAACACTGATCTAACTTTAGCTGACTCTTGTTTGATACAGTAAGTGGGGAAACGCTACTGCCATCACCTGTTCGTATGTGTAAAGAAAACACATAAGCTTGCAACTCTGTCATGGTACTGTAACACCCAGGCTGATAACAAATCTCTTAATATTTTAGGATGCTCTTGCTCTCATCAGATTAGATGATCTTTTTCTAGAGTCATTTGAAGTTACAGATGGTAAGTAATCTCTGCTGAAGTATCAAGTAGTTGCATGTACCATCTGTGAGTCTATTTGTGGGGATTTTTCCCCCACTCCACTTGTCACCTCTCCCCATGGATCAGGAAAACCTTCATGTCAATACACAGAATTATTGTCTAGGTGCAGGTGGCTCGAAAGGGTTGTCATTTTTGTAAGATGTCCCAACAAACCCCTCCAAACCTTCGTCCTTAAAAGCATGTCAGTTTGTCAGTGATTGGATTGTTCTTGTCAAAGCATAAACATTGTTTTAAACTTAAAGGTGGCATGGAGCATTTTGGGGAATACACCTACTAGATTCCTGCAGTGGGCTTTGTTCCTCCCCCAATCCTGACAGTGAGGGGTGGGAAGCAGGCAGCAGAAACATGCATTTTTTTCATGTTATTACTGAGACTCCTTGGGGCAGACTCTAAGGAGAGCAGCATCTAAATGTGTTCTGTTTCATTTCTGGTGGTGTTAATTGTGTGCGCTCTGGCTCCATTTCCTTGCTCAACCTTAACTGCTCAGTAACAAAGAGAATGCCTTCCAGGGCAGTTCTGTATGAGAATTTCTCTCTCATGCTAGAGACCCCAGGGGTTACGTACCCCTGGATGCGATTTTCACTTCTAGTCATATAGGTGAATATAGATGTATCTATCTACAGCAAACTTGCTTTGGTATTACTTAAAATGAGTTGTTTTCCAGTAACTTGAACAAGGGAAGCATTACCGAAATACACACCACTGCTGTTACATGGAGCATGTTATTCTCGTTTTAGTGAAGCCTTTGAAAGGAGATCATCTGTCAAGAGCAATAGGGAGAATAGCAGGGAAAGGCGGAAAAACAAAATTCACTATAGAAAATGTAACCCGGACGCGAATAGTTCTTGCTGATGCGTAAGTATGAACCTCCTTCCTTCTAGGCAGAGCACAATCCCTAAATTAATCCATGTCCTTTTCCTGGAACAAAGATAACTCGCATTTTTTGAAACAGTTGTAGAAGAGTAGTACGACAAATAGTTTCTTGTTTTTAATGAATGCTGTTTGAGTATTTATCCTTTTGTCACAAGAGCAATGGCAATGTCACCAGCACACCTAGAATGGAGCGATTCCCCACAGCAGCAGAATTCCTTCTGATGAATAATCAAAGTTGAGCCCACCAACCCTGCAACAATGTTTTCCTCCTACAGCTGCTACACTGTTAAATTTGAAATTTGTAAATTTGTTTTATAAAGGACTTAGAAGAGCACACGTTCTACATTGTAGGTTTTCTGATTCTGAGTGTTTGGGTTTTTTTAATTAGAACTGTGGAAAAGGAACTAGTGTGCTCATCTGAAATTCCACATTCACCTCCAGCTTAGATGCACTATTATTTATGTAGTCACAGGGAGGTTTTTTCCCCGTTAACTAATGCTTCAACTGCTTTTTACAGGAAAATTCATATTTTGGGATCTTTTCAGAACATCAAAATGGCACGAACAGCAATCTGCAATCTAATTTTAGGCAAGTCCCATTATCTAATTTTCTCCATGACATATAAATAGATCTTGCAGTCTGAAAAACTGCTTCCTGGGGAGTCTTACCTTCTTTCCTGGTGGGTCCACACCTGCATTTGGAGCAGGTAGCTTGCTGGGAGTTGCCTTCGTGCCCTTAGGAGGGTTTGGGGAAGAAGCAGGGAGCCCAGGGCTTGGTTTCTGGCTCCAAAACCCTCTCCATGGTGCAGAAGGAAGATTTTCTGCTCTTTGCTTTAGCTGCAGCATCCCCTTTGGGGCTACTCTGAACACAGTCTAGAAAGCCCAAGGGCACAGCCTGCGCTAACAGCAGCAGCAGCTTAACTCTGTGCTTGCAGCAGCAGACTGGGTGGCTAACCTTGACCGTCTTTCTCACCTGTGGGCTTATTTCCACTGACACAGACACGAGAGTGAAATCTCTGTGATGTGTGGTGTTTGCTGACTGGATCTGTGCTTTCTCCGCAGGAAGCCCTCCATCAAAAGTTTACGGCAATATTCGGGCAGTGGCCAGCAGAGCAGCTGAAAGATTCTGAGCAGCAGGGCGGCTGCACCACCCAGGACTGGGGCTGGGAGTCGTGGTTTCTGTATGCACCAGAGGCCTGGAGCTACACAAGCACTCAGTCTTCTAGCTGATCTGGAAGCCTGGAAGAAAACCATGACTGTTTGTGCAGTCTGATTTCATTCAGAGATGCTGTCTGATTTGAACACGCTTAATATTTCTGTATATTCATTAAAAGTTATTTTAAATTGGTTGTATCCAGATCAGAAGTATGGATGCCTAATTTTACTTAAACTTACCCTCAAACAAAACCATGCTTTATTACTGATTTTCTGAACATCGAAGTATGAAGAGACTGCTGTGAGGACTTGGGAAAGCCTCTGAGCCTAAAGGAATCAGCATTGTGAAGTGTTCACACCCACACATCACAGATCTGTAGCTTCCTGGAACAAGGAAAAGTCAACTGGAATGCAAAGTTCAATGGCAGGCTGCCCCGCAGGTCTCTGCTGCTGATGGGACAGTGCACCACACAAAAATGGTTAAAAGACAAACAGATAGTGTATTTGAACTTAATCCTAGAATCTGCACCTATATCCATGACTATTTTTTTGTTCTCTCACAACTGACCTGTAAGGGCAGCCCAGTGAAGCCAAGAGCCACCAGGTTAAGTGCTTGCCAGAGCACACACAACTGTAGTGCTGCATGCATGCAGCAGAGCAGATGGAGAGATGACAGGCACCAGTCAGTCCCAAGCTGACTTAAATGCACACCCTTTTCTCCTGCCTCTGCCAGCCAAACTTGGTAACAAGGCTCTTGCAGAATAATTCAGTTTAGGTTTGAGAACAAAAACAAAACTGTGATTATCAAAAACACTAGAAGATTAAGTAAAGATTTCTCTCCATGTCCGAGTTTCCAGTGTTGCAGCACTTCATGGTATGGGATTCTTATTACAGCCAAATTCATTCAAGCCTTCAACTGCTACAAGATTGAAGACTTGCCGAGTTACACGAACACACAGCTCTCAGCACTCTGAGCTACACAGGGCAGACAGTGTCCGCTGGGAGCAGCTCAAGGTAACAGCACACACCTACCCAGTTAGCACAGTTTCTGTTCATTGGCTGCTTATGTCATTTATCTCAATTAGCTTGAAAGGTAAGAGGGCAAAGGCACACAAAAGTAATCTAATCTTTATCCTAAAGCAGGTGCATACCGATACCGACCGAAAGCAGTAGAAGGGGAGAGGGCAGCACACAGAAGGCCCAAACAACTGCAACACAAAGAGCAAACAGCTGTAAAGGACACACCTGCTACGGGGAGGACCATTTTCACCAGCCGAGCTGTCAGACGTTTCCTTCAGGAAGAAGCTGCCTTTCGTTCCCAACCTTCATTAAGGTTAGGGGGTTTCAGTCACTTGTTTTGGTTTTAAAACCACCTTCCACTTACCACAATCGTTCTGAAGTTAGTAGGTTTTAAACAAGGGTGGTGGGGTTTTTTTGATTTATCCAATCTGGACATTTAACAAATTAAACCAGATGCACCCTTAGGAAAACCACACCTAAGTGGTCTTGAAACACTGAAATGAAGCCTGGAAATATTCAGGGGACTGTTGGCACCCCACACAGTTTTTCAGTAAACCTCTACAGTCAAAGAAGAGACAAAAACTATGAACAGCAAGTTCTCTTTTCTTTAGAGCAGGGTGCAGAGCTGCCTTAAGCTGAACAGGAAAGGTCAAGGTAAGTACTGAAGCACCCCAGCCAAGGTTCAAATATTTTATTTTGTATTCATATAGTATGAAGGTTCTTATAGTTCCCACAACATATGATGTAGCATGCAGAGGAAAAACTAAACATTCAACATAAATCATTTTTCCCCACACAAACTAAAAAAAACCACCTCATCCCTCCCCTTCCATTCCCCCTAAGGAAATAACATTAGCACTAATTTCTATAATGCCAGCCAAGATATGCACAAGCAAATAAGAGAAATCGAAAGCATTTGCTAAAATGTCTGTAACAAATACTTATGTACAAAAAATTCACAAAAGACTAGTTCCCCCTTGAAGCAGAGCACATGGCAGTTGACACTGGAACAGATACAACCACTGGCTGGGATTATAAGCCACGTACTGATCCAGAGGAAGAAAAGTTAACATGTAGTGGAGATTTTTGTTTTGAACATTAACATTTACCAAAGTTTGGCAACATTATCTTTTAAATTATGCAAATTATGTAAACAAGAGGAACATTTCAAATTGATCTACATGCAAAACTTCATGTCATGCAAGGACACCAAGCACCTGGATTTCTCTCTCACAGACAGAGCCCATGATGTGCAGCACTCAGTTGAAGGAACAGCTATGGCAGACAGGTGCTCCACTGAAGTAGGTTCAGACAACCTGCACTTCCCACTGCTGATTATAAAACAATGCTTTTAATAGAAAAACTACTATACAGGAAAGATGTACTGTCCTAAAAATATCTAGCGAGTGTTTTTCTTCCAGCCAATAGTACCATTGCAGAAAAGGGAAGGGATGATATAAAGTTGTAAAACATGGCTCACTACTTTTATATCACACAAATGTATCAAGTTACCATCTGTTACAAATTATGATATGGACAAATCTAGAAAAGAAAAAATATCTCCAGGCAAAGGACTGGAGAACCGCAAGAGGTATAAATTTAGATAGTGTGAAGTTTTCCTCCTCTATGGCATTGGTTAACAAGATTTTCCCCCTGTATGAATCCTATATACATATATATATAAAATATTACCAGTTATTTATGCTACCTGTAGTATTCTTTAAATGTAGAGGGGAAACTATCATGGTTCAAACAACAGAATTTGAATGGCAAGAACATTTTATAATCTAAGTACTGTATAAAATAAGTAGATGGGAATCCTGCACAGTTACGTTGATCCTGATTTCATTAAGCTAAGCACAACAGAAAATCATGAATGCATCTAACACCTTGAGCAGCTCTATCTAAAATGAATCCAGAACAGCAGATTTGCCTTAACTTCAGGACAGCTGTAACTGCTCCCAGCTCCTAGGTGACGAGATCTAGCAGCCATCGAAGCATTCTACAGTTACTACATGCACACGAGGGCTAGTTCTTGGCAGTAGCGTTAAACTATATTCTCATTAAGTAGAACTGTACTAAGTTATTTAGCAAAGAGACACAGTCCCTGGTAATATATTAACAGGTATAAATAAACTTAGTCTCCTGTGTTACAAAAAAACGTAATTAAGGTGAATTAATAAGAAGCAATGCTTTGTCAGCCAGTCAATATATAGAAACATCTGAACAGTCACAGGAAAGGAAAAGAGCTGACCTAACACCCAGTTAAAATTTTACATTCTTCTACTATATATATAAAACTGTGTGAAATAAAAGTAAGGATGTATATCCATATATTGAACTGTTAATATTCTGCTTGGCACTTTGTACTCTAGTTTTGTTTCTGAATCAAAGTATATTAAATTAAAGCCCACCTAACTACTACATATAGAAAGCTACATATATATCTATATATAAATACACACACATATATATAGATAGATATTTCCTTGTTATAAAAGATGAAGAAAAATAAATTAAAAAGCCAACCCCTTCCCTTTCTCCACCACACTGATATGCTCTTTCCATCTTTGCTGTCCTTCAGACTTTAAAGTGCTACACCGAGTTATTGAGAGAATAAAAGTTCAATAACACTTAGTTGGCTTCATGAGGCTCGTGTTGGAAAATGTGGCTTCACAGAGAAAAATACTTCCATTTAAATACACAGAGAGCATTGCTGGACGTCTTGAGCAGATCTTCAGAGATGGAGAAGAAAGCAAAAGTGTTGGGTGGTGCCCTACTGAGTCACACGTCTACGACCATCTTTTTGTGGATATCTAGGCCTCCTACAACCTGGGAGAAAAATAAGTGGTCAGAAATGGATGAGAATTCAAAGTCAGCAGGATATAAAGAACACACTTCGTTCAGAAGATGCACTCACTCAGGTCAATCGTAATTCCAGTACTTCCCCAGCCTCTCCAAACTAATGCACATTTCACAAGTACTGTGTGATGTGCGAGTGAATTACATATGAACCAAGGCAATTATATTTGTACAATTTACACACTGAAAGGCCTGAAAGACAGCATAAGCTACACCATTTTGTTCTCCTCTCCCATCTCTGACTTTCTGTCATGTTTCGGCATGTTAAAGGAAACACTAACTTTACTTCTAAAACACCCTGTAAAGTTGTGCACCTCGACCTGAGAGGCAACGGGCCTTAGGAAAGGCAGCAGGATTTCTGACAAAACTGCATGCACCCAAAAAAGAATTCCCAGAGTTCAAAGGTGTACGATTCATGCACACAGAAAGAAAACAAAGGTGCGATGCCAGAGGAACTTCTTATAAGGTGAAAACAAACTTCAAAGGCCAAGTGCTATCGCCAAATGCCACGAACAAAAAAGTATTTTCTGTAGATAGATGGCACAAAATTCACAATGCAGGCACAAAGCAGGTGCCATGCAAGAACAAGAGGGTAAGAGATCACAAGGATGAAAGGTGTCTTGCCAGGAGGTCAACTAAAACTGAAGGAAGGAGGGGGGCGGGGGGGGAATAAACCAGTAATACAAGACAGGAAGTCTGGGCAGCAGCCCAAGGAAAAAAAGAAAAGAAAGGGTAACACCGTACTCGATGGAAGGCTGCAAGACAACAGCCCAGTGCAAGAAATGAACAGGTATTTCACTAATCTAGGTGTTTGCAGGCTGCAACTCATTCTCAGTTCTTTACAGATGGCCACACATTTTCACATGATGCCATGAAAATCTACTAAACAGAAACAAAAATGCAGACAATAGAACCTTTTTGCTTTACTAGTTTGGGGGAGGACAGATTTTTTTAATTTTCTTAGAACTTGCATTCATCATGTGTATGAACAGGTTATGTCTGAACTGAAGTTGTAAATTCAAGGAGTAGGAAACAAAAGCAATGCTCAAATGCCTATCAACTCAAACTGTGCTACCCAGGTGTATGTTCATTAATACCCCATTTGAAATAAATGTGTAAACATTCATTATTGCAATTTTCAAATGCTCAAGTTTCAGTGTGTCACTTTTTTTAAAGCAAGAAGGAATTTAAAACTTGCTGTCAACTAATTAAACAAGTACACAACGTGGGTGAAAACCCACAATTTCAAGCCTCAAGCGCTACATTCAAGCATTCTGCTCAGTAATACCCAAAGAGTTTTTAAAATGCACCTTTCAACTGGGCTTTTTCAAGAGCAGCCCTTGAGGGGTTACTCTTCCTGTAAGGGACACAAATCCAGCCACCCTGGCCTTTGTAAAATCCCTCTGTTCTGCAGATAGTGATAATCTCCCCGGGATCTCTCCACACCCTGTGAGGATAAACCTTTCTACAGGGCGATTTGGAGCCCACACCTAGTTTAGAGATTGGGAGATTAACCTAAAGTTCACCTCTGTGGAACACACCTCTCCCCGCCACACACCATGGCGGATAGTGACACTTTCTGAAAGCGAGATCTGCTCTGACCTACTCTGGTTTTACAGCTTTCAGCTGTCTTGACGCATTTTTGTTCCCCCCTCGGCAGACTGTACATGCCTGCCCACCACGCTTTGAGTTTGGTTTTTTTTTTTCCACTCAGTGTAATCTATTAAGCAGCTAGAGAGACTTTTAAAATAACTGAAAGTGCTGTTTCTTTTTTAATCAAACATAACTGTTGACACAGCCTCCTGTGACAATGTGGTCACACCTCATCTTTAAAGCCGCTGATTCCTACCCACATAGAGACTGGAATCCAATATATGCCTTCATGTCAAGCTAGCATTTTTCTTTATATACAAAAATAATTAGGACTGATCTTCTGTTTAGTATGTCATAAAATGACACAGAGACGGATTTGTAGAAGTTGCTGTGCTCCAAACAAAGCTATCTTCTTCAAGCACACTAGATCCAATGGGAAAGTCTGCGTCCTGAAGGAACCATTCCCACCTTGCTCATAGGCCGTAAAACATGTTGCTCTACTGGAAGCCATTAAGACCAAAATGCCACCTATAATAAAGCTGTGTGTCAAAGGGGGTGACTGTTGCCAGACCAGAAGAAACACTCTGCTTTTATAATCTTACCCTTTACACTGTTTCCTCCTTTTTTTAATTCCAAATTATCAAAGTTTTCTTTAGAGGTTACTTACAGCACAGAATTCTTCAAAGGATATTCTTCCATCACCATCCTTATCTGCATTAATTATGGTTTTATCTACAATTTGCTGTAACTGAGTGTCTTTGAGATTGTTCCCAACCATCATCTTCAGCACCTGGAAGAGCTCTCCATTTGAGATATAACCGTCTTTGTCCATATCGTAAATGCGAAAAGCAACTGCAGAAGTAAAATATATATATACACACACATACATGTAAAACTTCCAGTAACAAATGTGGTCAGAAAAGAGCTATATATATTCATGTTCTTTGCATGAGCAATAAGCGCTGACACAATCCTGCACAAACTGAGAAAAATACTGCATTTTAAGTGAGATTTTGAACAGGCTTTCAGTTTCATTCTGAAAAAAATGAAACATCAGAAAAAATACAATGAATGGTGCTACTATCGAATTTGAAAGAAAAAACTCACTTCAGAAAGCACCCAGGTAGCAGTTCATTTGCAAGCAGAAAAAATTACAACCTTCCAGAGAACACATTGATCAAAATCCCACCTAGTTACTTTGCTGCAAACCATTTGGCATTAAGACTGTATTTCTTTTTAAACATTCCAGTCAGGCAAATTTCTTTCCTAAACCTGTATTATGTCTTCAGTTAACGAAAGATGCACCAATGACTGAGCCTATCCCTTCCCCCCTGGGTCACATTGTGTTCCCGAGATGGAGTTCTCAAACAAGAATTTAGTGCTGTTCTACTGTGGTAGCAAAAAATTTAATAGTATTCTTAGGCTCCCTTTAAAGCAAAGCACATTGCTACACAGTTTTGTGAACTAAGTATCTCTACTTCCTTTTTTTTTTTTTTTTAAAGTGGGAGGCAACTGCAGATAATCAGAAGCAACCTCCCTGCAGAAAAGAGCGCTGGCGAGTTCTTCACACAAATGACAATGTGTGAAGGCTTACAATCTACCTTCGTGATTTCCCACTTTTAAAAAGAATCTGGATTTGCTGATTTCTCAATGTTAACTAACAAAAGTATATTTTTTGAGGGTCAAAAAATTTTTGTTAAGGAAAATCAGAATACTTACACCTCAACTTCTGTTCCTTATCTCCTTTGACACTGAACTGGGAGACTCCTTCTATAAATTCTAAAGAATACAATAAAGAAAAACATTTAAAAAAAGGTGCATTTTTTAATAAGCTAAGAAAAAAAATCAACATTTAGAAGCTTTTAGAAATTAGAAAGAGAATCTAAATTATCCTAAAATCTTTAAAATATTGCTTACCCCATGACACCAAAGTGTCCACATACCTTGACGCTTTAATAATCTTTAGTGAGAAGTACTTCAAACCCAATACCACGCTCACTGAGCAGACTCCTTCACATCTGTATTTAAGTAATTCTGAACAAGACTTTCCCCAGAATCTGATACAAAATTCTACTGAGATTTCTACTAGATCTACTCTAAATCTAGTGGGGATTCTCATTGTGAAGCTCCTCCCAAGATTTGTTTCTCAACGCAAGAATTACATGAAATTGAAAAATGCTCTAGAAAAAAAACCAACTTAAAAATTTATGTAACAGGGTAAAGAGAAAATCTACCCTGTTTAACAATGAAGTTCTTATCCCAGGAACAAACTCTCGAGTTGCCAAAAAAATCCTAAAAAACCCTGGGATGTGATGTGTCTGGATGAGATCCCGTAACTCAACTTCCTAGAACTGTGGGTAGTAAAAATGACAACAGTACAAAACTGCAAGCAAAACACTGTATAGGAAGAAGAGAGAGATACAGCAATGTATCGTTAGATTGAAAGGCCTACTACAGTTTCAAAAAGCTTTCTGAAACTAAGTCACCAATTCCTACACTACTTATCAACAAAATGCTTGACCGGTAACCTGAGTTCTACTATTCTGTTAATGAAATATTAATCTAAATTTGGGGTCTTTCAACAAAAGAGTGCAAGTTTCCTCACACTAGTAAATTTTCCTCTTTAAAGAATGGTTTGGGTTGGAAGCGACCTTAAAGATCCCCTAGTTCCTGCCCCCCTGCCGTGGGCAGGGACCCCTTCCACTAGACCAGGTTGCTCAAAGTCCT
>Ga0181612_106701_pt1 | contig 12818 bp, 10 predicted proteins | sample HoacroProtozoa21_FD_119630 | JGI IMG/M metagenome (GOLD analysis project Ga0181612, IMG submission 119630) | Hoatzin crop microbial communities from Cojedes, Venezuel. Combined Assembly of Gp0051906, Gp0051904, Gp0051908 | reverse complement strand
TTGTGGCAGGCGTTAGTTATGTTGCTTCATGGAGTACAAGTGGTCACTGAGTTGATAGAGATGAGTAGGATATAACAGTGTGTATAAAACAGTGTGGTACGGCAGGCTTAAACCCTGCAGTGTCATAGTTTGGGTCCATCGAGGGGAATGCAGCACCAAGGAAGACAGAGCAGCTCTGGATCCCTGGGCTGTGGCTGCTTTTGTCTGGGATAAACTATCTGTGGTGCCACTCCCTTGAAGTAACTCTGCAGTGAAAGTGTTCTCCTGGCAGAAGAGGCTGCTCCACTTAGCAGTGTGCTCCTCAGTAACAATGTCCTGGCTGCTTCATACCTCTATAGACAGGAGACATAGACAACCTGGTTAGTATATCTAAATTCACATTCAGGACAACAACTGAAAAATAAGTGCTGGTGTTAGGGAAATCTATGCAGTCATTTCAGATGTGAAAAAAAGTTTAATCTTTAGGTCTATTTCCCTGAGGATTGACCTTACATGTGAAAAAAAGCACTGTTTGTAATTACAAAGTAAGTGATAAGCATCAAATGAATTGTTACAGAACCCTTTTGTTGACTTTATTCCATGATAAGGAGCAGTTGTTGTGTGACCTTGAGTATCGCCAAATAACTCATGCTAAAGGCATTGCTACAAAGATGGCATTTTGGCAGGGCTTTGATGTAGGTCATTTTATTACCAGGCTGAATCAAACTACAATAAACTCATGCCAAGAATGCTAATAATAAACTGATCAATGAGGTGCTGGATTGTTCAAGAGAATTGGTCAAAGGAAAATGCAGACATAAAAACTCTGGAATTCCAAAGGTTGAACTGCTTGGGCTATTATACTGGGAGGAATTATATTCCTTGCATTAGTACAAGTTTTCTTTACTCCAGGGACCTTTAGCTGAGTGTTGAACAGGACAGTGTCGGAAAGTATATACTTATCTTTATTTTCCTTGACCTTTATGTAGAAGTAATTTTTATAGTTCCATTAACTAGTAAGATCATTTGCAAACCACTGTACAAAGTATATTATGAAGAATGCCTTGGGGACCATTGTATCCTATTATGTTGAATGTTAATAGAATGAAAAATTAATTTAAACTCTAAAGATTAGAGCAAGGCAAGACTTCCCTTTTATAGGGGAAATTCAAAATTTTATTTGCTATGGTAAAACTTTAGAGTTGTACCCTAATATGAATTTTATAGGCCTGATTCAAATTAGACAGTGCAGGAGTCTGATTATTTGCCTCCTTGAATAAAAAGGCTTATAACAAAGCTTCCCCTTCTAAAAAAGGGGGATTTCTATGACCCCCACATACGGGATTACTCCTGTGTAATTTCACAACTTTAAATGACTATGTGCTAGTCAGCTCATAGCTGCTTGTTTACAAGTTCACCAGCCAGGGACGAGAGAACCCACAGTTCCAAGGCGTGTCTGTACCTTATTTGACTCTTCAGTTGCTCGTTGAACATCGTCATCTTCAGCTATGCGGGACTTCAGTATGCCTAAAACAAAGATGGAGTTCTCTACAGTGCTTTTTTTGTATTTGATTGCTTTAGAATGAGGAGTACTTGCACAGCCCACTTCCCAAGGGTCTGGAGCACCAATACAGAACTCAGCACTTCTGTCCATAGAAAAGTGATTAAGTGAACTTTATTATCTTAATTAGTCACTGTTATTTCATATTTATGTTAACCTAGTTAAGGTGTGATGTGTTTGGGTGGCTAAATCAACTAAATTTAGACCACTAATGAGCAGGAGTTTTGTTGTTTGGAAGAGCAAAGAAATAGTCCACCATCAATCTTCTTGCTCACAAATTATGCCATAAGTTGAGAATCTGGCCTACTTAAAAGGATAAAAAAGTTACATGTTTTACATGTAAGATTGATTTATTATTGTAAATGTCCATGCAGGGAACAGAAAAATCTCAGTTTCAATTTCCATACCTCGTATGGAACTACTGTGTAGGAGTTATGTCAATGAGCATCGTATTCTTAGATAAAGCTATACGGAGCAGAATTTTCAAAGTATCTCTATTCCACCATACTGTTTATCTTTCAGTACACTGTACTTTTAATAACAAATTATCATTTGTGGCTCTTCTGTCTGTGGACTTATTGTCATGGATAATCAGGCATTTTTAAATGACTGCATGAAGGCGTGTATTTCTTTAGTGGAAAATCCTGTTTTTCTAATACCCTGTCTTGAAATTCATCTTACAGCTCTGGACTAGGACGCCTTGCTGTCTTCAGAAGCCCTAAGTCAAGTAAAATAAATGCACAAAAGATTAGGACAATTAGTGACTAGAGAATTAGCTATCAATATTTCATGCCTCCTGCAATACTGTCTAAACACAAGATATGAAATAAGAATAAATTGCACTTTTGACATGCAGCAAACCTAGAAAGGAAATGGCTAATGTAGAAGGATCTTGAAGTCGTTAAAGTGAGGCAACCTTGTAATCACTGGGCACATGTGTTTGCATGGAGAAAGAGCAGGAAGATTTGTCCCATAGGATTATTCAGAGTTCACTTGTGATTTGAAGTTGGATTTAAATTTATTGTGAATAGCTTAGTGGGTTTGGTCTGCAGTGACCCAGGTACAGAATAGACAGCAAATCAGCTTTGATGCCAGCCTGAGAGCAGATTCAAGATGTGATCCACTCTGGCAGTCGAAACCGAATGTCAAATATAGCTGGATGTTGGTGGAAAATGTTTGGCCTGTGAGGTTAGCTGGGAACAGAAAGGGTGTTTCCTATGCAGGCCCAGTGCAACTTCAAGAAGGTTCGCTGGCTGATATTAAACTATTTCGCTAGTTCAGCCTGGTTTTCAGTATAGCAACACAAAGCTGCTTCCCAAATCAGCTTTGCTGGCCTTATTGTAGACAGGAATGAATTAATCTTTGTCTTGGAATAAATCTTTTGTAGTCCAGCTTCAGCCAGTTCTTGGTTAAGTAAGCACAATACCCACATTTCCTATCTGATATAAAAACACAGGATATACAAACATAAGTTATATATGACATAAATCATATATACGATATATATATAATACATATATTAATATAGTGATCTCATTGCCACTCCATCATATTTGTTAATAACTCGTTAGTCTAGATGGAAATTATAGGTTCCAATTTAACTATCCAGTTTGAATCACTGACACGTAACGTCCTGAGTGGTGAAATGGAAATAAGGTGGTAAGCAGTAAGGTTCAGCCTTTAATGTAGTTGTTCAGTGTTGTCCAGGTTTGTTTGTACGTGATGGGCATGTCAGGATACACTGGAAAGCAAGTCAGACACCAAAGCAGCACAGGAGAAGAAAAGTCTTAAACCCAGGAGCTGTGCGTACTCAGGGAGACGAAAAGGACTGTATGTGTATCGCTAGTCAACTGACCAGCGAGACAGTAAAACCAAGCAGTTTTTCATAGTTTGAATCTTGAAGATATTGAACTTTCCATAATCCAACAATGGGCGAGTAGCATATAGAACACTGTAGTTATGGAAAACTTGATGACCTTGAAAAGACAGGGCTGCACTTATAGCTACTGCAACATGTAGTAAAAATGTTTCTTTTCCTTGAGCTCTTTTTTACAAATTGATTTTGGATCTTAATATACTTTCAAAACTGAGCTCCATTTTATCTTACGAACAGCAGCAACCTGAGTGCAATATATGAAGCTGATATTCTGTAATATAATAATAATAAGTGTCAGTTTGGTAAAAATTTTGTTATGAAGCAAAACTGCTAACCAAAGTAATTTCTGGTGTTAGAGATTTTCATTACAAAGAGCTGAAATGGCAAATGAGTTTATCGCTGTCAGGAGACCTATATTTTATTTTGGTCACTTAGTATTAATTAAATCTTGCAAGGAATTCTTTTTTGTGTGTTTGCTTTGTTTAATATTTTTAAACAAAATATTGCTCTCCAAGGCATAGTTTAGTGTATGTTTACCAACCACTTAATATGTTTACAATGCTGTGTATTGTTTCTCCTTAACAGCGCTCTGCACAGAGGAGTGTGTGCATGGAAGGTGTGTCTCTCCTGACACTTGTCATTGTGAACCAGGATGGGGAGGTACCGATTGCTCTAGTGGTGAGTAAAGATTACAAAAATGTGAGAAAGATATATGCTGCTATTAAAAAAAAAAGCCTTAAATAAAGCAGTGGCCTTAGAACTTGGATGCTTAAGTGGAAAAATGAAGGTTGTCTGTTGGTTATTTTGTGACAATTACCATGCGATAATACTCTTTCCTGTGGTAAAGACTTTCACCTTTTTTGCTTGTTTTTACAAAGTAACGTTAAAAACAGTGGAGGACGCTCTTCATGTTTTCGGTCCTGTTATTAGGATACTAATACAGATACTATAGCTCTATTATGAAATTTTTCTCTCTTAAATCTTTAATATAACACATTCTTCATTAAATATTAAATATTGTGGAGTACTTGGAGTTGTTTGGAAAGCACTTTCTCTAGCCAGAATCCTTGCCTTATTGAAGCCGGTGGGAGTTTTGCCACTGACTCTTCATGCAGCCCAGGTTCTACCTTCTGACTTGAAATCCACACCTTAAATTATCCATGCTGCCGAAGTTGGGGAAATGGTAGGGGTGGGAGTTCTGCACCTTGTGCGAGGAAATTAATTGACACTTGAGGCTTTCAATTCTTCCAGCTGGGGAAGCTGTGTATGTCAGACTCTCTTAATTGGTAATGGTAAGTTTAAGACTATGTGATTAGTTCATGCTGGAATGAAACAGCTAGCGTCCTTACCTGTACAAGCATCAGAGATATTATGTAACACAGGCCAAATATGTTATTGACATAACGGAAATAAGCTTGTTAAATGAAGTCTATTTGTGCATCAGGCAAGTAAATAAGGCTGCATCTGGAAAGATGCTGTGAGTCATTTACTGAATGAATGTTTCATTTTACTTTTACTTCCTCCATTTCTTCCAAATTGATTTGGTTCTTTAAAAAGAGGCATCATTACCAGGCAAAAAGATAACAGAAAAGGGATCTATAAAGGGAGGCATTAAAAGAGAATAGAAGTTAAATGTGACTGGGGACGAACACCTCCAGAGGCTGAAGTCAATGGGGCAGACTCTTCTCTGGTCAAGTTACTGTTATTTTGTCTGCAACTTTGCTGATGTCTCCTCAGTTACAGCAGAAAAGGCAATAGGGAGAGAGCAGGGAGGAAGGACAGAAAGGAAAGTCATGCTTTGGGGTTTGAAGCAACCTTTCTGGGTTATCTGACATGTAGACAAGGGGAAAATTGGGCAGCATAACATACTGAATATCTATCTAAACCAATATTTTAAAAAAGAGAAATAATATCTTAATAAATATTAGTAAATATAGTAAATATATATAGTAAAATGCTGTGTAGAATCTCAGGAACTCATTTTATCCTTTGGTTATTTTTAGTAATAGATACGTTTAACCTAACAGCCAGTGACTATTTATACAGTGCATGTGCACTTAGAGAAGTTAAAAATAATAATAAAAAAAATATTGTGACAACGTGGACATACATATATAGATGTATACATTTATACACACATGCATACACAGGGCAACAAGCACTCCATTCTTTGTAAAAATGAAGAGGAAAGGATAAGATATCAAAGTACAGAATGGTCTCGTAGACTGAAACTGCCCAGTGACTCTTATTAAATTGCACTAATCTTGCAAGTGAAGATAAAAAGAAAAAGAAGGTTTCTCCTATATTGAATATTTAGCTTTTTAACGTAATTAGGAATATTAAAACACTGACAATGATTGAGATAGAAACATTATTCATAACTTTTATTTCCGCACTGGGCAGCAATCCAGTATATTTCATTTATGAGGTTTCAGCAGTGGAAAGAGAAGCGTTAGCCAATTCCTAAATTAAATATGCCCTGTTAACTTTTATAAATGATAGCCCAGGATTAGCTTCAAAATTTTAGCTTTCATTTTATTAATATAATTAGTGTGTTCGCTGGACTCTAGTGCCCATTGTCTTCCATTCCATTTGTTACGCGCTGGGCAACATGTATTCTTGTCCGAAGGTCTGATCTGACAAGCACTGTCCAATGTAATGCTTGTAAGTGTGAATGGCCTCGTAGAAGTTAGCTTTTACTGCAGTGAGAGAGTAGCTCACCTTTATGCTCGACACTAGAAATTTGGATGACTGGCCTCTTTATTGTTAGGCTACTTTAAATTAAAAGGTGTAGAACAGCTATCAGCTGAATACAGTACAATTGTTACTCCGAGTATTTCCAAGCCAGAAGAGAGAAGCTGGGAGCCTTTGCCTAACTAAGGTTAACCGGGGTTTTCAGATACAATGTTGATCCGTGTATGGAGTCATGTCTTACTCTTATCCAGTAATCACGTGGAAAACATTTTTTACTTCTACGGGAACAACGTATATAACCTGTGCCTGCTTTCTTCCTATTACTTCATTGATATTGGGTAGCTACTCTGAAGGTTACATGTTTGCAATGACATATATGGTTTGTTGGATGTTTCCAAATGCCTGGCCCTGTAGGGCTGTGCTCTGGATAAGCTGAAGCTGTTAGCTGTATGTATGCCACCCCACTCCCCGTGGGGCCATGGAACTTTCCCATGCTGTCCTCCATATCAGTGTTTTTGTCAAGTCACAGGCATATTGCTTTTAATGTTGGCTACTTGAAACTATTGTACTGGGAAAGGGATTGCTAGCCAAAACACTTGCTTTAAATTTGGAAAATTTCCCAGGACCTGTAATTGTTTCCTGAATAATTTCTCCTGAAAACAGTCTTGAGAAGTGGAGCCTACCTGACACTGGGAGTCATCTGCTGTCATTTGCTTGGTAAAGATCTAGGGACACTCGCTCTCTTTGAGATGGAATGTCAACACCCTGCAGACTAGACTATTCTAACTTTCAGAAAGTTATATAGAACTTTCATTTGATGTGATGGGTGCAATTCAACTGTAAGCAGAGCTCCAGCACAAGGTCCAAGTGTCACTTCAGAAGTCAGATCCAAATGTTTTTCTTGTTTGGTGCACCACAAAGACTGCCTGTGCCAGGAGATGGTATGGCTTCTGACACTGAGCACCGATCTCCTATGATGAGGCAAGGTTTTGGTGTTAAACGCAGTTTCCCAGTGTTACCATTCTCCACTGGCTAGAATATGCTCAGTTAAATGTTTTGAATAGTTACAGCTGCAGCCTGTAGTCATCCAAGCAATTTAATCATCTTTCTCAGGCATTGTTTCATGCTTGCCTAAAACTCAGTCTGTAAGATAGCGATCACAAAACTTGCTGTTCAGTGCAGCTTCCCAGTTCACGGTACGTGTTAGAGTTCATCCGTTGTCAAGGTTAAAATAACTTCAGATGACTTGCTAAACAATTATAAAAAAAACCCTGTGCCATATTCAGCTCTGCATGCCTCTATACCTGTGTTTTACTACATGCTGTTGTACATCTGTTGATGCCTGCAGGCCTAGCCTTGATTTCGTGCTATAAAGCTGCAATATATTAAGGCTTGATTACCATAACAATAAAAAGAGAAGTAATGAGGTATCAACTAAAGAAGCTCTTGAATAAAATGTTTTCAAGGTTTTAATGATGTTAAAAATTAAAAGGAAAAGTTTTTAAAAAAGCCCCATACCTTTTCCCTTCCCTTTCAACTTGTTTTATTAAAATCATACCCATTTTGTCCATGCAATCTGCACTGTTGTTTTTTTAAATACAAAGGAAAATTGCAAATGCTCTGTGTGAACTTAGCTGCTCACCTGTCCAATTATTTCAAAGCAATTAACTTCAAACAGTATGATATACTGGCTTGAAGTTCTGGTAGGAATATAATTGACTGCTGGGGGTTACCTGGCCTATTCTGGCTCTTGATAATAGCCATCTGTATTTGCGAGCTGTTAGGCCCCAATCCAGCAAAGCACTTAAGTATATCCTTAACTTGACACATGAGTAGGACTTTTCATCTGCTGTGAGGTAAGCAGGTGTTTAAGGATGTTGCTGAGTCAGTTTTGAAGAAACAGCTAAAAAAATCTCAGTGAAATCGAAAGAAGCATCTTATTGAATTCATCAGGTCTAGAAGGAAGAAGGTGGTCTTTCTTTCAAAATTCTAGAACTCATCAGGCAATATTACCCTAGACCATTTTTACTGGCATGAGCATTTTTCATTGCGGGGAAGATCACGGAAATCTTTCTGGTTAGAAGGGGATTCACAAAACAGTGGACAACAGGTAGGAAAAAGAAAATTTGGAGCAAAAGCCCCAAATTAAAAGCAAGAACCTTCCAAAATTGTGTGTGTCAGTTTGAGAAATTTCAAAGTAAAGAAACACAGAGGTTGTAATGAAAAAATAAAGTAGTTTTCAAAATGTTTGCTTTGCTGTTAGTTTCAGGAAAAGATATATTACTTGCCTAAAGTGTAATTAAAGAGATGATGGCGTAAGAATGCCAAACCATCTTTCTTCATGCTGTGCCACCTGGGAGAGAGAGGTTATAATATTGCTCTCTGGCCTAGGCTGATCAGTAACATGCACATATGGATAGCATAGTTTTCTTTTAAAGAATGTTTTGTATAGACTGTCATTAAGAGCAAGAACCTATTTCGTCTTTATCTCTTTGTCAAAAATAGCCAAGGTCGTAAGAACAGGCGAGTAGAACATCACAGCAAGATCACATTTAAGGGTATAGCCCTAGAGCAGCTGGAGTGCTTCAGTTCTGAGACTTGTGATGAATGAGAACTGCAGACACTTTGCTAAATCTGAAGGGGGGTTGCTTGACAATTTATGGAAAGGAACAGTAGAAATCTCAGGAGAAAAATAGAGTATTTTAAAGAGAGTCTGTGGTGGTTTTCAGGCTTGATTTTGGCTTCTGTGTTCTCAAAATGCTTTGAACTATTTCTGAAGAGGAAACAATGTTCAAAGGAAGGATTCCTGGTTTGTGAATACAGGCTCAACTAAAATTCAGCCTGATGTCAGGGACTGATCTGCTGGAATCATTAGTTAGTTTTTTTGTCCTCAGATTTTTAGGATACGGTTGACTGTGAAACCACCAAGGTCCACCAAAGAGGTGCAAAGGTGCAAGCCCTCAGCTGTTCCAAACTATTAGGGGGCCACTATTTAGATTCAGGGCCTGTCCCCGAAGGACATCTGTCCATTTTTCTTGTACAGGAATTTGTCTATGCCATGGGTTTGTATCACAGTGACTGTTGCACTGAAGTGCCAGATGAGGTGACAGAACCGGGTACAATGTTTCTGTTTCCACCAATGCCCATGTATTTCATTTCTCTTTCCAATTTTTGAGTTCAGAGGCAGTTTCTAAAGATTTGTTTAAAGTTGTGAAACTTCATTTTGGATCCAGGCTTAATTAATACTTTATCTGAAAAAGAATTTCATATCCATAGCATGTGGACCTTAAAGTTTTAATACACTTCTCATTTAAGCCAAGATCAAATTACAGCTTAATTTTGATGTGATTTGCAGGCTCAGTGAAAACTACATCATGCAAAGAGATGCAAAGGTATAAAACAAGCTCCAAAGGCTCATACAGGGATCTTTTGGCAGGAATTACAGAGTGGAATTGATCTCTGTCTCTTTCAGTTCTAACAATTTGCTCTTCCTTAAACTTAAAAAATATCCAACTCCTATCAGCCACTGCTGGAGCAGTGTAATCAGGTAAACAGCTTGTGTTTAATTTTTGCCTCTGCTGGATGTTGGGCCCACGCACTTGGGCTCATGTACCCAGGTTGCATGTGTTAAGCAGTCTCTGTAGCAGCATATCTTCATGGGCCCAGCCTACGCAGGACAGCCTGTAACCAGGGAATAAAAATGTAAACACAAGCTGCTGTTCTGTGCAGTTAGTAGCACAGCAGCATGTCCTGTATATATTTTTACACAGCTAATTTGGCTGCATTAAACTGGGCTAATCCATCATTTTTCATTTGGTGGGAATATTTTGTCTCTTGCTGAAGCTGTCAATATCTACTCAATTGTTTGTGGCAGTTTCTCCTCACTCTGTTAGAGATATCATAGTATCCGCCAAGCTTTTGTGAGTTAACTGTTTCGGAGGTGTTGCAAGCTTATAGAAGGGTATGAGAGTCATATTAGCCTTGGCTTTTCCCACAGTAACCAGGGCTTTGCAAAGGGCAGTAGGTGATTCTGGAAAAGGAAAAGGAGATCCAAGATTTATTCGGGAAGAACTTGCTTTCTATACTTCTTCTATGTGATTCATTGATGATGAATAGGTCAGCTGCCAGTTGTCCTAGGTCTTGTACTAAAGTAAGTGAAAAATACAAATTCAGCACCCTGTGTCCTTGTACTTTTCACCTTCACCTTCATCTTCCCTGTCAGAGCGTGGGAAAGGACTTCCTTCCTTAAATCAGCTGGTCAACCTATGTTATTTAAGTTAGATAAAAAGTCGTTTTCTGAACGGGAACTTAAGAGATGAGGGGGGAAAATCAGGTAGATGAGGGACCAAGTTAATGAGTATCATCCAGGCTGGGCAACGGCAGGTACTGCTTTCAATGAACTCAAACCACTGTCAGCTTCACGAGCATGAAGAAAGAGAGGCTCAAGCCTCACGCCAGGTCTCCCGCAGGGCAGAGCACAATACACAGGTCAGTGATCTGAACATACTCCTCCTTAATTCTAGACAGGGATGGTATTTTGATCTACCACATAGGTGAGTACCAGAGGACAGAGATGTGATCAGAAAATAATGGGGCTATATAGTGTAACAGCCTTCCAGATGTCTAATAAAGACTTTTAAGAAGTGTAAAATGTTATCAGAATAAGTCTGCATAACTATGTAGTTATTACAATATTACCACAATTGTCTTCTCTGTTAAAGCCCCCAGTTCTTGCCATGTTTGGCTGCTTTGGTTTAAGAGGTAAGCTCATAATGAATGACATGCTAGAGTGAATATTCATCTAAAATTCGGATGATTTGTTAAAACTGTGCTTCCCATCTGTACCTAGAACAGTAGCTGATGAGGCTGCTGCATGCTACGAGTTTCTCTTCTAAATTGGCCTGAGGTAGCAACACCATTTTGTAGTCTTTCTCGTTCTCTTGATGTAGTCTTTCCATGTACACAGACCTTCTCTCTACATCACTTTAAGAAAGTGACTATGTGGATCCAGACTGGGGCTGCTGGGATTGATGCGGTCAGCTGCAGTGGTCAACAGACATGCTGGTATTGCTCTGGTCCTCGAGTGCTTAGCTGGGAATAAAAGACATACAGAAAGGGGTCTTTCCTAATCTAGATAGATGACACATTGAAAATTCTGTATGTGATATAATTAATAGCGAACGATTGTATAATATAATTTTGATGTATTTGTACGTATACATTGCTTTAAGGCACATAGCTGACAAACGGGAGGTGAGAGGACGGGTTTAAGACCTAATGGCTATCTGGGCATATCGCCTCGTATTTACCTGCTCTCCAGCCCCTGGTGAGCTGTATACAAGCAGTATGGAAATTCTGTGTTGCTTGTAATCAAATTATTAGGCAATTGTATATGCTGGGTATCTCTGGAAAATAAGTCTACTGCCTCTCTGAACCCAACACTGAATTCATGCTGAAGACCAATATGGGAAGCTGTCGGCGAGCCTTGTTAAATAAAACCTTACTTATTGCTTGTCATTAGTGCTGTGTGTCAGGGAAATGAGGCTTCAAAAGGGGGTGTGAAAAGACATTTAGATTTCAGAGAAGAGAACTGGGTGTGAATCTTTGGGAGTAAGCAGGGTTATACATGAAAGTTCTCTACCAAAGCAAGACAATTGTGTTGATGAGGTGTTTGTAACAGAGCACAGAGTGACCTGCCCTCCCAAAGCAGAGCCCTGCTGAGCTTTGAGCACACCTGCCACACCTGGAAGTGAACTTTATCATGTAGCTCTTCTCTCTTCTGGCGGGTGACTTGACAGTTGACTAAAACTTCACAGTTTAAGGATAATTTTCAGTAAATGAAACCATGGAAACCATTAGTACTGAATGGGCCAAGCGCATTCCCATGTAGGTTTTGCGTGGTTATGCAAGGGGGAATTTGGCTCATGTACGTCTTTCCTTGGCTGCTGGTGAGAGCAGAGGAGACTTCACAGAAAGGCAGCATGTGTGTGACGAGTTGTTAGTTTTATTGACTGAGGTTTTTCTCACTTTAGTCAGGGCAATAGCTATAAAAGTAAGAACCTACTAAATATCCCTTTTAATGAACTGAATTGCTAATGCTAAATTTCATTGCTGGAGCATCTTACAATAATGTGGCTTTAAATGTGCACTACACAAATGAACAGACTTTAGATCAATTTAAAAGTACCCTTAGTATAATTTTATGGCCTGGTCACTAAAACGCTGTCACTTGAAGAACAGAGCAGAATTCCCTCTCCCAAAATGTAGGCAAAAATCTCAGGCATGGACACACACTCAAAAGTATTCCCGGGGATTTTGCTTGCTAACAAACAGAAAAAAAAGTTTAGTGGTCCTTGGGAAAGCTTCTAAAGCACTTGTCTCTGTGTTTGGTATGGTGAGGTATTCCGAGGAATGCTTGGAGAGGGCAGAGCTCAGCTCGCTGCCCAGCACTAAGGTGTATTTTAACTATATTTTGGCTATTGTACTGAACAGCTTTCCAGAAATGAAGTCCATATCGTTTGCGTCCCCTCCCTTCCTACGCCTGCTCACTGACCCGGTGTTTAACGTAGGCAGTGTCTTTCTTTGCTAAAGGAAAGTGTTAGGTTCTAAAATTTTTCCTCAGACTTCACCCTGATATTATGTGATCCTAGATAAGCCTCCACAAGGTGGGGAGTCCTTATTTCTTTTTGATATCCGTGGGAGTTGAGT
>Ga0181612_161455_pt1 | contig 12820 bp, 8 predicted proteins | sample HoacroProtozoa21_FD_119630 | JGI IMG/M metagenome (GOLD analysis project Ga0181612, IMG submission 119630) | Hoatzin crop microbial communities from Cojedes, Venezuel. Combined Assembly of Gp0051906, Gp0051904, Gp0051908 | reverse complement strand
TCTTTCATATGACACTGTGAAAGCTGGACTCTGTTCTTTTTCTGAATGAAAGATCAGTGTATTGGACGCATGATTCCATATTCTGGACTTTTAGCAAAATGACCAGGACATGTCTTTAAAAGGATGTGAGTTAGCAGAGTGGGATAGGGCTCACCAGAGAGGATACCCGTGTTGGGATTCCTTTAAGTGAGGAGGAAAGACTTGACTTCTTTCCTCTGTTACTCGCTTGGATGGTGGATAAATACAAATTTACTTCCTTGTTTTGGTAGATGTCCTGGTATTTTTCAAGCAGTGCAGCTACGGCGTGAGGAGGACTGTACGTGTCGCCATTTGCCTGGGTGTGAGTGCATTGGGATATGTGAGGAGGAGAAAAACGAAGGAGATCGCTGCCAGGAGCGGTGCGGTGCCCTTGCAGAGGTTACCCTGACTTTCCTTAGAGCCCTTCTGACCTAGGCTGCTGTTAGGCCCTTGGTTTTAGCACCGTTTCAGACAGCTGAGGGAGGCATCTGGAGGGCTGGGTGATGTTGGATGATTTGGTGGTGGCCAAGCGGGTGGAGCCACTGTGAACCCGAGGGGTTTCAAGGTCCCAGAGAGCCACAGCTGAGTGTCTCAGGTGGTCAGGGATTTGCCGAGTCTCATGGCTTGCTTTTACTGCATCTTTCTGTTGCCACATTATTTCCTTGCTCAGAAACTGCGGTTTGTTGGTTGGCCGGGTACTGCTACGTCCTTCCTCCCAGGTTTCTCCAAAAGCTTCAGCCCATGCTTATCAATGCTGCGCTTTGCTGCCTTCCCCTTCCTCCTCCAGACGCCCACACCATCTGGGAATGTTCAGGGAGCTGCTTTTGGGAAAGGTAAATGTCCTGCCTGGCTGCTGCCTGCCTCGCGGGAATAGCTGTTAGGTTGCCTGCAGTATCTGCCTGTGGCTTCTCGGCCGGCACGAATGGATCGGGCTTGTGTCTACCAAGATGTGGGGAGAGAGGAGGGGTGAGGGGTCTCGCCCGGTGGATCTGCACAGGGAACCCTCTCACAGGGAGCACGCAGAAAGGGGCAGAAACCGCGGTGTAGGCAGGAATGCACAGCCTGTGGAAAAACGGGCGGCAGCAGAGGAGGAAAGGAGTAACACCAAATACAGAGCCATTCAGAAATGCGGTACAGAAGCTGGAAAGAAGGTATAGTGAAACCAGGAAGGGGAAAAGATGCAATGAAATCAAGAGATACTATGTTTTAAATTTAGGTTATAAAGAGTTTAATGAATTGCAAGAGCTTTTGGGGTGAGAGAAGAAAGGATAATAGTGCTACATACCTTTAATCCCCCATAGTAGGGATAATACTCAGCTGAGAGAGTAAAATATGTGAAACCTCATTTTGTGGTTAATAAATACATTTATCCAAGATGCTGACTAGGGGTGTTGAATTAACAGCATTGGAAATGAGGCCATTTGCCACCTTCAAATGTAAGGGGGCTTTTTTTGTGCTCGAACAAATAATTCAGTAACAACTTCTGAGCTTTAGTGAGCAAGCACTAGCGTGGCGACGTGAAGTTCTTTATCGTCTCTTTTGATCTCTGCTAACTCGCTGTTGTGAGAAGTGTAACTTGTCCTTGAGTTGGAGCTGCAGCGCGCTGGTCGCAGCAAGTAAGTACAGAGTGTTTATTTAACTGGGACTGCTCTGCCTTTGCTCCAGGCAGCTGCAGGGGAAAGGGGAGTTCTTAGGGTACACTTTGCCAAAGGGGGATGCAAAGGTTTCAGCAGGAGATCTGGTGCTTTGTCTCCGCTGTTTCAGAAGGGCTGAAGGTGTCAAGGAGCTGAGGAAAATGCTGATTTACCTGTTTCCAAAGAATAGTGCAAAACCCAGCAGAAAAAACAAGCGGCGGGTGCAAAGGCAGCATGTGTGTAGGTTGTTTTGCCCGTTCAGGGAGTGAATGTGCCCAGAGAAATGTGATCTGGATAATGGCGGTGCCTGCCCTCGGCTGGGGAGGTGGAACTGGGCTGGGCTTGATTAAGGGGAAAGAAGTGGTAGTTGCTAGGCGGCAAGGGAGGCCGATAGACTGATTAAAGCACGGAGAGGGAAAGTGTTTTCAGCAGATGTGGGACATTCGCTTTCTTTTTTGTCCCTGGAGCTTGCCTGAGAAAGCCTTGTCTGCTTTAAATTGTGAAAAGTGTACATCTACATTTCCTAAAAATACTCTCTTTAAAGTACACCTTCATTCTTACTTTCATCTGAATTTTATTGTGTAGGTTTCAAAACAACCCCTTAAACAATCTTAAGCATGTTTAAGCCGTAGTAAAGGACAATTTCTTTGTCTTGGTGTCTCTCCTCCCAGCCTCCACCAGGGAACCTGCAGGAAGGTTCTCTAACGAGCTGTGGTGAGACCAGGTGCCAGGGTGGAAGGGGGAGAACCAGGATGCCAGCAGCAGCAGTGTTTGGCAATACAAGCCTGTAATGAAGAAGTAGTGCATTTTAATGTGGTTTTCTCAAACAGCATAGAGAAAAAAGTGGTTAATCTGGGTATGTCCGAACTCTGAATTTTGTATTTGATGTAGCAGCATTCTTTTATTTTTAAGGGGGTAGATTACAAGGAAGTAAACTCAGGTGACGTTCTAAAACATGTTACTTCTTTCCTTTTTTGACCTGAAAAAGGAAAGAGAGATTTCAGTGTTCCTGATGTGCCATTCACGAAATTTATGTTAAATATTTATGCATGTTTTAGTTTGCCATTTAGAGTACTGAGTACTTTTAGGAGGAAGCAAAGTCTAGCATAATCCAGGCTCAGAAATGTTCCCACTCAATCTTCTTCACTTCTGCTTGCGTAGCATGGCATACTAGCATTCTTTGCACCATACCTGAGTGCTCTTCATACATCTTAGTGAGGTGTTGGACAGTAACTGTAATTTTTTTCTCTTGACAGCTGAGTGAGAAATAAGACGTTTATCTCATTCATTATGTTAAATTTATCATTAGAAACTTTAATGTGCTACTGATAAAGATGAATATGAGATGTTTCTTCTTGTGCCTGATTCTGTCCTTGGCGTGGTGGGACCTGATGAATGCTTGAAAGGTAAAGCGGAATAAACCCATAGCTTCTTCTTCCTTGGTGGCAGTTCTGAATACTGCAAAGCTTGCTAGTGCACACTTTAGGGCTCAGCGCCCAAAGAATCAGAAAATGTGGCGCTCTGCCAGTTTCCCTCCTCCTGTAATTGTAGAATAAGGGATGACAAAGCTGTTCAACACAGGAATTTTGTTTCTCGTGTGTGGTAGCCTTCTTTATGAATTAATAGAAGTGCAAGCAGATACTATGCTGCTTGTGGTTGCTCTACAATAGGAAACGAAGACGCAGTCCGCAGATTAATTAGCAATTTACAGTCCATATCAGCAGAATTTGTATTGAAGATTTTGCAGATTTATTATTTTTTTTTTAATAGTAGGGAAGGGAGGAAAAATGACTTGTGAAGAGTAGATGTACTTCTGTGAAGTAGCATGTAAGGCTGCAGAAATGTTATAAATTTTCATGGTTGAATATGCAGTTGGTTGTGTGTGATAGAAATCATGATGCTGTACTTCGGAAGCAGTGCTTCGAACACAGCTGAAGTACAAGCGAGTGCTTATAAATATTTTTCTGGGCTCCACAAGAGTGTCTCTTCAGACCGATGAACTTGCCTGAAATTCAGTTTGAGAGAAACCGGGTCAGAGAGTTGTACAGTGAGGCAGAGCGGGTGTTTGGCACTCTAGGATCACAGAAGAGAAGCTCCACGTGGCAACAGAGAGTCTGCTGCTCTGAAAGTATCTCTATTAGTGAAGGCCTTGCCGAGAAGCCACAGCCCAAACGGCCACCCATGCGGAGCAGAAGGGAAGCAATAGTTCTGCCGGTGTGTAAAAGGCATGGCTTGGAGAGCTGCGGGAGGCCATGCTATGAGTGTGAGATTTCACAGGCCTGTACATTGCTTATGCTTAGAAGTTTTGATGTAGTAGAAATATGGATCTCTGTTTCCAACAAATAAAAGAGACCACGGATTTCTGGAGATTGTTCTTTGCTCCAAAAGGTAGGGGGAGTTCTGTACGTAAACCAGTCATATAACTCTGCGTGTCACCACTATGTAACTTTAACTCCAAGTAACAGCCTAAGAAAGAAAAGAAGAGATCTCTTCTTGTCTTCAGGTAAGAGTGACTGGGTGGGAATTTACCTGCCAGCTGTGGTCTCCCACCACAGAGCAGAGGGTTCGGCAGAAACAAAATGGTATAACATGTTTAAAAGGGCCAACTCATTTCAAGAAAGCTTGCTTGTTACAAGCAGTGCCCACGTCCAGCAAACCCACTTAGGTGCACCAGGGATGGGCACTGTGCACGGAGGAGGCCTGGAGCAGAAGCTTGGGGGTGATAGTGGCCATGAATCCAGCTGTCCTCAGCACGGGGGTAAGAACAGAGCAAACTATGAGGCCTGTTTCAAAAGCTCTTCCTTTTTTGCCTGGGTTTGGTTCTGCCAAATCGTATGTTCCATGATTTTCCCCAGAGGCAGGTGTGGGGGATCATGGTTTCTGACACTTGTTTTTATTGCAAAGTTAGGACCATCGCCTGCTCTGAAAGAGGAGCCAGCAATGAACTGCATGCAGTAATGCTCTTCGTTTGCTTTGATAGAGTACACTTGTCAAGTGCCAATGTTTGAGATCTATTTCAGCACAGGAAAAGGCGTCACCTTCAGATTTGAATGTCATCCTGCCAAAGGGAAAGGAGCATGTTCCTCGTGGCAGATGGTTTCTTCTTGGATAAGCAGCAGGCAGACTCTATCTTGTTCAGTTTACCTCTGAAGAAGCAACTAGACGGTTTAATCCTACCCAAAGAGCATTAACATTTTTACAAGTTCGCTGAGGGCAGGATGTAAGCTGTCAGGAAAAGAACGTTTTAAGTAGTATTCTTGCTGTCCTTCCGAGGAGCAGAAGATTTGGGAAGATTTGAATGAAGGTGAACCCCTAGGAAGGCTCTTTGTATAAAATGTCCTGTCCCCCGGGTAGGCAAACCTCAGGACTTCGGGCTAGCCTAGGAGCTGGCAGGGCTTGTGCCTGCAAAGCTGGGGGATACAGACAAAGGGAAAACCTCCTGGCTCTGATCTGCAGTACAGTTAAAGTTGATTTTGGTCTCCCATTCACATATTGCTAAAGAAATCATTGTCACTACACTCTCTCTGTATTCAGATTGTGCAAGGAAGTTTTCAACTCTCGCCCTTTTCTGGGTTTAGGGGCAATTTCAGGGTGGGTGTCACACACACAGATCTTCCGTTGTCATAGGTGTGGGGATATTCAGGTGTCGGGCATCCCAGCGCAGATCTCCTGGGCATTCGGGAGATGATACACCAACAAACTGTGGTCCCTGTTGGGAATCACTAATGCAGGCTTCTCTGTGATTGAGATGGCTTTTAATGGGACACAGCAGTGTAATTGCGAGGAGAGAGCGAGCTGGGGATCTCCTGGGGGATTTTGAACAATGTCTCGGTTTGATTTTGCATGCTTGTCTGGGTATATGCAAATGACAGCTTCAAAATAATTTCGATGTGTGCTCCTTTCTACTGCCAGAATATCTGATGCTGCAGTAGATTGCCAGTCATAAAGCTAAATCCTACATTAGTTTCAGACTATAAGAAGCTGAAATCATTAAGTCCTTCCAGAAGACAAGTTGGACTCAAAAGGAAAATGATCGTATGGTAGTAATTTTCACTCTGTTCACTGTGTTCAGCTCTGAATCAATCTTTTGGATGTTTTCTGGTGGGAGGGGGCGGATGTGTGTTTATGTTGATTGTGTTATTGTGAAGCATTATGATTCACTGGGATGGAGCTTTCACAAAAGTGCTTTATAAAAAACAAGTCTGAAATAGTTGAATAAAAATGTCTAAAAAATATTCCCATTGTTAAGTTGAGCCTTCAGGTATAAGCACATTGTAGGATTAAGGCTGTAGCCTTATTTCAGGTTCTGATACAGATGTATTATGCCATAAATTAGACTTTCTCAAGACAGCATACTATTTCCTGGAATGGTTCTGACCTTAGGCTGTTCCTTGTCCAGATTTTAAGCCGCTTCTCAGAAGCGTGATACCAAGTGAACCTTTGCAAAGAAATACTTGCAAGACTCGTTAAGATAGGAAACAGTTTTTCTTTTCTCATTTTTGGTAGTTTGCCTAAAACTGCTGTGGGTGAAACTTTCCTAAGAAAACCTGCTTAGTGTGAAACATGACCTAGCAAAATTGTAGAAGTAACTGAAAACCGTGTGTAATAATGGAAAGTGCCTGACAAACCCAACTGTAGATTGCACTGCCTACTTCCATGGCACGTAGCATGTGCTGTCTACTTAAAATAAGTTATCCAAATAAATGTAGCAGCATTTGGAGGCTTTATGGCCTGTGTACCTGCCAGTTGTGCCTTTGCTTGCAGGCATCATTGCATCCAGACTGAATCCAAACTGAAATGCTTGACTCTTTTCATCTGTCTCCAATCTCCTTCAGTGGTAGTGGCTACCTAGAGTGGCCATGTTCAAATTTTTGTTGATGGTGTATTGTAAAGACTAAAAAATCTTGCTGCCACTGGCCATTTTCCCAGTACTAATGGTTCAGCAACAAATGCTACAACAGTTTGACACCTTTTCTGTTGAAATAGAGTGCTTTCCTTTTGTGCGTCTTACCCCAGTGAGGAAGCTGTATTTTACTGGGATTTGAGCATCCCTCTCCATAGCAGAGCTGAAGTTTATGCCCTCTCTGAGCTGATGGCAAGAGAGTCCTGTGCTCAGTTATAGGACAATCTCGTAAGGGCTTACTGCAAGCGTGGGGAGTAAATCTGAGTGCCTTAATTAGAAGTAGACAGATTCAAATGGGGACAGAAAGATTATTTTATGGAAGAACTTTTGAATTGGGCTGCTTGCAGAGATTTTACATGTAGAACAGAATTCCAGGAAAACGGAGTTCAGGAGAAAGACAATGAGGTGGAGAGAGACTGATAGTTTCATTACCAAAGCAACAGTTTCATGAGCTGTAGGCACTAGTTGCAGAAGGAGTGGCCAACGGTGAGTTGAATATTTCTTGAAATGCACTTAACTGGTTGCTTTTGAAATGTGACTACATCTTTTTAAAGTGAGTGTGCATGACTCAGAGAGTAATTGTATGTGTTTAAAAATTCACAGCACATCAGTGAGTTGCTGGATATTAGGTTTGATGGAGCAAAATTAATTCACAGCGTCATCCAGTGCCTGTGGTGGGTTGAGGAACACTAGCATGAAGACTATTATGATCATAGATACACAAAGTAAAATTAAAAGGTTAGAGATTGTGACTTTAACAACTGGTGCTTAACAATTTTTTTCTTCATTTTAAAGCAAAAATTAGTTCCTACCTTATGAAAAACAATGCTATTTATATTGCCATGTGTTAAACGTAATGCTATTTCATTGATTTTTAAATTGTCTCCATAACCAGCATAACTCAGAACTACTGTACATTTAAAATATGAATACGAGATGTAAGAATTACAGGCTTTAAAGGTTGTTGACATTAGTTATAGATGAAGGACTTCCTGAAGATGTTAGCAGATTTTTCTTCTGCTAGCTATATTGTAGTTTCCTTCTCGGGTTGGAAGGAGGACAGACAGGGTTATGCTTGTGTAATTTTCTCCCGACTGTGCACTCAGAAAAAATGCTTAAAAAAAAAAGGAAAGGGATTTGAATTCTCATCTTCTGGATTGCAGTCATAACAGGCTAATGCAGCTGTGGAGATGTGCTTGAGTAAGAGAGTTTATGTTGTGAAAAAGTTATTTCTGAGTAGTTATAAACAAAATCATGGCCCTTGGGATAATATAAAACTATTACTCATAGAACAGTTGTTTTGTTATTTAACCTTTTCATGCAAATTCAAGGTCAGCAACTGCTTCCAAGGTCCAAAGCAGCAATTCTGCTACAGCAGCCACAGTGCTTGCGGGAAGCGGATGGCCGAGACTGTGTCCTAGTGGCCACATTTCGTGAATGTACAAGCAGTAAGCACCAAATACCAACTGACAAGAGTTTTAAAATAGTCTTGTTTTCTATTTTATAACTGTAGTCTAAAATGCAGAGGGAAGCTGAAAAGTGAAAATAAATCTGTGAATCTTCCTATTCACAGTTATGACACTGTTCATTACTGGTTCTTGAAGTAACGATTTTCCATTACAGATTCACTGGGAATCTTTGGCTTTGCTCTGCTGGGCGTTAGGCACTGGAGAGGGATAAACACTCAGCATTAGCCACGTGGAATGTTGACCAGCAAGAGCAGAGTGCTTCAGAGAAGTGTCATTCCTTGTGCTGAGTGAGGACCCTGAACCCAGCAAGCAGAAAGAGCCAAGAGAGTTTCAGATGCTCATCAGTGTTTTTATGGCCTCAAGGAGAGCAGGCTCAGGGAGCCCGGCTTTGGACCTTGCCGATGAAAATGCTTCAGCTGCAGTCATGAGCTCACCTCCCTGCTCCAGAGGTCATGGATGTATTTTCTCACTAAACTTGAATTTGGTATGAAGTGTACTTGTTGTAGGGACGGAGAAGACCAAAGCCCCGGGTCTGTGCCTGGGTGGAATGTATTTGCGAAGGGGTTTAGAGGTTGGTATTCATTACCTCATGACTCATATTGCCCATTAACATAAGGTGGAGTAAAGGTGGAAAAGTTTAAGTATGACTTGGCAGCTTTAAAAAAGAAAACCAGTGTAAAACAAGAGCTTGCTGTTTTACTATTGACACACTGAAGTGGTACCTTTTATGTAGCCCGTTGTTTAAAGTGATTTTCTGATGCCCCCTGTTATCAATGTTCCCATGGTTGGTGTCAGCACCCGATGGGCTCTTTTTATTTAGACAGACATTCTCTTCGGACAGTAGTGGGATGCTTGCTCACCCACTGTAATAGGAGTCCAAAGTGCCTTCAAGCTCGTCAAATATAATTTGAGTGCAAAGCCTACAGCGTGGCACCTGTGTTGCATGAAATTCAAACCAAAATACAGTTGTTTGTTGCAAAAGAGAGTGAGAGGTTTGGAGGTTTCATCTTACCATCAAGAATCTAATCAACTGTTGAAGCAGTTTTGCTCTGTAAATAATGCAGTGCTTGCTGCTGTAGCAGAGTGCACGGCTGGTTTTTACTGGGGTTTTTTTCCTCTTGTAGCTGCACTTTGTTCAGGCTGTCAAGGTGATGGTAAAGGTCTTACTGTGTCCTGATGTACCCTGGGAAGAGATTCCTGCTTCTCTGATGTGTCATGTCAAAGGTGGCAGATGGTATAAAGAGACAAAGCGGTCAAAGCTGGAAAAATATCAGGGAAACGTGAAGGGATGAGACCAGAGAGCCACAGCAGCTGTGGAAGTACTGTGGGCAGGACAGCGTATGGGGGAAAGGAGTTCTTCAGCAACCCACTATTTGTGCTTGAAACTCATGTTTGCCCACATCTTGAAAAACAAATAAGAACTCTCAATCATCCTCATTACCTCTACCAAGTGTTTGATGCTACCTTGAAAGTTGAATAAATAGCTTTCAGGAGTCTGCTGGGAGTAACAGAAATTAATTTTAAAATTGTAAGATAATTATTTTTAATATTACTGCAGTACATTGGTGTCATTTGAGAGCAGATATGCAGAAAGAATGTGAGTAAACATTTAGAGATATTTTGAAAACTGAGATGAAGCTATCCTAAACCTGAAAAGTGCTGGAGTTTTTAAAATCAGCTGGGGTTTTACGAGTCTGTTAGTAGCAGGACCAAGTCCATGGTTTGCCTTATATATCAGCATAATTTTACAGAGTTTTTCTTAATAGATCCATTGACTTTTGCTCAGAAATGACCAACTTCTAGAGGAGGAGTAACTATGGCTGGCAATGAATCAGGACAAAACCAAGGGAGAAGACCTCAAAGCAGCTGAAAAACAAAAAACATTGTGGCCAGGACAACAGGCAGAGAGCGAACTCTTAAAGCAACAAGAGGGCTGTGGTCAAAGCTCATAGCCGCTTGCTGCTCAGAAGCAGCAGCAGCAGAAAAGAAGTTCAAGAAGTCTCATTTGAAAGTTGAATGTTTAAATTTCGCATCTACACTCTTCCATTTTTAGGCATCCTAGTGCTTTTGTGTGCGAAGTTTTGGACTCCTTCACACTTTGCTTCTTTGAATTGTCAACCTAAGCATTCAGAAATCATGAATCAGCCTCCCCTCTGCCCCCAGTGGCTTAGAAACCATAAGATTTTAAGAAGTAACAGATGTTTTGTTCTTTTTATTTGCCTTTTGGTTTTTTGAGCTTGCAGAGTTCATATTTTAAAAGTGTTTCTCCTCAAACCTCAGGCTAACACTTTATTTATTCACTCTTTAAATGTAAAACAGATTCTCCCACCAGCCTCAGTAATGGTGGCTTAAAGAAGAAAAATTCCATGCTCATGACAAAACCATGAGTTGGCATTGCTTGGTTCCTTTAGGTTATCTTTAGGAATGTAGGCTGGGACTTTACTTTCTGGATTACTAAGCGCAGTCCTCTCTTATTGCAAGCAGCCATGTTATATAATCCCATCCAAAATTTATGTTTACTACCCTGTGTGTTTTCACTATAGAAAACTCTTCCAGAACCTCACTAATGAACCAGTTATAAAATTTCTTCTAATTTCTAGTCTAAACAGATTCATAGCCAGGTTAATACCCATTTGTTCTTGTATTAACATTATACTTCAGCTGATGTGAGTGTATAATGTTCTCTGGGTTTTATTTCTGCTTTTGCTTTCTTTCCTGGCACCTAGTTTTTGTTCAGGTGTGGTTAACATCACCTTCGTCATTGCGAATAATGAGAAAAATTGCACTAAATCATTATAGCCTCCAACTATCTTAAGCTTGTAAACCATCCCCAGTACACAGTGTGTCTTTCTTTCACATCTTTGATGTTAGCAAATTTTAGGGATTTTGCGCATTTAAATATCATGTTCAAATGTTGACTCATTAGTTTAAAATAAAAGTAATATAGTCTAGGAGGAGATAAGGTTACGCTGCCCCTGGGAAGCACTGTAATCAAAAGTATGCATATGCTTTTGATTAACAGTTCATCCTAAAGACTAAGTTGACGTTAATATGTAAAGTGATTTAATGGCAGTATGAGAATAAAGTGGGAAAGGTATGCTGCTTACCGCCCAGGTGGTGTAGTCTAGTCTAGTGTGTAACTAGTTTGGTGATGTGTAGGAAGGTATGAAGCAAATGTTGTAAACCTTCAGGCAGAATGGGCATTCTCTGGAGATTGCCCCAGCTAATCATTGCAGATTATATCACCTCACATTTCAATCTTACTTAGAGAACTTTTAATCTTGAATACTAAAAATAAGAAAATTAAGATGACATTTTGGGACTTTCAGTGGCGATTTGAATGCAGATTGAGCTGAAGACCTGCACCTCGGTTGCCTAAAAGATCTCATTTGAAATTTCTGTCAGAGTCATGGGCTTGTTTAATGCACTTAGAGCAATGTCTGTGGACATATGGGACATTGTGTCAGATCCCTTACAGTTACGCTTCCGATGGATTAGTTCTGTGGAAGCTTCTGCCTCCATCTCAGACTTTCACCTGTGTGTCTCAGATTCGATTTTGGTCAAGGAAGGTGATACCTAAAAGTGAGTTACCTTTTCCATGGCTCCTCGTTCTCTGTTAGTAAACAATCTTTAGGTAATCTGCTTTCTAAAGGATCACGATTGCCGGTGGTTGGCAGATAAAATGTCCAGAGAGAAAGATTTTAAAGATGCAAGTTTGGAATGGCAAAATGAAGAAAGTTGGCCAGGTGGTGCTTGTGTTAGCGCTTTCCTAAACGGCACCTGCAAGGTCTTAATGAGTCATCTCTTATGCAGATAATTCATTGTTTAAATTTATAAATAAATGTTATTCCCTGCTCACCAATCTGTATTTTGACTATACCTAGGTTAATTGCATGACAGTTCACAGTACTAGATTTTCTGGAATTGATTCGCTGAGTTTTTTCAAAAAATTTGAACTCTAATAATAGTGGTAGGGTGGGTTTTTTTGTTTTTCTAGTTAATTATCACCATATATAGGAGGAGTAGTATGTGAGCAGACGTGCTGGATTTCCCCTGTGTTTGTAGAAGATTGCTGCTGCCTTTGTCAAAAACATGTTCATTTGAGATAGCTTTGTCTTGCCGGCTACCATATTTTGAATTATTTCTCTAAGAATTTGTTTTACTTTTTAGGAGATTTCTTCTGTTTTGAATTGCACATAAAGGATGGTAATAGCAGTCTGGAAATTTTGTTCAAAAAGGCATAAATGGATTTTTTATTCATTTTTTTAGGTATCAGTCTCTTTGAGAGAAGACTTACTACTTTGAAGATAAAGTGGCAAATTGAGGAATATTAAAACATACCGTGCGTGCTTGTTTTTATTTTGTTCTGTTTGCCTCCCACCCCAAATACAGTTTGTGTGGTGTTCAGCTCTCTGCTCTCGTTCAGCTTAGGTCTTTGAATGTCCTGGGTTCAGCTGTGATAGGCTTAATTTTCACAGGGAGCAGGCTGGGCTGACCCAAACCAGCCAATAAATGGGACATTCAATACCATGTGATGTCATGCTCAGTATTTAAGGGGGGGAGCTGGCTGGAACAGGGTTATTTGCTACTTGGGAGTGTGCTGAGCATCAGGTGGTGATAAAATTGCACTCTGTTTATTCTTCTTACCAGGATTCTTGCTGTTGTTTGCTTCTCCCTTTGCTGTTCTGTTAAACCATTTTCATCCCAACCCATGAGTTTTTGCCTTTTCCTTCTGATTCTCTTCCCCAGCCCACTGGGGAGGGGGGAGGAGTGAGAGAGCGACTGTGTGGTTCTTT
>Ga0181612_159451_pt1 | contig 12820 bp, 7 predicted proteins | sample HoacroProtozoa21_FD_119630 | JGI IMG/M metagenome (GOLD analysis project Ga0181612, IMG submission 119630) | Hoatzin crop microbial communities from Cojedes, Venezuel. Combined Assembly of Gp0051906, Gp0051904, Gp0051908 | reverse complement strand
GGATGAAAAATCTTTAGCAGAAGTCCTTTTACTTAGACAAAGTAAGAATAAAATATCTTCTGTAGGATATAAGGAGGTTTGAATTTGAATCAGTGAAACAATGAAAGAGACCGACAAAGCGGCATTTTTAACAGGTCAGCACAGGCTTTCCTTCCTTGTGTAACCACTGCTGGATGCAAGGAAATGTTTAATTTATGCAGTCTAATTTAGTCAAACTTTTTTTCACTTTAGAGCAATAAGCTTTAGAGTTGAAATTGCAGGCAGGAACCTTTCCATTGGTTTCCATGAGTCCTAGATTGAATGCACAGTGAACAGAAAAGGCATGGTGTACAGTTCAGAACCTAATCTGAAAACTAACAAACTGCAAACCTCATTAAATGGAGACTTTCTGTCATAGCATGGGGTCGCATGGCCTAGCACGCATCCACAGGGGGAAGGACCTGGAGGAAAAGTGAATAGCAATGAAGGAGAAATGGGGACGAGGGTGTTGTGATGGAGAATCGAATGAGCATAAGTACCTGCTGAAATGGTATGAGCACAAGAGTGACCACAAGCGCTGGATGAGTAATGGAGTGTGTGGAGCAGGACTAAGAGGGCTGCACAGGTGAGCCTGTTCCTGTTTTGATGCTCGTTCAGAGATGAGGCCAAAAGACTGGATAATGTTTGGACAGTAGCCTCGAAGATGAGCTGAAAACTGGAAATACGCTTCAATATGTAATGTGTTTGGGTTGTGGAGAGGAAAAAAAGAAAGAGTGATTTGATCACTGTCCACAGGTACCTGTATGGGCAGAAACTACCATACAGATGGTTCTTTAATCTAGCAGCAAAGGTATGAAAAGATCCAGTGATTAGGATCTGAAAACTGAAAGTAGGATTTGCCCTTTAATCTGAAAAAGTAATTAACTTCATAACCATTCCATAGTGATATGGTAAGTTGGAATTTTTAACTCAAGAGAGCGTATCTTTCAGAATTATATTTCACTTCAAACACAAATTTTTGACCTTGGTGCTGTAAGAACTACAGCTTAAAATTTTCTGGGCAGCTTACATTATATTTGATGTTCAGTAGACTTAGCGTCAGAAAAATCCTAATTTCAGATAGGTATTGCAGAGGTGAAGTAGAACGGAAAGGACAGTATCTAAACCTGCCTGTGTAGGACCTAGGAAACTGTGTTGCACTCAAACACCTTGACTTTGGCCTTCGTGGCATTGTTCAGTCTAATGTCATTTTAATGTTTATGATTTCAGGTTGTTTGTAAACTGTATTTTGGATGGAAAATCTTTATATTCTGCAATAGAATAAAGTTCTTGGTTACTGCTTTAAATGAAAAGCTTCATTAACCTCTGGCTAAAACCACAGTGGTGCTTGCTTAATTAGATGTTATCAGTGTGTCCTGTAACAGCGTGCATTAAATCAAATTCTTCCTTATCTCCTCTCTAGAACCTAATGGCCAAACTTTGAGCTGCATTAAGAATTTGATGTTTCCAGATGAATCCCTTCCTTGCAAACTTCCCAGGATGTGGCCTATACTAGAATACATTCTTTATAATCCTCTATTTTTCTGTCTTTCTGGTAAAATTGGTAAATTAATTTCAGATTTTACATTTCCAGTAGTAGAAAAATTGAGGATCTCTAAAATTTCCTAAAACCTTATTCTAGCTTCTAGGTCCAAAGTTTCATCTTCCATATAAGGTACATTTATTCGATCTTGACATCAAATGATTGAGCCTTTAGTCTGTTGGGAACAAAGGCAAAGCAACCAAGTGTTAGGATCCTAATGTACTGCACAGACTGGCATTTTCTAGGTAGAGATAGCCCTGATTTTCACATACTGTTTGTACAAAGTCGCAGCATTTGTACCTGTGCAAATCTGTGCACCTCAAACTGTGACGAACAGGATGAAACTGCTCCTGGGCTGTGCTGGGCGACCTTCCTTTTTGTCTCTTTCCAGCCTCATGCACAGTGGTGGTTCTTGTATCCTCCTATTTTTCATTGTCTGACTTTGGTTTGTGCACTCAGTCACGTTGCTGTTGTTCCACTCACTTTTTATGTCCTTCTGGAGAGGCAGCACAGGTTCAGTGCTGACCTCAGCTTACCTGACAGCCCCGGGTCTTGTGCTGACAGGGTACTGTCATGGCTGTGATCTGAAATGCTCTTTGCTGTCTTTTTCTCTCTCCTCCTAGATGTGGATTTATCCAGGGAGACAATTAAGCTGCAGCCCCCCCCCCCCCATTTCTCCTGCCTGCTGCAGCGTGCTAGGTCCCGTGCTATGATCACTCATGTCCTTTCTTGGGCATGTTGTGTAACTTCAGTGCCAGGCATCCACAGTGTCCTCTTCTTCATTCTTCCTTTCTGAAAATGCTTCTGCTGTGCAGCATGTAGCTGTGCTTGGGTTTCTGTATTACTTGGGATGAAACACCCACATACAGGAGGGGTTGTTCTGATTACAGACCTGTGGCAAAGTGATCGGAATGTTTTCTGCTCTTTCTTACAGTAATTATTTTATTTGCCTAGTAACTGACTGTTTATGAATACTGAAACATGAGCACCACAGCCAGCTTAGGAATGTCCTCCGCTGACATTCCCCAGAAGCACCAGTGTTGTGCGAGCTTACCAGGAAGTATCGGTTCTCATTTCTCTTCTAAGGCGCTTGCCTGGGTTCTTCATTTTCCACTTCTGTGTTGCCCCTAAAGCTTCTTGCTGTTCATTGGGTTTTATCCTCCCTCTCACACTTTGCTCTGTGCGGCTCAGACAGCATCCAGATGGTCTCTTCCTGTAGTGAGTCCTTTCTGGAAAGAGCCTCACTGTTGTCACTCACCAGAGGATGAAGCTGACCTGAAAAGACTGTGCAAAGCAGCAGAGAGGTTAGGTTGCCTTTCACTGGCACTTAGGAGCTATATAGCTCTAAATTCTATATATGTGTATGTATGTGTGTGTATGCATGTATGTAATTTGTGTGTGTGGAGATACACACACACATAAATGCACTGTGGAGAATATTAAAGAGATGTCAACTTAGTGCTTGTTCCTGCCTCCCTATGTTTGGAGCAAGCCGCCTGTGTTTTCAGAATATGTCTTCTAATCTGAACTATTACCGGTATTTGCAGTATTTCCTACTCATTTTAAATGGAACCTACAATTTTTGAAGTGTTACAGGTATTCCAACTCTGCGTAAAAGAAATGAACCATTTAAAACCTCAGAAGCTTTTTCAGCGGCTGCAATTGCTCTTTCACTTGCATTGTAAGTACCTCCCCAGAAGTACGGGAAGTTGCCACTTGTAAAATTAGTCTGAAAGAACCACGAGATTCCTAACAGTGATATTTTTAACACAACTTTGCATAGGGTGGACAAAATTAGACCTTTTATTATATTCCTGATATGCATTAGCAACTTTAAATTCCTTTTAACAAATTCCTCTTCCATGGAAGTGCCTTGATTTATAATCAGGGAATTCTACCATGAGATATTTCTAGAGAATTTAAGACACATGGTTCAATTTCAAATTATTTCAGATGCGGGTAGCTTACAAGTGGAAATTCCCCCATAAGATATTGATGAGTTTCTCCAGTTAAGAGTTAAATGAGTCGGACCACAGTCTATCCAGTCATAACAATTAGAGGCAGAAATCATTAATAATTTAATTTAATTATAACCACTTTTTTCACTGTGGCTGGTGTAGAAGATTGCGAATATGAAACGCTTGCATAATTATTATTCTGAAGATCATTCAGGACAAATAAAAGACTGAAAAAGATGTTAAATCTCTTACAGGACTTATTTTAATTATTATAAAGTCATATATTAATTAAGGTGTTTACTTATTAATCCTTGGAAATTGAATTCTCTACTCAGAATAAGTGCTGTAATCTTCTTGAGTAAGTGCTGTGTTTCTCATACATAAGAGAGGTTGAATTGCTCAACCATAACTTTAGAATTGTCTATAATAACTTGAGGGATGCTGACAATTAACTCGCTCAACCACTTATCTATGCCCCTAGCAAGTTTTGTGGCTCTAATATCTCTCTCTTTAGAAATCTTCTTGTTGGCCTAGTTTATTTGGGTCATTTACCAGTCATTGTCTGCTGCTTCATTTCTTGCTGACCCTAATTTATTCATCTGGAATTAAAGCAGAACATAGGCAGAATTGATTCTGTGGCTGCAGTTGCATGCCAGCTATCACAACAACCCGAAGCTGAAGCACTTTGGTATTTGGAGAATCTCCTACTCGCAAAACTAAGGGATTGGTGTGTCTTCTACTCTTAACTGCTTTCTGTCCCTCCTCATGCTGGGCCTTTGAACGTAGAAAGTAAACTTCACAGACCTTCTTACACATCCATAGCTCTCCCTGAAATATCTTTGAGTCAGAGTTTTAGTTATCATCCTGGTTTTATGCTCATGAAAAACATTTTAAAAGCCTAAAAGTCAGGCTACAGGTGCATGATTTTGTTCTTTACCTCTTGTGTGCACCATGTTCACCTTCTTACTCCTCTCTCTTGGGTCACATATATAAAACTGAGCACTTCATCCTCAAGCAGCGAATCAGCCCGAGTGGTTATTTAAAAATAAGTGATTTTGGTCCAATTTCTTTTTTGCTCAAAATAGAATTAACCCCACTGAAAAGTAATGTTTTGAGGTACATGGAACATTGTAAGGAGATTAAAAAAGAGGCATGAAAGAAATTAGGTGGTTTAAATTAAGACAGTGAATATTGCAATAGTATTCACAGGATTTTTCATGCTTTTCAATCTTTGCAGGTCCCTTATAGCCAAAAACTATACATTGCCTTCTGTGCTGCAGTGCCCAGGGAAAAACAACAATCCCACCTCTTCAGCAGAAATGCAGCAATCTCACTGCAGATGACAAAATACAAAGCCACAGTTCTGCAACGGCAAACTGTAGAGCTGCCCAGAAGGGCACAGCCTCAGGAAAATGAGAGGTGCCTTCCAGATTCAGTTGTACGTCTGCTCTGTTCCTCTCCCTCCCACCCCCCTCACTGGCCATGCAGACTGTGAGAACTATCACTGCGCCAGCTGGAGCAGATTTAGGTTTCACATGGGAAGTAAAATACTGGGTAAGGGAATGTGAATCATTTTACTATTGTGCTGTAGCATAAGGATTATCATTCACTCTTTGTAACTTCGCTCCATCTTACAAACAAAGCCTTGTGTTGTAGTTGTAAGCAAGCAGTGCAGTGTATCTGCAGCTGAAGCCATTTTAAATGTTGTCCCCTACCTAGCTGGTATCTTCTCCCACACTGTGTTATCTGTGGGTGATCTGAAGCTTCTCCTGGGAGCACTTCTACGTTTCAGTGGGGTATCTTGGTGGATTGCCCCTTTTTAAAAGGTAGATGTTGTCCTCTCAGTTACAAATGCAACAGTCAAGAGAATGATGGGTGTTACCAGCTGCTGCAAACACTGGTGGATGCGCCCAGCTTGACGTGGCCATTCAAAGCCAGTGACATGTAAGGTCTGGGCAGATGTTAGCAATGAAAATAATTTGCCTACATTTGACTGACTGTCCTGTTTATTCAGCTTGCCATCAAAGCCTTCTAGAAAATTCTGGACAAACGTTTAAGCACTGAAGTCTGCTCAAGCCATTCTAAATTTCCTAAACCTACAGATGTCATCGATTTAAAGTTAACAGACCCAGTGTCTACAGCACCTTCTCAGACTGTCTCGCAGAGGGAGCAATCCTGTGTTTGTCAAATTCAGGTGCCAAATACAGGTTTAAAGCTTGAGGCTTGATTGCGGCTGTTTGAGCCCTTTCAAAGGCAGTAAGTCATTGGCCTAAGGTAGTTTACCTTTTCAGGCTGTTGGAAGTAGGATACATAGATTTTCTCTGAATGCCCATCTGAAATAGCTCTTCTTAGCTACAGAGTGCATTTATTGCACCTGCAATTATTGGAGTAATTGACAAGGTCTACTTTTCCCACATTAGACCAAAAATGAAACATTTATTTTGACACATTGGGCTACCGCCATCTGTGCCCCAGCATCAAAACATTTTTTTTAATGTTCTATTTCAGCTGTTCCAGTTGGCCTCAAAAGAGCTTAAAAACTGGCAAAAATAGCACCAATGTTTAACTGTGCACAGAAGGTGTTATTTATATGTCAGTAGCACATTGTTTGCTTTCTAGGTCTTTAACAGCTGTATATAATAACATGATCATTTACACATGCTAGTTCTCATGGAATATGTCACACGGCTATTAAGTACAAAGCTGAGGGTCAGCAAATCATTTTGTATTTTTCTCATATGTACGAGGACAATACACAGCCGCTGCATGGAATCTCAGCATAAGCCAGATACTATATTATTTCATCAAAAGTAATAATGCACTTTTCTGGCATTTGTAGAAAAATTGATTTCTGTTAATCTGAGTCTTTTCTTCAAACATTGGGTGAAGAGCTCCGTTTACCTCTTTTTATATAGAAATATATGGTATATCCCCACAGGCAAGAACTAGGACTTGGCTTTCAGATGACCTAATTTTGAGAGAGACAATAAGATTACTAAATTGAGGTGCAGCTGATATCAGTGCCCAAGGCCACCCCTAAGCTTCATTGCAGTCTATGTGATGGAAGGTCACCTCACTTCAGTGTCTGTAAACTGTAAAACAAATAAAAAAATCAGCAGAGCAAAATGCCGCACAGAAACATGTGGTTTAGATAGAGACCTTTATTTCAAAGTTCTTCAGAATACATTAATTCTAATTTTTAATGTAGTGTCAAAGAGTACTGGACACAAGATGTTTTTCTAAGCTAGTTGTAAGTCAGGAAATAGAAACATAACAATCATTTTGGCTGACATAGAGGAATAGGACATAAATCCTCAGAGGATTTATAACAAAATGGCAGTAATGTGACGCTCCAGATGTCTAACTTTTTTTTGTCTCAGACTCTGATGAAATCTTCCAATTCATAAGCAGTAAATTCCAGATGCTGCCTGATATGACTTTTTCCATAAAGCTAAGGATGCACATCAATCTGTAGACACATTGCTTGGGAGTTACGGGTGGGGAAAAAAACCTTCAGGCAGATTTTTTAGGGAAAAAGGCACGCATCAGTCTCCCAGACAAATTGTGAAAATTTATCCCCTGTTGTTGATGCTGAAATGAAAACATTATATAAATAAATAAATCTGGCCTCATTGTGTTGGGACAGTAGCCTGAGGGGGGGGGGAAAGGTTTGTAGCTGTTTCTGAGTTGCGCAGCTACTGTGTCCTGCTGCAAGCTACTACCCAATAAAAGCCAGCAAGTGACCAGTGTCCCCCTCTCCTCACTGACCAATGCTCAAGTATCTAATTTCAGTTAAAAAATATTTATTTAAAAAAAAAAAAGAGTAGACTTTATTAAAGAACTTTAAAAGAAAGTAAAATATGCTCCAATTTTTAATGCACGTGAAGTAGTCTAAATAAGAAATTAATGCTACAAAATTGAATTCATATGATTCAGTGGTGAGTTGTGGGTCAAAATAGCAGCACTGAGAATCAAAGGATGATCTGTTCAGCTGGAAGCTGAAAGCTATAACTGGCTGCGTCCTTAATTAAAGACTTGTAAGCTGCAGTTTTTGAATGCAATCTCTAGTTAAATCTTATTCCCCTCCCTATTCTTATGTCTCGTCATATTTACAACACATATGTACATCCCTACACAGCACATATTATGCCACTTTTTTATTTCCCACATCTCAGTATTGTTCAGGCATCTTGGGGTTAACAGAAATGAGAAAAGAAGTCTATTTTTGAGACTGTCTGAGAGTTCACTTTGATTATTCATAGATGAATCAGCATGTCGTCATCTCTGGAGGTCTAGACGTAAGAAAGGTATAATATCCAACCCCATGCAAGTCACGACTGCAGCAAAAGCCCTTTATCTGAGCAGTATGAAAGCACTTTCACTCAGGAATCAGATGCAGGCTCAGAGGCAGTCAAGCAAGAGCAGCTCAGCTAAAGCTCTGGGGAAGAAAAGAAAATGCTGGCCTGAAATACTGTGAAATATAAATAACAAGACCAGTTTTGGTTGCATAAGCATATGCTGAATGACATGTGAAAAAATAATATGCTATAAAAAACAGAAGTCTCTCTTTCCCCAAAGGAAAAACCATTCATAGTAGTTTAAGACCTTTCTTGTTCTATGCAACTCTGCTATACCTGTAAACGCCATCTTCACGGACGCATTTTCATCGCATCAGTGTCATCAGAAGAAGGTGCATGGGCATCCAGCGATATTTGTTTAGTCAGCAGCATCAATATTTTCCTTTTTCAGTGAACCTCATCTGACATTATAAATGTAAGAGCTAAAAGCTCGCTAGAGATTGTGGAGCAATGCAAATTTTATAGAAACAATCAGATATTATCTAAAACTTATTTGTCAACAATTCTTTCAGGTCCTGCAGGGCAGTGGCTGCACATTATAAGAGATTTCCACAGAAATCTGCAGCCTTTGAAAGCCCATCCTTCAGTCTTTTTCAGTGGAAAACAATGTTTTAGCCACTCCAACTGTAATGGGATTCCCTGCAGTGTTGCCTAACCTACAGTCTTTGGTCAGATTAACATCTCAGGGGCAGAATTTTCTTCAGTGAAAACAATAGTGTTTCAATTACATGAGTGAAATGCAAGATACTGGGATAATATATGGAGAAAAAGCTTACATTATTGTAAAATAAAATAAATTTTATATGTAGGAGACTAAAGTATTGCTCCTACCTTGAAAAGATAGCTATGGTACATGTAACAAGATGTGAAGGCACACAGACAGCATTGATGACAATCAGGGGAAGACTGTAACTGTTATAACAGGCTACGAGGAGCAAGGCCAACCATCTGATTTGCTCACTGAAGGACTGTGTTGGAGTATGACCCTCACTGGCTGCTTACTCTCTGAAAAGTCCTCAGGTGCCTTCTGTGAGGTCTCTGTCCAATTAGGTTTAACATATTAAGCTGTACATGCAAGACATGAAAAGTGTTCTGTATTTAAACTAAAAGTTCATTGCATCTGTAAACACTACCTTGTCTGTGATTATAATATGTTAAAACTGTTGGTGACCGAGTAATGCTGTGGTGGCAGATGCAACTTGTCCATCCAAAGAAAATAGTTATGATACTATCTGTCCAATCTGGGCCATATCAGTACAGGACACCTGAAATATATAAACAGAGAGAGAGATGTTAGTGAGTAAATGATAGTCAACGTGGATATTTTTTAAGTTTTCATGAAAACAGAGATGAGAGGGACCAATTACAAATAACCCTGCACATGCATGCATAATTAACAGGATTCAAGAAGCAGTAATGATCATTCTTTTAACACAGCATAAGTCTGCCTAGAGAGGTGAACACATCAAAAAAACTCAGCATGAAATTTAAAAAAATCTTTGACTAGTTTGGGTTTGGGGAGCTTGTCAGATTATTAACATTACTTTAACCTGATTTTAATTTTGTTTAACGTGATTTCTTTTTCCATGAAGCTCTTTGAAAAAATGTTGTTTATGCAAATAAACTACATGGAAAATTGGTTTTGTAACTAAATGACAGTTGACAGACTAGACTGTAATAGCCAGTTGGGAACTTCTTAAGCATGATTTGTTTACTCAGTAGTACAAATTGCATAGCTCTGATTATTAGGGACAGTAAATATCTTAATAGTGGCTATTTTAATTAACAGAGCCCTGTGGCTGGATCTTAGGCCCCACTAACACTGTTTTGTGCTGCTCCAGTGGCAGCAAATATAGCCTTAATCCTTATTTCAGTACTTGCCCTATTTAATAGTTCAGAGGAGCTGCAATAACGAAGGTCAGATTTGTCCCATTCATTTCCTATGAAAACAATGTTTCTTGCTTGACTCTTTGCACAAAGAATAAATCCTACCATTTCTGTCCTCACTGTCATCTATGACTTGTCTATTTGCCTTCATCTGACTCCGTACTTCTTTTTTCTGCCTGGGATGCAAGTCCTTTAAGAAATCCCTCGTCCCAAACCTTAGCTTCAACTCCAGTGTCAGATCTTTGGATTTTTTTAGAATATATGGCTTCATTTGAATATCAAGGTATTTTTGTCACAGAGTTCTACAGAATTAAAAAAAAAACAACCACCTCCATAGTCAATACAACACCTGTAGGTAATATAACAACTTTCTCCCATCTTCAGATGCAGAAATACAGATGCTAGGCAGGGAAAAAGCTGCTGCACGTGTTGCCATTTTCCTGCCAGTGCAAGATTTTGCCTACTGGCAACAATTTAAAATAGCACATTATGATGACATTATGCAGCATCATAGGCATCAGTTTAATTTCTGAAAGCCTGGTATTCCCAGAGATACGTCTATTAACTGACCAGTATTTGATTGTTGTGTTAAGGAAATTTGGGAAAACACCTGGGTCTCCATTTTTCCTAACATAAAAGCCAGTGCTCTGTCAAACCTACATCATCCTAAAAGCACAGCTCCTGTACAGCGGGGGATGAAGGGAGACCAATTCCAAAGACCATGGAAACCCTCAGCAGGTGAATTACCTGGAGCGGGAGAGGAGGAGGCCACCAGCTCTCTCCTCACATGAGTTGTCTTATGAGCAAGTGAACCCCTTTCGAAATGACCGACTTTCAATCTCAGTTTATTTTCTTCTTGTCCTCCTTTCTGCAGGTCCTTTCACACCTGTGGGCCTCTCATGTGGGAAGGGACTGGATTTTTGCTTGCTGGGCTGTTTTACTCCCCTGGCTGCTCAGTAAGCCACAGGCAGTGACGCAGAAGGTCGGTGAAGACACCACAAGCAAAGAGTCATTTGAGGAATCTGAAGGAGAAAAAGCTGGTGACAGTAGTAGTCAGGTGAGCAATGACATGACAGCTAGGAAATCATATGGGACTACTAAGCAGCAATAGAAATATTAGTATAGAAATTAAAATCATCTGGACAACAAAAGAAAGGAAACTGAATTATGGTGCAAGGTGTCAAGCCAGATACAATTAGGGTAACCCAGTTGAGGTAGAATAATAACAATAGGGTGCAACATAAATAGGAATAGTACACATTGTTCAGGCAAGCTAGAAATAAAAGGCAGGCTAGTGAGACTAGTACGTATTCCTAATGTGCTAAGCTAAAAAAATGGGATAACATGATAAAATGGAGAAGTTTGAATAAGAAACAATTTAAGGAAGGATCATAAAAAGGTTTGGATAACATTGGATGTCTGCTTTAGCCCCCTAGAGTTTAATTTGCACTAGATAAAGATCTCCATAATGTTATTAGAAAGAGAAATATTAGCATTAGGGAAGATTTACTACCTTTATGGGAGATTTTGACCTTCCAGAAGCAGGCTTTAGAACAAATATTACTAATAATGGCAGAATGTAGGAATATCTAGCCATGGTAAGTAAAAGATTTTTTTCACTGAACAAAGGAGATATAAAAAAGCCATGCATTTAGGAAGGAAAGCAATAGTTAGGCATTTGGGGTTAAACATTTCAAAACTTGACAGTCACAGCATATCTGTGAGTCACTAGTGTAGCAGGGAAGAGAAAAGGTAAAAGTTGTGCTCAGGCATATCAGGCAAGCTAAAAAAAGTCAGGTACTAGTTAAAATTCATCTGCAACACAACAAGCAGTTCTGGTTATCTGTATCATAAAAAAAAGGTATTCTGCTAACCAGTTTGATGGTAGAGCTCTTTTATTATTTGAGCTGGAGAGTACAGATGGACAATATGTAACAACATTTGAAGGCAGAATAAAGTTTGATAAAAAGCGGTCTTGGCTTGTTTAGAGAAAATAAATCAAGGCTGGAGGGGGTAGTAACACAAGGGAAAGAAAAGAATTATTGAAGCATAAATGATAACATTGGCATAAAACCAACTGGACCCATGCTAGAAGAAGTAAAGTATAAAAGATCCTTAATCACTGGAAGATTTAATCTCTCAGACACACCAAGGCAAAGAACACCGTGAAGATGTGAAACTGCGATTTGATAATTGACATGGTCACTTCAGGTGACCCTGGCATCCAGGAGAGATCAGATGATTTTAACTCTTGGCACTGACTAACAGTTCAGATATTTTATCCTGAGATTTTGCATACTTTACATAAAAGTCTGGATGTGGGGATCGAATCTGGATGTGAGGTGGTTTCATTTCATTATTCCCTGATCTTACATAGCTTGTCAATAATTTGGACTGTGGCACAATATATGCTCTTACAATAAATAAGTCTTGGCACAAATTTATTTTTTTATATATTTTTGAAGCATTTAGAATAAAAATGAAAAATAAGATAGAATTATTTGATTAAAAATAGAATTTCCAAAATGAAATGGTCTTTTATTTATATGATGTTACTATGGAGATATAATATGCTATTGAGATTTAAAAAAAAAAGGCATTTGGTTAGATAGACACATACTCTTCTAGTCATATAATAAAAGGGAGTTAAAATGGATACACTTATAGCTGTAATGTTTCTGAGGAAATAATTATAAAAGAAAGATATTACTCAATTGCTGTTATTTCCCTTTGTAGTTCAATAAATGGGAGATGAACAGATTGGGGACCTAATAAATGCTTATAAATATCTCAAGGGTGGGTGTCAGGAGGATGGGGCCAAACTCTTTTAAGTGGTGCCCAGCCACAGGACAAGGGGCAATGGGCACAAACTGAAGCAGAGGAAGTTCTGTCTGAACATGAGGAAGAACTTCTTCCCTCTGAGGGTGACGGAGCACTGGCACAGGCTGTCCAGGGAGGTTGTGGAGTCTCCTTCTCTGGAGATATTCAAGACCTGCCTGGACAAGGTCCTGTGCAGCCTGCTGTAGGTGACCCTGCTTTGGCAGGATGGTTGGACT
>Ga0181612_152452_pt1 | contig 12820 bp, 3 predicted proteins | sample HoacroProtozoa21_FD_119630 | JGI IMG/M metagenome (GOLD analysis project Ga0181612, IMG submission 119630) | Hoatzin crop microbial communities from Cojedes, Venezuel. Combined Assembly of Gp0051906, Gp0051904, Gp0051908 | reverse complement strand
CAGAGGTCCCTTCCAACCCCTAAAATTCTGTGATTCTATGATTAGCAGCTCATTCATAACCACATTTAAATTATCATGTGTCTTCCATCTTTTGACTCCCTGAAAGCTAAACAGAACATGGATAGAGAAATAGAAGTCTTGAAGATGGGGTGCAAGGTGAGGCAGAACAAAGTATGTGGTACAGTCTGTTGTCATTTTTTTGTGATTGATTGGAGTTAAAAGTCAATGTAAATTGTGTTAAGCTTCCTTTTTGGAGGGAAGCATACGTCTGAAGGAGCTAAAACCTGGGGTTTTTTGCTTTGTAATTGAATTGACAAGCCTCTTTCCTCCTCTTTCCCATAGTTCTGTTTTCCTATGAGTTTACAGGAGTGGAGGCAATTCCTCCTTCTCAACCAGGAAAAAGAAACCCAAAACTTTCTCTAATACTGAACTATTCATAAATGAGAAATGTCATTAAATTATTTTTGTTGTTAATTATCTTTATTATTTATTATTTTATTTACATGCTACTGTCTGGTCCAGAACTTTACTTTTTTAAAAATTAGAAGTATGCTTAAGTAGCACATTTGATTTGGAAGGACCCACATTATGACACATATTTTCACAATCTTTGTTTCAGATTCTTTTCTGAAAAAAAAAATAAAACCCCAACATATTTTATGCTTCAGCTTGTGAAAAATTGATTTTTTTTTCAATTCTAGAATAGATTTTTAAAATAACGTATATGACAGAAGCGACAGCTGAAGTTTATACCTTCTAGATTGGAGTAAAATAGGTTTATAAATTCCCATTATCCCAAGAAGGTTCATACATTCATTTTTTGGCCGTTCTCTCTAAATTAGATTTCTCAGTGGCTCGTATTTTAGCTTTCTTTAACAGGATAACAGGCATTAGAATTTACTTTTTAAAGCTTTCTGTGTCTTTGCTATGTTACTTGCAAGGCAATTGTTATGATTCTTACTTCAAAATGGAAGCTTGAATGCTTTACTGATGGTATATTTAATTTGTCACAGTATATTGTGGAAATCATATTACTGGCTAAGAATACTATTGCTTAAGATGGCTTGGGAATTTCATGTAATTGAGTGTGTCGTATTAACGACTAGTAACAGATGACCCTGCTAAATGATATGTGGGAGAGGCACGACGCATTGATGTCTTGGGGATAAGCATCTTCCCCCGGGGTGGTAGAATTTAAAGTGCTTGTTCTCTCTGCTATTGAAAGTATTTTCCAGGGTATGCCAAATTATTGTGTCTGGGCAGAGATCATTTTTGCAAAATTCTTACTGTTGCTGCTGAAATCTCTCTAGCATGAGGCTGGCTGGAACATCTAAAGTGTTGTCGACAATATGTTGCTCAAGACTGAGTCACTGCACACGCTGTAGATTCATTTGTTCCAAGAGTTTAGCTGATGGTTCCTTCTCTGGAATTTGGCTTACACAAATGTTAGTAATTCCTTGACCCTTTCCACAGGCACGTTTGGTCTCGATCTGTAGGCAGAGTTGTTGAATCTTAGGGAGCTACTTGAGAAGAAAGTGATAGTCAGCACGAATAAAGATGACACAACTAGAATTTCATATCCCATTGAATAAAAGATCAAAATACTTTGAAAGTTTGGGCAGGGAGGGTGATATAAATTTAAATAAGAAATTGTAGGTGCTGTGAATTTTGCTTCAGATACTGAAAGAGGGTATGAGTCACTTTCCACTTTCCTGGCAGGTGAATATTGACATGGTTAATGAGGATTATGATTACTGGGAGGGATGTTAGGGAAATACGCATTTCAAAATCACAAAACAAAAAGCAATTAAAGAGAAATGCTAATCAGCTAAAAACTGAATCCTGAGTCAGGGCAGTTTGTAAGGTATTACCTTTTAACCAAATACAATAGTATTAAAAACAGAACAAAAAGATTCCTGATAAAGTCTTTCCTACATGCCTGCCTTAAATATTTTAGAGATGCTTATCAGCATGATATTTAAACACTACACAGCAATTTGAGATCACCTCTTTTTTCCTACTGTGTGCTTTCTTATAAGATGGGTATTGTTAGTTTTGTAAATTTTAATGCTCCACGTAGAGGTTATATACATGCTTGTGGAACATCAAGTTAAAAGACTTTCCATGTTGTTTTGAAATAAAATCACGATTATACAAAAGTACAGGCTGCACTCTGAAAAATGTTTGTCTTGCGTTTAGGACTTAGACGCAGCAATGAGTAGCCTGGATAGGGATTTCTCAGAGCAAAATCAAAGGGTTAAAAACAGAATTCCCTGTGAGAATTAATCTTCTTTGTTCATAAAATGTGAATGTATTGCCACTTGAGGAAACAATTCAGTCATTCTTGAAATATGTTTCCATTAATCTCTGACTCAGACTGGACGGGTAGAGTAAAACAGTGTTGATTTCTTGAAAACTTAGGTTTGCCAGCATTACCTTAGCAAGCACAAAATTTACTAAGTGCTGTCACTTAATAGCATTTCCAGCCAGTCACTTCTTTTTTATTTTTCATTATGATGATTTAGAAACTTTTTTCCTAAAACATGATGCTGACAAGTATCTCTCCATTTAGGGACTTGTTTTTATAATTATGCACCTGTTAGGACAACTGTAGTGTTAAAATACTGAAAACAGTTTCAGAGAAGCATCCCTCCTATATGCAGGCATAGTGAGCACAGAAATAATTCTTTCATCTCTGTGGACATCAGTGGTTGTGTTTAGTTTGTCACTGCTTTGTTGTTTAGTCCCAGATCCACCTACCTCTTTGTTCCAGGTGGAGCAATCCCTCCTGCTTCCAGAAAGTCAAGGCACCAAGTGCAATAAATTTAAAAAAAATGTAAAAAAAAATAGTTGGGCTAATTGACCATAAAACAGCACATCCAGGATTATGTATTTCTAGAAACATGTAAATCAAGCTTAGACATTTTCTAACAGACATGCTCCACTTGAAACAGTTTGAAGTAGTTTGGGTAAGTCCCATGTTCCGTGTTACATGGAACATGAGCTTACGCTCACACTGTGGCCTCCTAGCCCATGAATCTTCATTTCCTTGCCCAGATTTCAGTCTGCACATGTACCTGCCTGTACCAGCAGCCTTCTGCAAGGAAGCAAGGGGTACTGGGACTATGTGCTGAGATGATGCGTTAGTGTGTGATAGGCCGTTTCAAGGTACATATATGCTCTTTGCCTGCTTCCACCTGCTCTGAAGAATCTCTAGTAGGCTTGGCTCCATTTGCTCCCTGAGGAGTGCATGGGCCATTTTTGTTGGAAATGGCTAGATGGCAGATTTGGTTCTGTTCTGTCCTCCATCCTCCTGAACAACCTAAGTGATCACAGCCCAGCAGCTGGTGGTGCTGCAGTTCCCACTGCCTCTGCTTCCATTGAAAACCAGTGCTAGCCAGGCTTTAGAAGTTCCTGTTGCTTATTTTGGTCTTCCCTTGATGCTTCTCTGAAAAATATGCATGTAAAAGAAGAGAAATACCAACTTTTAATGCTTGGCCTTTCAGTGAAATTTGAAATAGAATTTCTTGGGATATAGAAAAGACACCTAGCTAGCGTAATGCTGTATCCTTGCGGAATAGTAAAAATTTGCCAAGAAATGGAAGTTGCAAGGAAAAATTTATAAGAAGCAAATGTGTTAGGATATGATGTATTGAGGAGATTTGGGCAGGACACTTTTCTGCTGAAGTAGCCATCTTCTAGAATTGTCAATTTTATCATTTTCTGAACAGCAGAGGTGTATAAACACTCATCTTACCAGCTTGATTCAAATTTGTGTCAGTGTATCAGTATTTTATATAACATTATGTTATGTATAATTATTTGTTGCTATATACATTTAAGCTTGATATCCTCATAGGACTAAAAAAGCCTAAACAGGTGTTAACTAAATTATAGGGATAGAAAAGGATGGAAGCTTTTTGTCATTATTCAAACGTAGTGATGCTTCTAGATTAATTTTAATTAATTTTGCCAGAATTTTCAGCATTTCAACATTCCATTCTAAACCAAAAAGAAGTTTTGCCAAGTTAGAGCTGTTTCTGGCTTATTCCAGAAAGCGTACAGGTGTTGCTGATGCTTTGTCCATAGCCTACAGAAGTATCTGAGTTGCATGAAAGCAAATACTGGTTGCCATGATCAATGGCTCTTTCTTTTAATCTAGTTTGTATTTGCACTGTTAAAGTATTTTCTCCATTCTGTAGGTCCTTTGAGACATAAAAGGAATAAAAGCTACTTGCCTGTACTCAGAAAGTAACATCAGTCTTCTGCATGTAAAAATTCCACCCTAACAGACTGCATCACTAGAAATATGAGTTGCAGCTGGTAAATGGGTTAAGATTTGTAGAGAATTTCTTTAAAGCAGGTATTTATTCTCCTGTTCTTGTTTTATATTGCTGTTGTTGAGGGCATTGCACTTAGTATATCACTTGGGATTCTTTCTGAATCTGCTTGAATAACCTTCAGAAATTGCATCCACCAGTCTGTGAAGGCTACTTCAATTCATCGTGTTTTCAGATCCCTACTTTTTTGCCCAAAGATTTTCTGAAGACCACGGCTGCAAATCTGTTCAATAAGAGAGCAGTGGCTTGGAATTTGATCCAGGGCCATCCGTTCTGTTGCTTTGCAAAGAGGAAGTCTAATAAAGGTCCAGGGACCTGGAACACAGATGGCTTTTTAGCATTCTGACTGTCATTGCTGCCTACATTTTTGAGCAGTTTCCTGTAACATATTAGTACTGGGTTTTATGATACCATTGTGAAGAGGACAGGTTAGAGAACGTCTTCCCTGCTCTCAGATTGTGTAGTAGGCACGTGTGCTGTTCCAGGTGGTCACCCTGTAACGTAGGAGAAGCTTGGAGAATTAATTTCAGCCAAAAGCTTTGACACTTCCTGCATTCTGATCCTTGCTGATGTAAGTATATGAATTCTGATTAGCAGACCATCAAATCCAGCCAGGAGATCCTTGTACTCCTTGTTTCCATCTTACATAAATCTCAATCTTATATAATTAAGCACTTCAGAAAGATTACTTAACTTTGAAAGATTTGTTTGGAATGAGAAATCATAATAACAAAATAACTTCAAAAGTTAAATTCTAAAATGAGATGTGCAAAATACATCTTACTGCTAAGAAACGCATTTCCAAATACTTGGTGAGGAAAAATCAGCAAGGAGTGATCTCACAAAAAAATAGTATCCAAAACCCATATTGCACACCCATCTCATCTGTGAAAAGAGTGATTATCTTAAAATTCTTTCTGGAAAACAGTGTTAAATTTATTTAAAGTTGTTATTAATATATTCTGGAATTGTAGTCTGTATATAAGGTTTGCTTTACAGACATGCCTTCTGAACTTTCTGGGTAGACTGGCTCAGTGTGCATGCACGTGTGTGTGTACACGTATGTACACCGCTCCTCGCTTACACACATTGGTGAGCAAGATGAATAGGTCTGTTGCCTGACTGCGCACCATTAGGTAACAGTAAAGGTATTTCTCTACAGATTCTGTGGCATAAATTTGCATTGGTAGTAATTGCATTAATTAGTGCTACAAAAGACGTGTAACAAAAGGAATGGAGACGCATTTTGTCCAGATTATTAAATGCATTTGAAAGGTGAATAAGCCTTGAGCCAGAAAATGTTCTGGACTGATTTTTTTTTTTTTTCTGGTTTTACAAAACAGTATTTCGAAGTGCATTTGTCCCCTGAAAAGCAATTACTTCAAAAATTATTTCCTCCTTGCCATCAGACTTACCCTTTCTGTTCAAAGTTACTTCTTTATGGCTTAAATAATTTTCCTTTGGTGCGGTAATATTTGCAGAGGAAAGATAGTTAGTTAGCTTGTGGTTTCTATTATCTGTAATCAATTAGATAGTTTACTGAGTTGCAATTAGTTGCACTTTTCAAGACCCACTGAAAGTAACACAATTGCTGAACTGCTTGGAAGAGCCTGAGGTTACAGGGCTAAGTGAAATGACATAATTTGCCTTTCTAAAACATTTTCTATTGATTCCTCATACAAAAGGAAGATCTGAGTGAATTTACAAGGCCAACACTTAAGAATCAAACAAAGTTTGTACTTCTAATATCCAAATTACAGGAACTAAAAGCATAGAACTTTCTACATGGTATTTTTTCTGAGCACAATCATACTTTATCACGGTAAAGAATTTCAGACAGATCCTCTGCTTCTGAGGATCTAGTTTAGAATGGGATGAATCACATTCTGAAAGACCCCAGGACCTACTCAGCTGCCGAAACTTCGACATCTAATACCACACTGGATGCCCTAAGGTTCTCGTCCTGGCTTACAGCTGCTGCCTCCTGTGTAAAGCTCTTCTCATGCACATGCCTTGGATGTGCTTGGACATCCAAAATGGCAATAGATATCTCCATTCAAGCAACTGAGTCCCACCCGCTGCTTCCCTCTGTTGATTAAAACAGGAACCAATGATAACTATGTCAGCTTGTTGATGCCTGCGTTTGGTCAGATAACTCCTACGCTGAAAGTCTTAAGATCAAACTTTATAGGCCTTTAGAATCATCTATTCCCTAGAAATTCAGGAAATCATTAAGACCAGTTATTTTCTCAACTTAGAAAGCTGTGATTTGTCTAATAAGCAAAATAAATACATTCATCTCACCAGTGTTAGTTAACAGTCAAAACAATCGGTGTATAGGCATGGTTGTCCTAGAGTCAGATGCTTGGTATTTGAAGAAATAGGCACTGTCTTGTTACCTCTGATTTAGAAGGAGGTTTTCCTTAATTATACAATTTGATTTAATTGGACTTCAAAAGTAAGAAAATACTTAATATTGTCCTTTTTTATTTTTTGCTGTCTGTTGTGATAAGAATGCTAGTATTGAATTCTTGGCAGCAACAGCTTTTGGACTGCAAGTTTTTCTTACCAGGTTTCAGAGAGGCAGAACTGGTGCATGCGAGGCTAGGGATAATATTTTTCAGCAATTTACCTAATTTTCAAGATGTCTAGGAAACTCAGCAAAATTACTTTGCTACATTGAGGCTTTGCAATAGCGTGGCTGCAGTGTTGTCCCTGAGGTGGGAGGTTGCCTGAAAGACATCACCCTAAGGATATTCAACACAGATTTTAGATTTAAGAACTACCAGCTCAGAAAGACGAAGTGAGCAATCCCTGAGCCACCATCTACTGCAGAGGTGGATGGTAGCAGCCTTACCTGGGGAAGGTAGAAGTGCTGTCTTTTTGTTAGATTCTAGCAGAATCAAAAATGCTTTGCATTATTTGTCGAAACAACTGTTATGTAATAAATTTCGCACTTTGGAAAGTCCAGCAGTATGCAGTTTAGGATGGGTAAAATGATTTGATACTAATTCGTAGACTCGTGTCGAAGCCTAGACCCATCTGGCTTTGTACCACAGGCCTAAACAGTTGTTCAGGCTCACTAGAGCTATCACTCAATTTTCTAAAATATGTAATTAATTTCCTAGCAGGTGTGATTCTACCTTTCAGTTCTGATCTTGTAGCTACTGTAATTGCAGCCTTTTTCAGACCAAGGGCATCTCATATTATTGGTAGATTTTGAGGGCACAGAATTTCATTCCAGAAAGACAACGTCCAAAGTTTTTATTTTATTTTATCAGTTGTTGCCTGTGTACGGCAGAGATTCTGAAAGCTTCATCTCGAAATTGCAGTTTCCAAACACAGGACAGGTAAATTTATATTAGACAAAGCTGTAAGGCTTTTATTGAATTTGTAGCTTGGTCAGGGAGCTTATTTGACAAATCGACTGTTTCACTTTGTAAACGACTGAGATATGTAGTACTGGCTTGTGTATTTTCTACTGAGATAGAGAATTTGGACTTTTTATTTGCTTACTAGAGGTGTCACTTGTATAGATGATTGTCTGTATTTGAGAGTAAAAAGAATTCTTTTTTTACATGTTGTTTTATTTCTCAGAAAACAGGAATCCACCAGTTTTAATTATATGCCTACCCCAAAGCTTTTGTTGTTGTTTATCTATAGATCATGATTGTATATCACAGTCTCTGGATAAATATCCAGGTACAGAAGACCTCTTTCACTCATGAGCAGGAGGTTATGTTCGCTTTTCATTTGGTAGTATGATGGAGAGTTAGTTTTTTATCAAAAAAAGGAAAATGTTTCTTAGAAGTCATCATACTGAGCGTATAGCTGTTCCAATTATATAAATACTACCACAAATTTCAACGTTATTCCTTAAACTGTTGCCTGAGGTGGTGGGCTGCAGAGGCTTTTTCACACTGTGCTTATGTATCGATTTTTCTTTATTCCCAGATCCAGGCCATGTATGACATTACCCAATATGAGAATATTTTTCCTTTGTGCATGATTCTGGAACAACTTCTTCAAAATGAGACAGAAGAATGTAACGGTTCAAGCTCAGACCATGATAGAGAAGAAAAAGTCGAATTTCTGAAGAACCTTGATCAAATTATTCTTCACCTCTCAGATGAATTCCCTTTGTTTACTTTATATTTATGGAGAGTGAGTGTTCTTTTGAACGCAGCTCAAATACAAATTGATTAAAACAAGCAGCCTACTTATGAATAGTGCCTTTGTTGTGAGATTGCATTCCAAAATTTTTGAGCCAGATGGGAAAATCGTCATTATTGGAAAACACTTACTTTAAACTACTATGCTATACTGCAGTTTCAGAGATAATACACATTACTTCCAATGTAAAGACAGAAAAAATGTAATAATCCAGGTGCTGTTTTGGATAAATGCTGTTACTCTTGATGGAAAACAATATATTGGTGTTTGCATACACAAACAACAAATGGCAACAAAGAAAGTTGTTTCAGGTGACGTTTAAAATAAGTGCTGGGAATTTTAAGTCAAGACATAACATGTGTGTAGAGCTTTCAAGTCGGGAAACTAATGCCTGTTTTTTAAGAGTCACATAGCTTCTTTGTGCTTTAGAGACAATGGCTGGTTGGCAGAAATAAAAATATTTATTTTTAAACCTGGTAATTTATCACTACAAATTCTTATAGGACAGACTTAGTTTCTGGTTTAATCGAAAGAGTCATTACCAGAGCAAAATAAAATCTGGTGCTTAGTTTTACAACTTTCATACATTCGTTGTATACTGCTTGGCTTTACTTCTGTATGCACAAGTGTAGGCACAGGAGGCCTAATTCACTCCAAGCTGAGTAATGATTTCAGAGATTTAATCTGGATAAATTTAATTCCTTTAATGATTACTTTAAACCTTTCTGTTCAACATTAATGAATATTGATAAAATCCCCTTTTTATATTTATGTATCATTTGATTTTAAAATTTTTATTTCTGTGTGATGGAATTATAGTAATAATTAAAGTAACATATTTTAACAGAAATCATCTTAAACATGAAAGGCCTTCAAAATATGAGTTCAACGATATTTTAGCTGATCCAGAGTCTTTGATAAATTTATAGGGTAACTATTATGATGAACAGTGTTTTTTTCTAATAGATAAACAACATTTCAGTTTTGTTATGTCTCCAAGTAGTACATAGTCACCGTAAATACAAAACATTTTTAGCATTAGTCCGCATCCTTCCCCTTGCACTTGTTTCATCAGATGTATTTTTATGACAGAAAAAATCTCTGAAACACCACTTTTTTAATACTATAAATAATTTATCTTGTTAGTTTTAATGCATTTATTTCAGATAATAAACCTTTGTTTTCTGTATGTGTAAAATACATTAATATTTACAAAACAAGTTACTTTGATGTTGAATTGGCTCCCCAAAGAGCGATTCCTATACTTGTTTAGACACTGGCCACTGCTCTTTCTTAAACTTCTTATTTGGTGTCTTCTATGGTAACGTTAGTTTAATGCTTTCTTTTAGCAAACTTTATTTCAACACAAACATATTTGATCTGCAAAACAAGCGTTCCTGAATATTCACATTAGAAAATCAGAGAAGTTTAGCCAAATTAAAGAAAATAAAGTTAAGTGAGTATGTAAGTCTCGTAGCCACTCAGGAACTGCTGTGCCCTTTTTCTTACTGCTTTACATTTTTGCTTGTTTCATTAAGGTAGAGGATTAGTTCTTCCACCTCCCTCCACAGCGCTGAAAGCATGATTATGAAAAGAGCAGGGAAAGGAATAAACAAAAGGAACTGGTATCTAACTGATATAAAAATTTTCATTTTAACTTTTTAAAAAAGCTTCATTCAAAAGTATTTTGTAAAGAAAAGACACAAAACAGAGGAGGATACTGGAATCTGTATAATAACAAAAAATATATTGTTTCAAGACTCCTGTTCTAAAGAAGAGTTTCAACACTAGATTGCACACCACTGCATATTTTCTGATCTATTGGCAAAAAATATTATTGTTAATAGTAAAGCAACTCAGGCACAAAGGGACACGTATTTTCCTTCTTGCAGATTGTAGCATTTTCATACCAGCAAGCTCTCTAGGCCACTGGAAGAGCAATGGATATTTTGGGATATATATGCATCCTTGATAAGTTTGGAAGTAACTGCTGATTTGAGAAGTGATTTTTGAAATCTTTTTCACAACATAGAGAGAGGGGGGTTTGTGTGCAGAGGTGGAATAACTACATGACACTTACGCTCTGACAGGGGCTTGAAACAGTTTGTTATGCAGCTTTGAAAGTGTTGGAGCAGAGTGAGAGTTCCCTTTGTAATGCCATTGCAGCAATTTAGACACATGCTAGCCTCTCTGCAGAAGTGCTGTTAACTGGTCACCCGGGCTTTCCTTATCTGTTTCAGTGCAAAATTAAATAGTGCAGCTGAACCACATTAATGAGCATGCCTCAGCTTTGGTGGGAGCAATAACCTCTGCAACCAGAATAGTTATTAGATAGGTTGTTGTCTCATGTTTCTTGAAGAGGTTTTTCACCAAGATGGGGCTCACCTCAAGATGAAAATGCACAAAGGCAGGCATGTGCATTTAGATGTCTGCAAGTGGTTGGGGTGTCTAAGCTATGAGACACTTACAAAATCCCCTAATGTTTTGGGATAGGTCTCCCACTGCTACCCCAAAGGACTGCAGGTCTTCTGTAAGTCCTGTGTCACATTTTCTCTCTTTGTGTAGATGCCTTTGATACCCTGGGGCATCTGTAGTGGCACTGTCACTAAACGTGTCTGTTTAAGCAACTGAATTGAGCAGTGATGATGTCAGGAGCTTAGATATGTAGCTCACTGACAGGAACATGTGTTTAGATGTCTTAAAGTGAGAACTAAATCCCACCCGTGTGATACCTTACCTGCTTTCAGGAGTAGGAAATCCTAGGTTGAAGTCCATGCTCTTCAGACAATTTCTGCTCTTGTCCAGTGACAGTTAGATGTAACTTGAGTAGACATTACTGTCTTTAGTTTTGAAATAAAACAGGGTGACTGAGCCAGTCCCTGGAGTTAGCTGTTACAGGTGAGGATTTGCGACCTGATTGGAAGAAACCTTCCTGCAGCTTGGACTTTAATTAAGTCTTGAAGTAGTTACTTAATAGGTATGTTGACATCCAACTTTTACATATCTGGCCTCCAGAGAGGAATCCCAAATCCAGAGAAAGTACCTATGGTCTTTGCTGAGTGGAGACCATTCGACATCTCAAAAGAACTATCTCAGAGTCCCATGTGCTGAGCATAGCATGTCGTAGATTTAAAGAATAGGAAATGTTAAAAAAAGAACCTGGTCTGACCTCTCATCTCTCCCTGGAGTGTTTCGTCTGAGTTAGCCTCACAGTTTTAGAATTAACAGTTCAAGGACATTTCTTTTGTCTTGCTGATTTCTTGCTGATGTCCTTTTTGTCAACGTATGTACTTTAGAATTTGGCAAAATGCTAATGTTCTGCAAATGCAGATTGTTCAGGCTATTATATATATATTCACACATGCATGGTTGAATTATATATTTATATGGTTGAATTAGCAGTACTTATTAATTAGTAGCCTAATAGTGGTTTATGATTTTGTGATTTGTTACTGTGCCACATTCTTAGCTTCCCAGATAACTATGTTTTGTACCTGTCTCCATCTGTTTTAAAAATTTTGTGGTAGAGTGTCTCTTTTTATGAAAGTAGAAAAATTATGAGGCAAGGAAAATAAATTTTTATTCTAGTGCTGCTCCAATGACTGTTCTATTCACTAAAGAATTTTACATGCCTACTAATGACAGCAGTGGGTGGGATTTTGAAATGAACTGTCTCAGGATATTTTTGTAAACTTAATTTGGAATCTTTTTATAATCTGTTTGTGATTTACTGGGTTTTTTTGAGGTAGTTATTGCTTGTATATGTTGATAATAGTGGAAATGAAATTGTACCTTATTTTAATCCTGTGATTTTTTTTTTTTTTTCAGTTATATGTGTGTTACTAGCTGATACAGGGTAACGCTTTACTGTGGTGCAACATTCAGCTGACATTCACATGATCATAGGAGAATTCAGGTCGGAGGGGACCTCAAGAGGTCTCCAGTCCAACCTCCTGCTCGAAGCGAGGTTAGCTTTGGGGTCAAACTGAGTTCTCTGTTGCTAGTTCAATGTTCAGTCAGGTACTGAAAACCTTGAAGGACAGAGACTGCAGAACTTCTCTGGATAACCTGCTCTTCTGCTTGGCCATCTTCAGGGTGAATTTGTTTTCCTTATATACAGTCTGAACTTCTGTTTTTTCATTGCACAATCAGTGTCTTTAGTCTTCCCACCACCCAGAGCCTGGATCTGTCCCCTTGATACCTTCTGTTATGGGTTTGCGTGGCAAGGTTTTGGTAGCGCAGGACCCATGGGGGTGGCTTCTGTGAGAAGCTGCCAGAAGCTTCCCCAGTGTCTGATAAAGCCAGTG
>Ga0181612_139254_pt1 | contig 12820 bp, 13 predicted proteins | sample HoacroProtozoa21_FD_119630 | JGI IMG/M metagenome (GOLD analysis project Ga0181612, IMG submission 119630) | Hoatzin crop microbial communities from Cojedes, Venezuel. Combined Assembly of Gp0051906, Gp0051904, Gp0051908 | reverse complement strand
GGAAAGGAAAGGAAAGGAAAGGAAAGGAAAGGAAAGGAAAGGAAAGGAAAGGAAAGGAAAGGAAAGGAAAGGAAAGGAAAGGAAAGGAAAGGAACGCAACCCCAGGCTTCCTAGGTTAGGAAGAACTCTTCTGAGTCGCCAATCTGACCTCCCACAAGCTCTAAATCATTGAAATAGAAATGAGCAAACACAGGCAAAAAAAAGCCCCCTGAATATTTGCTTATCTAGAAGAATGAATTTGCTTGGTCTGGGCTGTGCCCTCTGCTGTGTTTGCTTTCTGCAAATATCCAGCCCTCGGGTTTTACCTGCACAGACATTCGGGGAGAGCCAGTCACAATCTTGTGCACACAAATTAGTGTGGAGATGAATTGGCTGTTTCCAAACGCCAGGCAGGGAGCAGGGCCCAGCAAACTGCCCTGAGCAGCTGTCCTGTTGCCAAGGGCTGCCGGGGACCAGCCTCACAGCGACTGTTTTTGGAAAAGTCACAGGTTTTAACAACATGTTAAATAATAGTGACTTGCCATCTGCATCTGAGGAGTTTGCAATCCACTTCCAGACATGCCCTAGGCAGAAAAACCAGGGGGACCGGTTTTCTTTTCCTGAAGTTTTGACTTTGCTTCTCCACACAGAAATGTGAAAAGTGGCTGATGTAGGAGTGTGTGTTTGTGTACAGGCACATTTGGAGGGAGGCACACAGAGCTCTGTGTATTTGCAGGGTTCCTACATGTGACTGTGAACTGGTGCATGGTTTTATAAGGTCAGCAGTATGCTTTGTAGCCCTCCAGGCTGCTCTACAAGGAAACCTCTGCCCAGCTGCTGCTAGATAAGGGATGTCTGCTTCTGCTCAGCCCTTCTGCTCTGCTTCTGAAAGGCTTTTGCTGATTCTGTTTGCACCACCCACTCCCCCCCACCTCTCCGAAACACCTGCCCGGTTAGCCCAGTTAGGCTCCTGTCTCAAGCCCAGCCCAATGGCTTGGTGCAGATGTCATGCTGCAGTGTTGGGCAGAATGGGAGCTGTCATTTAGGGACATGGGACATGCTCCTGGTGACCCTGCAAGGCTGTGGGGTCAGTAGGGGGGGGTCTCCCTCCCAGCCGTACTTCTCACAGTTCCCCGTAGATGGGAGCAGAGGTCTCCTTTTCCTCCAGCTCCTGTGGTGGGACAGAGCAGACCCTCTCCAAGCCTGGGATTTCTGTCCAGAGTAGCGGACGTGATGCTTTGCAATCCCTTTTTCACTCACTGGTTTTGAGGTCTGTGAAGAAACCGGAAGTATCTGGTCTGTAAGGTCAGCCCTGCTGCAGTGGGGGATGCTGTTGGTGGATGGGGGCGTGCAGCCTTGGAGAAGCCCTGCGTTGTGGTGAAGAGAGGATGCTGAGCAGTTTTGTGATCTCTCCCCAGAGCAAAGGGAGCCTGTAGGGAATGGAGACCATCACCTCTGCGTATGGGACAACCAGCACGGCATACCTCCAGTCAGTCCCCAGGGTGCCTTTGCAGGCTGGTTTGGTGGGTGCCCATTTACCCTGGTGGTGCAAAAAGCACAGACCTTCCCTTCCACCAGTCGATGTCAGCAGTAGTTCTGTTAGGGTCAGGATGACCTACACCAACCTCCTGTGCTCCCCATCCCCATTAAAGCCACAGGGTGATTTATTTCTTCCACTCACCACCCCCTCATATTTTCTGCAATTCTTCTATGTAAATCGTGACACTGATTAATAACCCTTAGCGCTTTCCAGCTCCGAAGAACATTGCGAGTATTTCCTAATTAATCCTTGCAACGCCCTCGTCAGGGAAGGCAGTGTGCCACCGTGCCGACTTCCCAGGCTCGCAGCCTTCTGGTGGACAGAGGTGGAAGTGTTCATCTGCACATCGTTAGCCCCACGCTGCTGCCGCTTAATGAGTTTCCTAGCAGCAGAAGGGAGCGTCGCGCAGCGCGGTTCGGAGCAGATGGAGCTCCTTGCATGCCACTCGGGGAGAACGGAGAGCGGTGCAGTTTCCCAGCTGGCTGTCTCTTTGTGGGGCTGGTGGCCAGGGGCAGGAGGATGGTGCCTTTGGGGTTCTGTCCCACCCCTGGATCAGGTGTCCCTCAGCTCCCATGTGGCTGCAGCCCAGTGGGTGCAGCTGCAGCTTCGGAGGACTTGAAGAACCAACTCTGCCTCCAACCTGGGAGCAGTCTGCAAGCAAGAAGTAGAAACGACACAGGCATGAAGTCAGGAGAGGTTTAATAGCCTTCTCATGGAGACATGCTCTGAATTGTCACCTCCTGGTAGATACTGCAATGGCTGAAGTCATGGGTGCTGCTGTATCTGCTGGAAGATGGAGCCAGGGAAGGGGTTAATATGGCTACTTTTGCGGCTGCAAGCTTGGAGCAAGAATCAGATCATTTCTACCCAAAGCAATTTCCCCGGTAGATCATTTTCCCACCTCCCCTCCGCTATTATGGCAGGTAATTGCAGCTGAATGACAAGTTCACTGCTCCTTTCCCAGTCCTGCTTTTTCTCCTGCTCTATCTTGCAGCCAAGTCATGAAACTAGTTGCTGGACATGTCAAGTCCCAAGGTACAGCCCTCAGCTTCCTCACAGAGTGTAGCAGCTGAAGGCAGGGAGGAACAGCTGTCCGGGACACTGGCCTGAGTACCAGCTCAGCTGGTGGCTTGTTGTATCTCCTGCGCCAAGCCTGCAAACTTTACACCTGCCTGCCACAGACTCATCTCCAGGCAAGGGATGTTTAGCTTCATCTTTTGGGGAAAAACAGGGCTGGATGGTGGCTGTTCTCATCCGTGCAGCATAACCAGGAGGGATGGGGGACCCATCTGCCCTCCTACCACCTCTCCCACTGTGGTGCATCGCTCTCTCCTCTGAGCCCCTCACTGTGCACCTTCACCTCAGCAGCCCCGGCTCGGCATTTCCCTCCAGCACTTCCCGGAGAGGTGGGGTGGCCCCCTGGCCCCTGCCCCTCCAGCTCGTTAAAGAGGCTTGTGCGGTGCCCTCTTGACACTTGTAACACGGAAGCACATGTCTTCAAAAAGCCAGGCCCTGGCGATATTCTCTGGGCCTGCCGCTGGCTTTCTTTCCCCTGCTCTCACAGCACTCCCCAGGAAGGCTGTAAATTTGGCAGGAGCTGCATTATTTCCAGACCAACCCCATCTCACGTTTCCCCTGCCACTAGCTTAAGTGTCACCCCTTCCCGCTGGCCCCACAGCCTCTCCCCACCCCACCTGTCCCTGTTACTGCCTGCTGCCCATCCTGCTGATCTTTCCGGGCAGAGTCAAGACTGGCATGGGCATGCCTGGCAATGGATTTGCAGGTACCCTTGCATGCCCACACTGCTCTTTGTGTGCGTACACACACACACACACACTCATAAACAGGTATGTGTAGCCCCCCTCCTTGCATGCAGTCTGGGTGTCTGGAGGCCCTTCCCAGTGCATCCTAGGATTCTGGATGCGTTGGTGCCAGAGCTGAAAAGCACCTGCCTCTCTGGTCCCTTCTGGGGCTGCTCACAAGCTCCATCAGCACAAGACTCGGATCTGCCCTGTGAACAGGGACCCCAGCTTCATGTGGCCATGTGTTGGTTTGGGATCCTCTGACACCTCCGTGCTGTGGTGCCTCGTCTCTCACCCTGCCATGACGGAGGCTTGGGGGCTTCTCCCTGTCCAGGGTCTGTATGGGAGAGAGAGATGTAGCAGGGCTCATATCATCCTAACTTTCTCCCAAAAAGTGACCAGAAAAATCACTGCATCTCAGTGCCTGGGATGTGACTCAAACCACAGGGTCCACTTCCGGCGAGCCCTGCAGCATCCTTCCCTGCATCACCTGCATCACAGGTTGGGTGTCTTACGGTGCAGAGCCCGCTAGATCCACTCCTGAGCCTCATGTCCTACCCATCGCTGCCTGGGAATCAGCTTCACAGGGTCTTTCCTCTGGGAAAGGTGGTGCAAGCAGTGGTGAAAGCAGGGCCCTTTTCATCTCACTCCATTTTTCGAAGCTTTTTGACAGAAGGCAAAAGACTTTCTTCCTCTATGCACTCACCGAGTCCTGGCTGTCTGAGTAACACGACCCTTGTTTGGAGGATCTCAAAACCTTGTTATTCATTAACCCCGCCAGAGAGTTTCCTGGCAATTAATTTTTAATGGGTTGAAAAATTCTCCACCTAACCCTGGTTTCTTCAGAATAAGCCTCCAAAGCCATTGCTCACCCTCTTGATGTTTCTAATCATTATCTCCTACTTTCCTTTAGCTGTTTTAGAAACCAAAGCCGGGGAAGAAATTGGAAAGTGTTATTATTTCATTTGGGTTAAACTGTATCGCTTCAAGTTTCACTCCCCCTGGGCATGATCATCAGCATATCTGATCAGCAAACATCTGCCTAAGCCACCCGCTCACGCCTCCCGGGAAACTCGGGCGAGAAAAAAACGAGATGAAGCCACTGACGTCACCTCCTGCCTTTTGCTCTTTCCCCCCTGAGTTTTATTTCTAAGGGACATTTGCATAGAAAGAGGATCTTTGTTTCTGAAGGTTTTGCCAGCTCCTGCTGCTGATTCTCCCCCATCTGGAAGCTTAATACTTTCCCTGTGGTCGCTGCGGAAATTGGAGCTGCAAGCCAGCATGGTCCCTGCCTTCCCCAGCCCTGTCCCACCACCCAAAGGTCCAGCAGTGCATGCACTGTATCACCCTCAAAATCAGGCATTGAAGGAGCTTGGGGCACTGATTTGGGATGCCCATGGCAGAAGCGTGTGCTGGTGCTGCAGTATCGGCATCCCACCACACCCATCCCGTGCCTCAGTTTCCCTGGGCAGGGCTATGCAGGTGTATCAGCTTCAGAGAGCATTCGTGTGGAGTAATTACCACCTATAAAGTTCTTTTAATGTGTGAAGAGTGACACTGATGCATAAACAATGAGAGTAATTTGTACAGTGCTCAAAAGGGAATGAGGTGCTAAATAAGTAATACAGCAAACATGGTCATAACAATACATCAAATATTGCTGGCACAGAGTTGAAGGCAGCTATAGCACATTGCAACCCACCTTCTGCGCCGCCTGGAAAGCCCTGGGACACCCAGCCACCTTCTCCCACTGCCTCTGCTGCCTGCCCCCCAACAGACCTGCTGACTTTATTGGCTAAAAGGAGATTTTTACGACTCAGCTGATTAAAACATGTCTGGGTTTTTTGTGGGCGTTTCTCCCTTTTCTCAAATCGTGTATGAATTTATTCTAGGTTTTGTTTTTTTTTCCCTCAAGATGAAAAAGAAGGAGATGGGGGACAGACTTTCAAAGAATGCACTTTGGTAAAAATATCCATTTGTTCCATTAAAAATATAAGGCATTTTTACATTTAGCTCTCCTCCAATGGGAATTTTTAAACAAAACAAAATTTTCCCATGGAAATAATCTGCTTTCGTCGGTTGTCAAAAAGGCATATTTTATGCCCTCCACCTCTACAAATAATATTGAGATGAAAAACATCTTATGAGTTGCAAGAGCTCTCAACTTCCGTGGTCAGTACCATGTGGAAGATGGGGAGGAAGAGTTTCTTCCCTTGAGGGACTGAATGCTTCTTTAAGGGAGATAACTGCAAGGATGAACCCTAAGGGATGGCTTGTCTTTTTTTTTTAAATCTAGGATCTGCAGTGTCACCTCCTTTAAATAAGCATGGGCAGAGGATGCTGACATGGGGGCTGTGTGTCAGGGTGCACTGCATCAGCCAAAACGCACAGAGCAAAACCTGCTCTGCCATGGAGGAGGTGCAGGCAGGGCAGCACCTTGGGCTGAACCTTCAATATCCATCCCACCACCCCCAAAACTTGTGGTCTGGAAATCAGGAAGGATGATCTGACTCCTGACATTTGCAGTGTTACCTAGGGAGTAAAAATCATCTCTGCTCTTGGTCCACGGGCCAGCCTCCGGAATGGGAGGCTCAGTAGAGGAACACTGTTCCTTTACAGGGTTTTATAATTGATCTGAAGTCACGGGGAAGCAATTAATGTGGAGCCCCATGGTATTGCTTCAAAGCAAGGCTGGATTTTCAACCTCATAACAGCCAAAACCAAGAACAGGGATCCAATGGAAATCGCATTTTAGACGAATGAAGCTCCTCCCGCAGCATTTGCAAGTGCAGCTGGTTTTCAGACAGATTTTTTTCTTCTTTCATTTGAAAATGCCAAACTGTTGAAAGCAAAATATCTTGTGAAAATGCGTGGATTGTGAGGAAACTTCATTCTCACAGAAAGAAAAAGGGAGGAAGTGGTCAAAACATCAAAATGCTTGTGCATAATACACTGTAATGTATACAAAATAATTTAATAGTAATGGGTAATTAAAATCAGGACAAAACATTTTGATTTTATCCAACTGTGCTGAGTTGAGTGACTTAAAATGATTAAATTCCAGTTCACAGGGAAAACTCTGTCTTTGTTTTGTTCCATTTTGGAACAAGGACTGTTTTGAAACACTGGACTCTCCCAAAGAGCAAACCCTGAATTTCCTCCCAGCAATAGCTGCTGGGAGAGACGGGCTGGTCTGATGGAGGAGGGGAGCAGGTTTGCCTACCAGAGAGCTGTGCAGGAGCTGGAGTGAAATCCTGCAGGAAACCAGGCGTGGGACTGACCTGTAGCACAGAAGAAACCGATCCTGGGGCAAGGGTGAGGAGCTGAGGAGACCTGGATTCTGGGGATGACTTTAGAGGTGTGAACATGCAACCTCCTAGGACCTGTGTGAGCCAGCTGGGCCAGTGATATCTCGAAGAACAGTGGTTCCCAGTGGGAAACCAGTTGGCTGAAAGCACATATGTAGTCTGGGGAGAGCAACTCATGCCAGGGTTTTCTAGCAGGGCAAAACCACCTCCTTTGCTTGTCTGAGCATCGCCTCCACTCCTCGGGCGCTCTGCTCTCCACGGTCCACAGCCTGCTGCTGGTCATCACTGACCCCCACACTATTTTTCAGGGACTGTTTTATGAAAGCAAAGACAATCTGCAGTGCTGTTGACATGAGCAAGGATGGGACGTTAAAACCATGTTCATCTCCAACCTCCTTTCTTACGCACAGCTGGCAAGTCGCAAGGAAATTGGATATAATGAGTGACTACCTTTCTCTGAGCACAGCCAAGGGAAGACAGGACTTCTTTTTGTGATCAATTATGCATTAATTCACTTTACATTAGAAGAAGTACTACTTTTTATTTCCTCGTATTTTTTTTTTTCTGTTTGGTTTTTTTTATTTGTTTTTTGAGAACAGCAATGATTACATTTAGGCAAATGGATTTCAGAGTGTCATTGTGAAATGGAAACTTGAGCCTTGCAAATGGGACTTTCATTTTGGTTTTCTCTTTTTTGCTTCCTGCTCAACCTCGATTAAACTATTTGCTGTCCTTCGCGTGAATCCATGAATAGTTTAAGATGTCTGAAAACCACATTTTTTTGCCAATAAACTCTCCATCTAAAAACCTCACTTCCATGTCCTGTAAATAACATCACCTGCCCTTGGGCTGGCTGCCTCGAGGGTATGCTGCAACAGGTAGATCAGACAGAGGGATGTAGACACAGAAACCTTTATGCTCACAGGCTGCTTCGTGGTTGGAGCATAGGGAATGGAGCCACTGCTTCACATCACGCTGTCTGTGGCCATTTTGTTATCGCACACTGGATGGCACGGAGGGGCCTGTTACTTGGGAAAAAGACTTCTCCCACCTGTTTTAAGAGCAGTTTTGTGATCCTTGCATCCTAAAAGAACCTTTCAGACACCAAAAAGAGGGTAGTCTTCTCTTCATCAGGCACCTGGATACGTCTACAAACTGTCAACATCACAATATCATTTGCAGTAGCTGAACAATCATTTAAGGGGTTAAAATTCCCTCTTTCAGGGTAAAAAGACAGTTTGGCTGATACTCCCTGTGCCAACCCTCTTCTGACTAAATGCTGTCTTAAAACCTTCCTCCATCAGTGTTTTCACTTCCAAGGCCAGTTTGGATCACTTTTCCTCTGACGGTAAGAGGATGGGATTTGCTTGTCCAAACTTGGAAGTCTTCAGCCTACCTGTCTCCACCTGAGCTGGTGATTATAGACTTCCCTTATTGCTGGTGAGACAGTATTTTTTTGGGGGGGGATGAGGTTTCTCCCCTGCTCTGTCTCCAAAACACACATTACATGCACAGTCCAGGAGGAGCCAGAGCCTTCCCAGGTCTTGCTGTGTATCATGGCAGGACTGCCATGGAGAAAGTGGGGACCTGAAGCGAGCCAGTGGCACCCCCAGGATGAAGGCAAGGCTAGTCCTGGCTCTGTCGCCTTCCTCCCAGCCTCCCTAATCCCCAGTTGCACCTTGTGTTTCCCCCTCTGCGGCCAGCAGTGCCCAACCCTGGTGCCCCTTTGTTTGGCTCTCCTGTTACTTTTTATTAGTCTTCACATTCACTGCAATTTATTTGGGTCTGAATGTGATAAACTCCACATTTGGGCTTTTTTGAAAAGCCAAATATTTGTGGAAAGTAATACTTAGCCAGACTCATATTCCATCCTTAACACAAATCTAATCCAGATACAAGCCAAACAGCAGGACGACAACTGCTCTTAATACTCACCGTGTTTCTAGCATCACAGCTTTCTGTGAAGAGAGACGGTATCAGCTTTTTAATTGCTTCAGGATTCCCCATACCTGCTGTCAGGCCCACCCTGTGCTCCCCAGTCTGTCTCACCCCTTTCAGGGGTAACTCTGACCCTCAAAACCCTGATCTTTCCCCCTCACCACTCCAGCCCGGCCTTTCTTAAACCAGGTTGTCAAAGAAGCTGAACTGTCTGTCTTCGCGGGACTGTGCAAAGATGATCAGCCATTGAGGTGACCGCATTTTCAAAGAGGATTTAATCTATTAATTGAATTGAGTCTATTAATTAATTTTGATTTGGTCTATCAATTTTCAGGCTTGGTTCTGATAATCTCTTTGTTATCCCTGTTGTTCTCTCTAAAGGTTTCCTCTTATATTTGTCTGCTAAGCTCCAATGATGCTCCTGGGCTAAGCGGTACAAATGCAATTTATGATTCCAAACACTTCTTTGTGGAGCTCGTAAACCTGTGTTAATCCACGGAGATGATTAACAAAGAAGCTGTGCTTCAGCAAGGGGTTAGAAGGGCATTGATGGACGGGTGGCTCCTGGGTCTTGCCTTCCTGTCTGAACTGTTCCCAGATCTCCCCAGACCAAACCAAACCACTGAGAGAGAACAGGGTTGGAACAGATGGGTCGACCCAGCATTTCTGTCAGATAGGGATGACACGGGGTCTCCTGTACTGCAGTAGATAAGAGGGAAAACATTACAGAGGTACTGCAATGCCCAGATACTTCCATGGCATCCTGACCGCCTCCACCAACAAGCCTTTCTGTCTTCAAGGAGCTCCACCACATGAACAAGTCTTGTTTTTATAGGAAGGCTATCTGGAATCGATGTCCAGCTTCTTTCCCTGCTGGCCACTTTCTGAAATTCTCCTGATCTTGAGCTAAGCTCTGCTCCAAAATCAGAAGCCGTCTCTGTGAAAATCCATTTTCAGCATTGCACACAGAGCTGATCCTTCTTCTCAAGGAGTTGTTGCAAGACAGCAAAAGACTCATGAAGGATGAGCAAAGGTGTGGAACAGTCCACTCCTGACAAATGCGTGAGTGACTTTTCTTGCTTAAGGTCCAGGAAAGAGGTGACTGAAGAGTACATGGTAGAAGGCATGGGAAGGTGGCAGGAAGCCATGCAAGAAGAAGAGGACACAACAGATTGCTAACAGGTGTTAAGGGCAAACCAAGGGAGGTGGTTTGCTGCGCGAGGTGTGATAGACCTGTGGAACCAGTTGCTGCGTCATGGTGTGGATCCTAAAATTTTGCATGGGTTTAAGGAGAGACTAGAGAAATTCACAGAAGAAAAAGCTCTTCAAGATCTGTATCTAAATACACAGAAACGTCCTGCGGCTCAGGACAGGTCCTAGCTAAGTGGGATGGGGAAGGTGCTGGGAGGATTTCTTATGACACACTTGCCTTGATCTTACAGATTTTCTGGGACACTGGGGAAATCGTTCTTGGTCCTAACCAGCACAGCTCCCCCTGCTCTTTTTAAGGCTGCATCCCGTGTACTGAAGCAGCCATCTGGAGACACAGGAGTGCCATCATATTTGAGAGCTGAGGCGGAGCTGACATCCCCCGAAGACTGATTCTTTCTGCATCCACTGCTGAATACGAGACCGATGTTTATGAGGACTGGGTTAGGATATCTGCTGGTTCTGGGCTCCAGGACTGTGATCTCTCCCATGCCTGATCCCTTCAGGCTGCATGAACAGGATCAGATGTTTGCTAAATGCACAGGACCCTGGAGGATATCCCTTGAGGAGGGTCTCCTAAGTGGGGTCTGAAGGGTCACAGCATGGGCAAAGAGTGCAAACTGCTGTGGGCTCACGTGCAGGTGTGGATTCAGCGCTGCAATGGGACCTTTTCCCACCGCAGCCTAGCTGGTTTGGATCTGCTCTGGAGTGCCCATCATCAGGATGCAGACTGGCACTCAGCTGTGTTTGCAAGCTGCATTTTGGGTGGGTGAGAGAGAAGTAAAGGTAATCTCATCTGCCTGTTTCCTACATGACCATAGCTTCGCCAGCTTTGGTCTGTTCAGTGGACTACGGCCTCTCCTAAGCTCACCACCCCCCATACCTTCTCCATGGAAACACTTTCATATCACTCCTGTGCTTTCCAGGCAGCATCTCACAACCCTTCCTGCCTCCCTATCCCACATCTTCCTTCATTACCAGCTACTGCAATAATCCAGTTCAGCCGCCACCAAATACTTGAACACTGATGTGCTCTGTGATTTACAAAGCAAACTGCCTCCAGTGAATTCCTTGCCTGATGTTTTCAGACCTTTTGGATTGCAAAGCAGCTATACATCACAAAGTGATTGCCTTTTTCTCCTCCTTTTGATGTTTCAGAGGATGGAGAAGTTTCTGAGAGTTCCTTGAAGCATCTACAAGTGTTTTGAGCTGAGAAGATGAGCCGGGCTTAGAGCCCTGAACATAAGGTCTCTTTATATTTGTAGGAGAAGTTAAATCACTGCTCTAGAGGCCTTTGTCATCTTTCTTGGTACTGTAAGCAATGAGCCAGCACAGAAGGACAACAGGATTTACTGCCCTGAGCTAGAGAAAAGCGGGCTGTTCTCTGTGTGTCCAGAAACCCACTGGGGAACAGGTAGACACTATCCTGGGAGTCTCTGAGAGCTGAACTCTTCCTCAGCTCGTGAGGAGCCGGTTGCAGTTGTGCAGCCCCTTCTCTCCCGCCTTTTGACATGTGTGACCTGGAGCAAGCAGATGCTTTATGTTTGCATGCAGATTCCCATCCTGAGGCAGATCCTTGGCAGAGACCTGGCATGCTCATTTCACCAGGAGGAGCACAAGCAGCTCACCCACTGTGATCTCTGTGGGCCATGGCTGGGGTGGGAGTGGTGCTGCACAGCAGCAAAATGGCAATTGAGCAATGGCCAGTCTGCTCTCAGGGGCTTTTCATCACCTGGTCACTTTGGCCATGGCACAGTTGGGGGTCTGGCAGCTGGGAGATCCGGCAGCCAGAGAGGTTGCAGCATGGAAGGGATTTCAGCATCAGGCTTTGGCTAACCTTTTCCCCTAGGACAGGCAGCTTGGCCTCTCCCTGAGCTTGGGGGAGGACAAGAACAGCATTTTCCTGGTTTTCCAGGGTCTGGATGAGGAGATTTGAGAGCACAGCTCTCCACCGTACAGAAAGACCATGTGTTGGGCTATGCAGGGGGAGGAGGTCTGGCTTTTATCTGGATGGATCCTTGTCTTTTGCTTGCAGTAGAAAGGAAAGATAGAGGCTTTGATCTGCATCACAGCTCTGCCCTCCCTCAAACACTCTCCCTGGAGCTGGCTGTGGGGGAAACACATGCGCAGGGGTGACAGCCAAGCTGGCTGGTGCAAGGGAGCTGTACGACCAGGCAGACCTTCACCCGTGGCTGAAATCTCAGGGTACACTCCAAGCCTTGAGGAGAACCGTGCAGGCACCTCATGTTTTAGCTAGGCAGGCCTTGCACAGCAGAAAGCGCAGTGTACCTCTCTGGGGTGGTGAGCTGAAGATTTGGCAGCTGGGGTTTCCAGGGAGATGTTTGTAAATGCTGTGTCTCCCGTCCTCTCACAGCCGGACCAAGATGATTCAGTGCCTAGCTGCATCCCTCCTGCAGGGATGCCCTCGAGGAAGGTGTCCTTTCCCTGCGCTCCCCTGCTGCTCTGCCCAAGGGTGTCTGACACACTCTGCAGCCTTGAGCTGTCCGTATGTGTGGCAGAGACCCCACAGAGGATCAAGGAGCCTGGAAGGATGTGCTTGTCATACTGGTTTCCACAGACCTGGTCTGCTAGGTGCAAGCCCAGGTGCCACAAAGCATCATATCTGGGTGTCTAAACATTTTTGGTGGCTGGAGAGGTCCAGGAGCCAGAGGCTGTAGGCACCCTGGGGCTGATGCTGCCGGAGTGAGAGGGAGCGTGTCACACCGAAGAGGGCTGGTGACAATTAGTTCCAACCACAGCAAACTGTAATCACTGAATTGTTCAGGAATAATTATGCCTTGATAACAACATTACACTTTCTATTTCCTTTATTGCTGTTCTTGTTAAATATAATTACCATGCAAATTGCAGAGCGTAAGCAAGCCCAGGTGATTAACAGGGCCATGGGGGCCTTTGGAGCAGACGGAGGTGAATGCAAGTACATATCTCTCTGCTTGCTTAGTTGTTTGTCCAGATTTGCACTCAGGAGATCATAGAATCACAGAATCATTTAGGTTGCAAAAGACCTTTAAGATCATCAAGTC
>Ga0181612_132361_pt1 | contig 12822 bp, 4 predicted proteins | sample HoacroProtozoa21_FD_119630 | JGI IMG/M metagenome (GOLD analysis project Ga0181612, IMG submission 119630) | Hoatzin crop microbial communities from Cojedes, Venezuel. Combined Assembly of Gp0051906, Gp0051904, Gp0051908 | reverse complement strand
CTTGATGATGACCTCCAGGATGAGCTGCTCCATCACCTTTCCCGGAATGGAGGTGAGACTGACTGACCTGTAGTTCCCTGGATCCTCCTTCTTGCTCTTTTTGAAGATTGGAGTGACATTGGCCTTTGTCTAGTCTTTGGGCACTTCTCCTGTCCTCCAATCTGTAGTATGGCCTGGGATTCCCCAGCCACAGATCTCTATTTTTCTTCCTTTGTTCATCTTTCATTATCAAAATATCCTTAATCTGACTGTGTCTCAGAAAGCAATGGAATGGAATGAAGAATTCACAAGCCACGGAGTTATAAATGCTGGTGTCTTGGAGCAAATACACTTTTTCGGGGTTTGATGCTAATCATGAAGTAGCTCCTGCGTAATATTTCAGAAGTCTGTGTTCTTGCTCAATAGAATATTTTGTTCAAAGGTTTTGAGTAATATGATAATGAGTTAAATCTATTGTAAATTGATCTACCCAGGTAAGCTATAGTCAAAGTTTAAGTCTTTCTTCTTCAACTACCAGCTTCACACGCCGTTACGATTTCTCTTCTTTTCTCTGAAAGATGTTCTTTCCCAATTTTTTTAACAGAAATTTAGGGTCTTTGCTCACTGGAGTACATGGGTTCACACCTTACTCATTTCTCCATGTAAGTCTTAAAGACATAATGCTATATCTCAAAAATACAATTTACTATAATTTTTCAGAGATCATTACATATTTCACTAGTAAATTCCATATGGAGCCTGTATGATCTCAATGTGATTCCACAAGAGATGCAAATTCACAAGTATTATTCAAATATCACTAATGATAGCTAGTCAGATGGTAATTAATGATGGTTAATTGGTTTTTAAGTACACAAGTCTCTCTTCCAGTCCAAACTGATACGATTTTGCCTTCCTACCAGCTGTTGACTACAGAAATTCTTTCTATATTGAGGATGTCTGTCACTAAAGGTGCCTCATAATCTTGAGAAGTAGCTGGATCTTAGGCTCCCATGTGGTAGCAAGGAGAGGTCTTCTCTAAATTTTTAATGTATTCTTCATGTACATTTGATCACAATTAAAACTGAATTTGCAATATTTGGGTTTCCCTTTATGAGACAATCCTTCTGTCTCCTGGGTTTACTTTACAGGTCATGATGATCCTTTGCATTGGCAGCAGTGTGAGCTAAACAAACAGTGCTTCTCTGTATTTCTTCTGACTGGGAATTTTACATTGCAGTTGGCTATGTTCCTTCTGCATCGATAGCATCCATGCGCTGACTTTTTTCTGCTCTATTTAATACTTTATTTATTCTGGGACCTTTTCCAATTTAGTTGCTTAAGAAGTGGTCTTCTTTAGTCTGTTGCTGTGGCTAACACACTCTGAAAAAACATGGAATTTTTAAAAAAGGACAGTGTGGACCTTGAATGAAGAAAAGAAGTCTGAGCAATAAGTGACATAGAAAACACAGAAAAATTAACACATACTGCTGCCCGTAACAAATCAACATCAAGGAAAACTGGGAGATATAAAATAATTGCACAGAAGGCTCAGGCACATGTTCAAACTACCACTGCTCAACACATTTCTGAGCATGCACTGAACCAGTGTAATTGTCTATATTCTCAGCTGATGGCAACAAAGCATTAGTAACTTTGCTTAACCCATTTTCATTGCAAGTTTGATCAAATTACGTTACTTTTCATCTATGGTAAAGGCTTACACATTAAAAGGGGATTAAAATCGTCACACTTTTACCTGTTGATACATGGGAACATATTTCATTTTCTGATATGTTAAGTAGGGACTTGGTTATATTAACAGATAGTATACTGCTTTAACATTTTTACTCCAAATATCCACTGCTTGCATATGAATTTGAACTGACACAGCACAGACGTTATAAAGCCTGTCAGTGAATGGTAAGATGGACATTTGTACTGTCCCAACAATCACTGGATTTCCATGTGTGAATGTTGCAGTGACACTGTGCTAGTAGAAAATTAGATTATAATCCCCATTTCCAAATAGAAAAAGAAGGTAAGATCACAGAACCATAGAATCATAGAATCATAGGATGGTTTGGCTTGGCAGGGACCTTGAAGATCACCTAGTTCCAATACACCTGCCATGGCCAGGGACATATTCCACTAGACCAGGTTGTTCAAAGCCCCATCCAAACTGGCCTTGAACACTTCCAGGGAGGGTGCAGCCACAGCTTCTCCGGGCAGCCTGTTCCATTGCCTCATTATCCTCACAGTAGAGAAGATCTGTTCACATTTATACAGAGAGGCTATACACAGCTTGTCAATGAATCCAAAACCTGAGGTTCAATCCAGGCCAATCTTCTTTCAGAGGCTGCCATGTGCTTAATTCTGGTTTTGTTACATATTAATAACTTGATAATACAAAACATGTCTGGCACTGGAAGACTCAGCAAATCAGACCAGAGAAAAATGAATAAAGTGAGAAAGAAAGAAAAACATTATGATGGGCTCTTTAAAGAGTAAGGCAGGGCTTTTAATACAGAGACCTAAAAGGAGTAGTGATCATTAAAACAGACCTCTGATAAAATCACACAACTGTATTACTTAAACTAATTACAGTCACATTAGGCTTTTCCTGAAAAATGATAGCTCCTTCCATGTGTTTATCTGATTTTGGTACTGCAAGCTGGAGGAATACAGGATCTTACTTAACTGCATGAATGATTTATACATCAATAGTCACATAGATATCACTGAGGAGTGGACACCTTCTAGTGGAAATCAGAGGTCAGGGAGATTCGTCAAATTCATTGTGAACTGAAACATGACTCAGTCTCACTGAAAGCATGTGAAATGTGCTTTGGAATTATGAAGGGGAAAAATACCAGTCATGCTATTTATTCCTTACTCTTATAAACATAAGGTATTATTTTTGCCCACCCTGTATTTTGTTTTAATATTTTCTACTTATTATTATAACTTCTTTCATTTTATGTGGGTAAAAAACAGGCACAGTAATGGCTGATAAAACACAAACAAAATCACAAACAAGTACATTAATGTAGTGGAATCAAATTTTAGCTGAATCAAATAACAAATCAAACTATTCCCTTGAACTAGAGCTGTGTCTGAACTGATATTTTGAATTTTTTTTTTTTTTTTTGAGCTTGGACTACAATAAAATTGAAAGAACTTCACTATATTATCTCTTGCTTCTGCTCCATTCTCCTTTTCCAGTTACTTATGAATACATAAAACAGTTGTATATCTTCATTAAAACTTCAGGAGCACGTTCGCAATTAAGATATACTTAATCTAGAAATGTAGAGAGCTGCAGTCAGAATAGGACAATAAAGGAGATTTTGGAATGTTACACTGAAGTTGCACTGCCAGGGAGGCAACTTACCTACTCCAGCAGTTTGCAAGGTAAGCTAAGATTCTGAGCAGGAATCTCTAGCAGATCATAGATCAGATCTCCAGAAGAAACCTCTGCATAGCTCATCAAACTGGCTAATTGGCATGTGTGGTAAATCTGACGTGTCTAGGGTGTGATGGAGTCGTGATACAGATCAGTTGTACAGATGCGGTAGATTTGGCATGGTTAAACTTTGTCAAAGTTTAACAATTGCCTTATTAGTCAATGTTGGCAAATATAAATAGGGCTAAGCCAGGCTGACAACAAATTCATTATGTAAGTGAACGAACACCAAAAATATTTTGTGATCATATAAAGAATGAAATATTGTTTTCTAGATCAATCTGATCCAAACTATTTTTTTTTATTTTATTTATTTTCGATGACAAGAAAAAACAAGAAGACTGTTTTCCCCCTCCATGGAAAATTTATTTGACAAAAATATTTCAGATTGAGTTGAGCCTCAGAATGTGATCAAAGACTTCCAGTTTGTTTTCCTTGAAGCTCAAGAAACAAATATGTATAATTACAAACAATAGCCTCCTCTATATTAGAAAAAATTAGTTTAGAATTAACCTATTTACATTAACCTTCATAAAAGCAAAATTTGCTCCATATGGGTATTTACATAATAAAGGTATGTATGCAATATAAATTTTCAGAATATACTACAATTTAACATAAAGAAGATAAAACAACTGTTAGAAAAGCAAAAATATAAACAACCCTTTCCGTACCACATCAAGCTTAATGTACAAAAAAAACCCCTAAATTAGAAACTCTTCTAATGTTACCCAAGCTACAGGACTGGAAATTCATCATCACATGTTTAAACATATTTGGGAGAACTGGATATTTTTGCTCTATTTGGTGCGGGACTTTTTTTGTGTTTTATTCTTCCAGCATTTATTTAAAATCTGCTCTTGAATTTCAGGTTCTTTTTAAATGTATAGTAGAGTAATTAGATGCACCATGAAGCAGCTTAAGCTGATTGAAGTGGCCACAAAATCTGTCAGTGCAAATTGAGCCATCTGGATGAACAGATAAAAGCTTTGGAGACATTCAAAAGACAGGTGGCATACAGTTACTTTCCATCTCTTCTTCACAGCATGGTTAGAAAAATAAGAGAAAGAACATTAAAACTCTTCAGGCCACTGAAACAAAATCTAGTGTCGAGAAGATATTTAAGAAAGGAACAGAATGAGTAGGCTACAGTATTAGGGAAAGCTAATGTGGCCCCTCATGATAAAAACGCATAAACTCAAGTACATAAACCAAAGGAGCAACAACTACTCAGTGTACAAAGCAGGATTAGGCCAAATTGTAAGATACATCATTATCTTTACAGAATAATGATCATTTGGTATTAAAGATACTTGACTGGATACAGAATACTGACTTAAGTTTCAGCTCAGTCATACATTTTGTGAAGGACTGGGCAAATCCCCTGAGTGCTAATTTTAAAAAGGGTGGGCATCTATTTTTCTGCTTCATGTCTGTGAGAATCAGGTGGGCTCAAAGGTTCTGAAAATTCAAACTGAACTGTTTTTGAAGCTTGTTTGTAAATGATCATGCCATTTCTTGTTCTCTTCTGTATTATATTTCATGCTTATTCAGATTGTCAAAGAGTGTTCTGTTGGGTTACTGGGTAGGGGTGTTTTAAAAGGATGATTGTTTACTGTAAAGTGATATATTCCTTTGTACAGTCCAGTTTTCAGACAGGATCTTGAAACAAGGCTGTAAAAGAAGATATCAGAATTGGGCGAAATTGCTCAATCCTCCTGTTTCACGAAAATGAGCTTCTTATTAAATGAAAAGTAGCTGTGTGGAATGTCATCTTTCTGAAACTTGTCTTTTTCATACTTTTACACCTTGACTGGCCTTAACATGATGTTTAAAAAGGCTCAAATAAATAGTCCACTGATGTTTCTACAAGGTATGTTTCTTAAGATATTTTGCATAATATTTTACAAAAAAAGACAAATCCCATATATAAGTTTTCCTTTTTGATTAACAGAAATTTACATTTTTCAGCCTTTAAAAAATATTCTAAAAAATCAAGTAGGTCTAAAAATAATAAATAATAACCACAGGAATTACTTGGTAAATCTTAAAAAATAAATGTTCAGTTCTGATATGCTTATGGATAATATTTGAGCTCACCTGGAAGAAGCCCCCACTGAGAAAAGTCCATGTTTTCACAGCTGCTCTTTCTACTCAAAGATAAACAGTTCTTTTATTGTCACTTAAATATATTGGAATAGCTTTACATTTCAAATACATTTGGATTGTTTCACTTGTGCTACCCCACGTGGTTTTTTTCTACGAACTTTATTTTGATGTGTGGAATTTCCTTCCAAGTCATCTGGGGATTCTGGTCATTACAGTGTCAAGGGCTGTATGAGTACTTACAGGCTGGGACAGACATGACATCTGATCACTATAGAACCGTCAATCTAAGAAGTTCCCAAACCCTTGGAAATCCAATCGCAGAGGAGCACCTTCTCAGGTCTCCATGCTCTTTCCCCAGTAAGTCATAGGTCTCTTCTAGGAAGCATCCTGCCAGCTAGACTCTGAGGGAAATGTCAGCTAGCTATAGAGATTTATAATAGAATTAAATGGGCTTTCAGATTTAGTATTTGATGTTTTCACCGGGCTAATTCTGCAAGTATAGCTAGGTTTAACACCTGTAGCTCTGTGAGTCTGTGACCAGCAATGACATAAAATGTTTTAAATATCGTTTTCTACTGTACAAATTTTCCTGTAGTAGGTCAAGTGGATAAAAAGGCACAGTTCCAGGCTGCAAAAGGGACAGACACTTTTTAGTGGGCTTCTTTTGAACATAGAGGGCTACTAGATAGTGCACTTCCCAGCTGTAGGATAGTATATCACAGGGCATCCTTTGTTTCGTGACCCCAGTTAGAAGACATGCCCAGAGATGATGATAGATCTTGGATGCCACGGTGTTGTGCTACTTGCGTGTGAGATAGTCCTAGCTGTGGGCTACCACAGAGCTGAGGCAGAGGCTGTTGTGTGAGCTTAAACAGGTAAGATGTGACAGCTCTGTACCTGTAAACAAGCAAGGGTTCCCTCGTGCCATTTTGAGAAATAAATTTTAATGGGAAAAGACTATCAAAAAAACGCATAGGCCTATCTGGAACTCCACATTACCACTGGAGAGTATTCTTGTTCACTACAATAATTTCGTTCTGAGAGTATCTCATACCAGGCACAGAAGTCATGTGGCAATAAGGAAAAATCAATGAAAAAAAAAATTTTCTAAGTGTGGCTGCATGTGTCAACTGTTTTCATTGCACAGACCTGAAAACTTCCATGAGGCAGATAAAACACTGCATATTGTTAAACCAGGGTCTGCTTTAGGGCAGCTGTCCTTACTCACATGCACATTCTAGTTTTCAGAGCCCAAATGGATAGATATAACCATGCTTGACACTTCATGAACTATTGGAAGGAAAATGAGATCAATATTGTCATCTTGGTCTTTGTTTAAGAAAGGCCATTTTCCCCTTCCTTATAGTGCAGAGATCAGGACCAATTGTGGTTTGTTTTTTTTTTTTGTCTTCTACTTTTTATATTTCAAACAGCTTGTTAATTTTAGGGAAGAGTAATATGAATGTAGCATGGTCAATGAAAATATGCATAAAAGCATGTTATTAGACAGTTTTTTGTGTTTAAGAATGTAAGTTTTGTTTCAAAATTAGAGCAATGTTGATATTTCACAGTTCAGGCACTTGATATCTGGTCTATAAAACGGACATTCATTTCTGATTGTACAGCAATTGTTACATAAGTCTTTAATAGTAAACTTCAGATGTGGGAGATTACATGTAAAATACAGCCACTTCATTCTTCTTTCTTCTGGCTTAAATTTTCTTACAAAAGAGCATCTTTTGGAAGCCATCTATTTGAATGGCCTCAAACAAATTCATTAGTAGGATTACCACCTCAAGTAAAATGGACTGGATTTTGATATTAGTGACTGACAAGAGGGAAAATGCTTCTCTTTCTTTGCTTATATGTTCAAGAATCATGTGTTTAAAAAAAGCATTAGTGAGGGTTGTGAATGGATTTGAATAAAAATAGACTAACATCTTTAAAAATAATCACATATCTCCTCTTGAGTCAAGAAAGAGATTTCTGTTCTTTACTAGGTGGTCCTAGTTTAGATTATGCTGGCAACAGAAGGCAAAATTCATTTGTCAGACTTAGGTTTCTAAAAGTTAGACATCTAAAAATGAGCTAGTCACGCTAGGCTCTTCACATAGTCAAAGAAGAGAAATAGGCACTTCCAGAGGTCAATTCAGCTCATCTTAGCATAAGCGTCTAAGATAAATGAGTTGAACCACCTTGGAGGGTAACTGCCTCATATTTAAATGACTGATTTTTAAATGTCCGAGTGAAGCAAGGTTAATTCACTCAGAATGAATGGAACCCCTATTCTCCCAATATCCTGAAACCAAAGACTGCATTCATTTCTGTTAGTGTTCACTCTCTGATCAGATTCTTCCATTTGCAGGGCTGGAACAGAGGATGGAGGGAATGGGAGAGTGCTGTCGCTCACCATGAGCAGAAAATGCTGGGGGGTTTAGTATAGCAACTTTGTACAAAGAAAAAGAATAAGGGAAAACACTCTGTGGTCTCTAGAGAAAATAAAAAAGAAAAAAGTCCAAACTATTTTCAGAAGTAATATTTTTTTTCAGATAAAAGCTGTTCCTAATTGTGTTACTAGATATATGACTGATTGAAATATTTTGACTTTTCACATATTAGACATTTTGAATGTGAGCATTCTAGTATTTTCCAATAAAAGTGAACAGCTGTTCCCTAGATGGTATTCCCAGTTTTAAGTTTACTTCAAATGTTTTTCTTCTTCCCTTTAAGCAACTGTAATAATTTCTGTTATTCCTAACAAGTATTTTTAAACTGAAAGAATTTTTACAAAGGACTCCATACATTAAAACTTTCTAAGGTCAGAGAAAACCTTGTCATAATCTAGCTTGCTCTGTGGGCTAAACCAGACACATTTCTACAAGGAAATTCATGTTCCAAATGAATCATTTCCAGAAAAATATCTCAACTTCATTTAAACATCTACCTTGATTCTGAATCTATGGCAACTCCTGATAACCTGCTTCTTAAACGTTCTTACTGTTGCCATTCATGCCCTCGTTTGCATCTGAATTTATTCCATTTCATCTTAAGAATTTAACCTTACTAAAACTTTGCAGTCTGCATTCCAGAGCTCTTCATTAATTGAGTTCTGTCTCCTAATAAAGAGCCACTGAACTGTGGTGAAGGTATGCCTTTGCTTTCTTTTGGTTAAACAGATTGATTCATCCTTGTTAGAGAGTTTATTGAAACAAGAGTACTTGAACTTAACACTCAGAAAGGACAGTGCCCTGTCTTCAGTGGTGCCCCAGGAACCAGAGGGCTGCTAAGAAGTATTAGCTGGGGAGAGGCAGAGTGGAAGAAGTTGGACAATGCAGCCTCCTTCAAGCCTTTGATAGATTTATGTCTTGTATAAACAGTATCAAGAGGTACACAAATACTTTCTTGCTCCTGAGGAGCTTGAAATCCTTTGTAATTCACAGTGTATTGAATCTCACATCTTGCCTGCAAGCTAGATGAGCATTATCCCTGTTTTAGACAGAGGGAAATGGAAGCAAAGGGAACTTTTATGATTTGCCTCAGGAGCAGATTACCCTTCTGCCTTATTCACCAGCCTGAGCTTCAGCTTTTCAGTAGCTAAAAACACTTCTGTTTGAGTGAGATCTGCAAGGGGATAAACATCAGGATATTTCCTTCTAGTGCTACCTGTTGATCTGTCGGTTCAGAGAGATGAATATGTATAATATGCATGATAATTTTCCTCCAGATTGATTAACTTCAAATTTCCTTTTTATTCAAACAGGGCCTGATTCCAAGCCTGTTGAAGGATGAAATGATTCTCACTAGTTTTGAATTAAGCTTATAAATGTGTCTGCCATTTTAAAATGTGACTCATACATTAACAGAACGCTACTATTTCAGATATGAGGCATTTTAAAAAAATTATTTTATGCTTATCTACAGTTTTGTGTAAACAGAATTATTATCAAGTTACACATATAAAATCCAAGTCAACAAGAACAAAAGCTAGTGATGATTTAAAATAAGTGAATAACCTTTCTTTTCTCAGTGCAGTTTGCAGCTCGTGTTACCCAGGTTAAAGGTTACAAAAAAAGTAAAAAACAAAATAGCAAATTAACAGATCTCCATTTAAACCAAGAGAACAAGAATGTGTTGCTGTTAAAATCAGTTTTATACTGGAGAAAAGCCGCTGGATGGCAGCCTTGCTCCTCACAAATTAGAGGATCCAGTCTTGGTTAAACAAGTTTTTTATAAACCTGCAGCCCAGCCGTGTCCTTTGCCTGCGCCCTGGTAACAGAGGTGCCTTTGCCTGCTTATTCAGAGGGATAGGGATTCTTCAAGTGCAGGTGCACTTAATCTTTTCAAGATGTATCAAAGCCCTATAAGGCCATGCTCTGTTGTGTAAAATGTATGTCCACTGATCTTTCATGTTTATTCAGCTTTTTTGGGGAGGGAGGGAGTGCCACAACAGAAGAGAGGTAAAATAAAAAGTATGCAGGTTGCATGTTTAAACAATAAAGAGGTTGTTCCATTGTCTAATGTAAATCCTGCCAGTGTGCAATTTCCTTTTTCCTGTTCTCCAATTTAGTTGGTAGAACCACGTTCCCCCAGGTGGGAAGAAATTCTCCAAATTTCTTGAAAAATGCTGACCAAATGTTCCCTGTATAATTCCACTTTCTCCTGAAAACAACTGGGGAGTTTTGCCAAGATGCCCTGTACCCTACTGCAGTCCTACCCCTAAACCTGCTGACATCAGTGTGGAATTCTACCTTATGAAGTCTGGGATTGAATCTTTTATTCCTGACAAATATTTGTTGTTCCTGTTTTGAAACAATAATAATCCTCTGCTTCTACAAGAGATGAATTTGATCATGCCTCTGTAAGATGTTTTTCTCCAGATGGATAAACAGAGGCAAACGGTAGGTCAGAGTATGTGGATTAACATACTCCAAACACAAATCCCCTGTAGGATCCAGATGCCCCAGTACCAAATGTGATCTTGGTACAGTTCTCAGCAGGTCAGTAAGATCTGAGCTGAATAAATCTTGTCTCCAATGCCCTGAACACGTGGCAGATTCATTTACCACTCTGTAGCTGGTTTCCCCTGCCATGTCCTTGCCAAGGTATCCTTCTTCCATGACCTGCTTCTGCCAGTTGGAACAAAAGCTTTCCTTGTTGTGACTGTCACTCTGCAAGTAGCCGTATTATCACAATTCTTGATTCACTATGCTGCTCTCTGCTGACCTTTTGCTGCTTCGCATTTCAGCCTCAAGGAAACAGACCCTATTTTGAAACCTCCTCATCACTGTGAAATACTATAGCAAATCCATGGTCAGTAAAGATTTCTGCTTGTTGCTGCATCCCCTGACATCGTTATTTAGGTCTTAGCAGAAGGACTTTTTAACAACAGAGCAAGGACCCTGCTTAATCAATGCGGACTAATAAGGAGACTACTGCTTTGTCTCCCCATCCATCTCCCACTGAAGTAACAAGTAAGCTGCTTGTGAATGAGCTCTTGACTCACCTTTGTTTGCATGTGGCATGTTAAGGAAATTCATTAGAAGTTTTAATACTGGTGGTAATTCCAGAGTTGACACTCACATAAGAAGGCCAGTACACACCACTTAGAAAGGCAATCCCATGAAAAATCCCAGGCAAAACTCTCACTGCTTTTTTATGAAACTCTGAAAAAGCCTTGCTCTAAGAGCACTGTTGTCTGCTGTTTCACTTAAAAGAAAAGCTGCATCAGAGAATAAAATGGCATGCAGGTACCCAAGCCTCAGTCTAGGTAACAAATCACTGCATGCATACCTGTTCCAGTTTGCAGAAGCCCCCTGCCACAGAAGCATAGTTGTTAGCAGAACAACATTTCCACTAAATAGGGTGAACGCGCTACACAGGCATGTTCCTCTCTCACTTAGGTCTGCAAAATAAAATGTCTGTCTCTGGGAAAGAGCCATAGCAATTTAAAAAACATATTCCTCATCCCATATCTCATAGTTCTCATACAAGGTGAAGGCCTGAGACAACGTAAAGAATTCACACCATTTCAGCTGAACTATGCAGATGAGGTGCTTGAAGCAGTGAACCAGTGCCCGGGAGCTCTGGTGAGTGGAGAAGAGTGCCTAGGGTATCATTTAGTTACCTGAATTATATGCCTAAAGACACAGTGTGAAGAATATTTCCCTTTTGATAGGTTTTATTAAGATGTCAAGATCTGGCTGGTTCTTTCCAAATCATATTGCATATTTCTGTGACATTGATTTTCTTGTTCCTGTACATTTGTTTTGCACGTGGTAAAGTATTGCACTGTACTGCAAATGTCACGTTCAAAAATTCAAGCCCTACCAGCTGGCTGCCTCTCAAGAGCTTTGGATTTACTTGTAGAATACACAGCTATCACCTCTGTTGCTCCAGAGGGAGCCTCAATAGAAAGCATAATCAGATGAAGACAAAATACTCCACAACAAGTTACTGCAATCCTTCTGCACAACTGAGAGCAAACAATCTTCTCATGCTTTATCAATGCAATCTGAATGCAAACCACCCTGGAGCCTGACTCTGCATTAGTGAAGTACAAAAATACAGTTCTTACAGAGCAATTACCACATTTGAAATACATTTTCAGACAGCAGCAATCATCCACTGATACATGGACAAAACATATACTAACTTCTTTCAAAGTATTCAGTACACCAGAAAGCAAGGTATACAAGAAGTGCTAACAGAAATCTGTGTCACTGTCACTGGTTTAGGCTCATATCTATCATGCCTGGTGAAAGATATCCATATTCTTAGTTGACTTTGTTGATAGAAATTGTCAACATCATATTTGAAGAGGCAAAGCTAGCCTAACCTGCATCCTGCCTAAGGTCAAAAAAATCTCAGCAGACCCTGTGCGCCATTGCCTTGTAGCAAACATTCTATTTATAAATGAGATGATAGGTGATAAACTCTCAAGGGAATAACAGCAGAATTTTCTTTCCACCTTTAATATCAATCCTAGATTGCTATAAACATCTGCTGGGTCAAGTCAGAGAAGAGAAAAAACTTTCACAGTTAGAAAGGACAAGTTTTTCTTCAAAATAGTTGCAAAAGTATTTACAATGCTCTTGAATTCATATCATAGAATCATAGAATCATAGAATCATAGAAAGTTTTGAGTCGGAAGGGACCCCTAGAGGTCATCTAGTCCAATCCCCCTGCAGCGAGCAGGGACACCACTAACTAGATCAGGTTGCTCAGAGCCCTGTCCAACCTGGTCTTGAATGTTTCCAGGGATGGGGCCT
>Ga0181612_124551_pt1 | contig 12822 bp, 14 predicted proteins | sample HoacroProtozoa21_FD_119630 | JGI IMG/M metagenome (GOLD analysis project Ga0181612, IMG submission 119630) | Hoatzin crop microbial communities from Cojedes, Venezuel. Combined Assembly of Gp0051906, Gp0051904, Gp0051908 | reverse complement strand
GGGCCTTTCTGAGTGATGGCCGTGTACGGCTTCCCCCCCCCCCGCCCCATTCCTTAACCATCTTGTAACTGGAGGGACTTTCCATGCTGCTGCCATTGAGACAAAAGCATGTCTGAGCTACCCATGGCTATCAGCCCTTACCTGCAACTCACTAGCTCTTGGGTAGCTGCAGGGCGGGAGGGCAGTTCCCAGTGTCTGGGAGGGGAATGGGATTTGTGGGGTACAAGAGAGGCCTGGAGTATGGCTGGCTTTCATGGGGCGCTCGCAGACTTTGCAGTATTTGGGGTCCTGTTAGAACCACAGCTGCTGGACTGCAGGTGGTATTTCTAATAGATGAATTTCTAACCTGCATCGCTGTAGGCAGGAGCCTGACACTGTGACCTTGGGCATGCCAGGACCATCTGACAAAAGCTGCAAAGGGACTTGAACAGACCCTTTTTTAAAATTTTCCTTTTCCGTTTGTTTTTGCATCTTCCACTCTCCTAAGTGTTCAGAGCAGATTGAATTGGGTTTGTTTCTTTTGGCAGCATCGTGTCTAGTACAGGTGGAAGAAAAAGGTAGTTGAGTGGTAAGAAGGAGAGGGGGAGCGCACCCCACATCCCGCAGGGCTATACTCCGCCTTGGGGTGCTTGCTCCTTGCCTTGGGGTAGGACAACTACCCAAGTAGGTGTACTCCTGCTTGCCTTGCAATAGGACAGCACTTTGAAGAAGAGCATCCCGGTGCATCCTTCGGGGAGGCCAGGCTTTTTGCAGTACTTTTTTTAATTTTCCTGTCACATCGTGCTCCCACATATGTGCCTGTTGATTTCATGAGCCTCTCCTCTTCCTCAGCTAGAGTGATGTGCTGATGCCTTTAGCTGTTGAATCCTGCTAATATGTGAGAGATTTTCCCTGAATGCCCTAATTAGATGGTGCCAAGCTGAACCTTACAGTCTGCAAACCATGTTTCTTCCAATGCTCCATGTCTTTCCATGAAAACAAGGCCCTTCCTCTGACATTATGTGATGCTTTTGTTTTATCCAGATTACATTGAAATTCTTATTTACGAGCTTATTACAGTTTATAATCCCCTGAATTATTATGAATCCTCTTGTACTAACAAGTACCTGGCTGTCAGGTATGCAAATGCCTTATCTCCTGAGAGCAGCCGGGCACAGAGGGTGCCCTTTGCTGAACACTGCAAGGTACGTGCAGAGATTGCTCGTTTCGTTTTGTGCAAGTTTGCCACAGAAGGAACCTGCCCTCCAAGAAATCAATAATGCTTCTATATTTGTCCAGGGATTTTTGTTGGTTTGCTTAGCTGTGCCAACACAGATCCCAACCCAGAAAGGTTACTGAAGCAGGAAGATAAATTTTGACTGGCTACTGCCAGAAATACCTTGTTACTCAACATTTGTAGGATATCATGCTGTATGCACAATCTGCCTTGACTGTGATGATCAGCATCAGTGTGTACGTTCAAATAGCTGATTTTGCATGAAAAAAAAAAGTTACAGCCATTCTTGGTAGTCTCCTGCAGTACTACTTGGCCCTTGGAAACGTGCAGTGAGCGCACAGGGCTTTGGTTCGCTGCCTCCCAGCCAAGGGGATCTTCTTGTCTTGCCAGCAGTAACTTAAAGATCTGAATTTCTTACAAACTGTTCAGTCTAATTTTAGGACTTGATTTGTCTCTAACATCTTCCTGCCTACATTTCTTTTCAGCTACCGATAGGGGTTTTTCATCTTTCTGCAACACTGGGGAAAAACTGCAAACTCAAAACACTACCACTCAATCTTGCTATAAAAGTAATTAAGGAACTTGCTGTATTAACATGCGCAAAGTGAAGCCAGATTGCATCCTCTCCTGAGACCCTGGGGAGAGAGAGATACTAGGGCTCTATCGTAGGAACACTGGGTCTTCGTCTGGGCTAATTGAACTGTCATAAGCAGTGCATCAGTTAAGGCAGTCAGACACATCTCCACTGCGAAACCCACGACTGACAGCGTGGCTTTCTCCGGAAAAAATCCTGGCCTCGCTGCGAGGCCTTTGACTTCGGAGGTGGAGGGCGGGGAGGAGGGAAGGTTAGAAAGAAGAAAGAGGAAAAAGCGGGGGAGAAGAAGAAGGCTAGGGCCTAACTGAAGTTAGCAGTGATCTCATTTTAGAGAATGTTTCCTTAACAGAGTGCTGCCACCCTCCGCCTCAGCGTTCTGGATTAAGTTACTGTTGGTAGAGAGAAGCTCCATTAGGGCCGTCATTTCCAAAGGAGGCTTTTCCATGGCTGTTAGTCTCCCTTTCTCCCCCAGCCTCAGGTATAGCAATAAAAACATCAACAGGGAGCAGAGCTGGCCACAAGGATGAACTTTTTATTACTATGCAAATGAAGGCAATCTAGGAAATTAATGTTTCATGGGTGCCTCTCTTCACAAGGCGTGTTTCAATTACAGGCTTCTGGTCCCTTGGCTGGGCGGCTGGCTGCGAGGGCTGTTGTCGTAAGCAGGGTCTTGAACTCGTTTTTGTTTCTTGCCGGCTGTTATCTCGGGACCAGCCAGGGGACGGTGTCGGGCAGGCTGCCCTGGGGGCTGTCTGAGCATTGCTGGGAGAGGAGCGGAGCACTGGGGTGTGCGCAGCGCTATGACTGCCACTTCCCAAGCCTGTAAACGCCGCCTTGCACTTCCTCCCAGGAACCCAGCTCAGGAAAGAAAGGTCTGCAACAATTATAGAAGTGATTGAAATAGTTTCCTCTGCACTCCCCTAGCAGGTAGCTAGGCAATGCTACAGATAGATGGATGGCCAAGGTGCAAGTAGGACAAGCTGCTGTCTGGCGTGATAACCCCGCTGTGTGTTTGGACAACATGGAGTAATGCAGGCAGGACCACAGGGCTGAGGTGCTTGTAAGAGTAGTTTGAGCGAAGAGCAGGTCTGCTTGGTGCAGGGGAGGGTACCGATTTCCTCAGGCTCCCCCAAGGGCACTGGCAATCCTTGCACCTGCCTTTGAGAGAAACAGCGTGTGGTCCCCCAGCACCCGCTGATGGGCAGAACGCTAACTGCATCCACAGGACGCTTTGCTGTGGTCCCTTAGTGCGGGCTGGCAGTAGGCACGCTGCCCGAAAAGCCTCACGTGCGTGGGAACACCGAGTTATGGCTGTGTCCTGCCCCTCTTCTCTGTTCCCCAGCCACTCTGCAAGGAGCAGCTGCAGTTTCACCTTCATTAAGCCTTGCTGCGTGCCTGCGAGGTGAGTAAATGCTGCTGTACCATTTGTTCAGCAGGCAGGCAGTCGTTAAATGGCTCAGCCAAAGTGATGTAGGACTCGGTAGTGAAGTTTGGGATGAGTCTCAGGATTCACGTGCTCACTTGCGCTTTCCTTTACCGTGATTTTAATGAATGCTTATCACAATATATGTGCAAGGCAAAAACCGTGAGTCAGTACATACCACAACCTGGGACCACGCAGGTGGCGTTCTGCTTCAGATGCACTCACCCAGAAGGAGTAAGAGCCTCTTAATGTGTTCAGAGCATTAATAAGCCTAAAGTGGATTTGAAGAAAAGGTAAGAGAATTGTGAATTAAATATTGATCCTGGTATTTCATTGTTGAATTGCAGACATTCAATTGCCCATGGATTATTCTGCCATCGAATCGTAGCAGCTAGAGATGGAAAAGCCATACAATTATCCCATTCATCTCCTTGCCAATGGAAGAGTGCTCCCCACAGTACATTCTTATAGTGGTTGAAGTTGATTACTTAATTCCAATTACTGACAGTCTACTAATTGCTTAGGCTGTATTCCAATTTTTGGCAGCCCTCCTATCATGTTAACTCCTTATCTAGAGGTCTGCCCTGCCTTCTGGAGGGGGATCACACGAGTGGTTTTGAATAGGAACTTTTAAAATACGCTGAAGTTTCCCCCTATTATTTTTTTCTGTTCGCCTTCATTTCTGACTGCATGTGTTCTTGACTCACCTGCACTTTATAAGATAAACAGGCAAACTAAAATACCTCCAAATAAGTCATTCAAGGAGACCAGACATGTGTTAGCATTCCCCAGCCATTATTCTTTTCCTTTCAGTGTGCCCTGGTCACTAGCCTCCAGTGGATGTCTTTCTGATTTTATATACTTCTAAATAAATTAAGGCAAAATATCTCTGCCAAAATCTCTAGCATCAGATTCACATAATTTATTTTCCCTGACATTAGGGAATTATTCTCCAGCAATCCTTAGTTCCAGAAATTAGTCTTGATGAATAGGAAATATTAACTTTCTGTGTTACTCACTGGCAAATTCACACCTCAGCCCTTCACCATTTTCTGTCTCCTTAAAACTGCCCTGTTTTACCCCAGGTCATTTTGCTGTCAGGGAAAAATTAGCTGTGCGCTGGCAAACATCAGAGGGTAATGGGCAGTTTTCTGACCACCCAAATTCCTTTAAATCATTTATTTATTCACTTATACATTTTTTGGCCAGCTAATGTGTGTGAGCAAGGGTTTCTTGATGGGACTGGGCAGCCAGAAAGGTACCAGATGGAAAGGTTGGCAGAGACGGGGGTCACAGGAGAGCGAGGATGAGCCTGTGAAGTTTATTTAAAAAAAGAAAGCGCTAGTGATGGAGCCAAGGGGTAAAGGCTGTTGTGGGTATAGGGAGAAGATAAAATGTTTGAAGGTAGATAAAAGGACTTCTCTTCTGCGCGTGTGTGCACTGCAGGAGCAAGTAGCGAAAGGCAGCTGGGGTGATAGGGGCAGACTGGGAGGATGCTCAGTGTCCCTGGGCCATGCTGGGCTGCGCCCGGCACCATGAGGGGACGGCGGGCTTCAAGGGGCTGGTGGGCCACCTCCAGCCCCAGAGGTGATGTAGGAGTGAAAGGAAGGCTATGCAGCTCAGAGTGGCATTGGGAAGTCTCCAAAGGGCCTGTGGTAAGGAGGCTTAGTTCTGACAGGTGAGGGCACGGCACTCCCAGATGAAATGACATCAGATGGATGACTGTCATTTTCAGTCGCATCTCTGGCTCAGGGTTCTGTGAAGGAAGATTTCCATGCACAAAGGAAGGAATTTTACTTTTGCTGGAGATTGCAGCCAGAAAGAAGTAAGTCAATAAAAGAAAGTTCACTTTTTAAAGAAGTTTACAGAAGACAGACAACCATGTGAAAGCAGATCTATTAGACCTCCAGGCACATAAAATTAAAGAATTCTTCTCAGTCACGAGATGACACAGAGATAAGTCAAGCTTTCAGCCTGTGAGCTTATAAAATGGCTTAAAGTCTTGGCTTCACTTTTACTTTGACCATCCCAATAGAGTGCTGAGTGGAAGAATAGCTGGGGAGCAAGCAGGCTGAAAATGAGCCTGTGCCGCAGAGCTGCTGCTTTGAAGGTGCGCGGCCTTTCACCGCCACACAGCTTTATCATCTGAGGGTTGCCAAGTTTTTAATCTGATAAAATGAACTAGACAAAGGGAAAGGAAAATGCGCGTAGGGAAAATGTTACATCTGTCTGCAGTTTAAGCTGAGCCTCGAGTTCGGGTTACAGAGTGAAGTAAGGTTCACAGGAGTTATTTTAATATTTCAGTAACTGCAGTCAAGACCATGGTTGCGTTTATGACTGGCAGTGTAGAATAACCTACAGGAAACATTATCTGTCCTGAAGAATACGCAGTCTATGACAGGGATGCTGTATGTTGGCTCAGCGTGTAATATTAAAAGGAGTGACTGTCTCCCGTGATAGCTGCTTACGAAAGAAATGTATTGCCACTTGCCGTAGTTATGCTATGTAACCTCCAAAACAGTGATCACAATCGCCTCCAAACAATAGTTTGTGGATTTTTAATCTTCTATTCGATGGTTCACATGGCCATTCTCTCAAAATGTGAATTGTGTCTCCATTGGAGATGGTTATCTAAAGCAAGAAATCATCCCACTTCTTTCTGCTTACCTTATGTTGGTGTATAGCTTATGGCACCTGCACCTGACTGCTCTCAAACCTCAGTATATCCTGTGTAGTTCTGTCCCTTGCAATATGAGCCTGAACTGAAAAGATTGTAAGATGATGCGGGTAATATGGGGCCCCATGGGTCTCACACCTTAGGCAGTTATCTTTAGACGTAAAATTTTTGTTTGAATAGCACATAATTTTACACCTACAACTATGGTATTCCACAATTAGGGACTGCTTATATTTAGGGGATTTAAAAAATTCACTTCCATTAATTTCCATGCCAATTCTGATAGTAAGATATTTGTGTTTAAGCAGATGAAAAAAATTACTATAAAGCAGGGATTAGACATCTTTCTGTGTTCTCACAGGACATGGCTGAGGGGGCTGAGATTGGGAAAGGAGATTTGAGTAGATCTTCTGAAAATCTTCCAAAGGAGAAAAATAATTAAGTGCCGGGATGGTTGCCTGAAGAAGTGGTCAGGTCTGCACTGAAGGGGATTAAAACTCCTTGGATGCGTGTCGTAAGCGTGACCTAAGTTGAAAGGATCTTGCCTGTGGACTGAAGGGTGACATCTGTTTTCCGTGATTCCCAACAGTCGGGGGAGTAAGACAGCGGATCTTACACCAGTTACTACTGTTCTGCCTGGATTTAACTCTCCTTGTCCAGGCTCGGTTAGGATTAAAGTGCCATAAAGCCCCAAAAATAGTGCAGTATTTGTGGCAGTGCACTAGTGGAAACAGAACATAATTGCAAAGACAGGTCAATGACCTCATTCACAGTTAAGTGGAAAGATCTATGTTCTAAAAGGGAGTAAGCTTTTGGCAAACAGAAATAGCCAAATTAAGCAAAGCAGAAGAGAATACATCATTGTGCAAATGCCCTTCTGTTACTGTTTAAACTGTAATGCTCTTCTCTTTCAAGGTTGCTCTCCAGTTGAACCTTAAGCAATTGTGAACAGAAATTTTAAGATCTCCTTTCTGAATAAGTAACGGCTCTGGAAAGCAGGTGCAGATTTACAGGTACAGATTGACGAATGACTGCGGAGACCTTGGCACTCCATTAACACTGGCGGGTATAGTGTCCTCCCAGATCATACAGTGTGGTTCACAAGCCTTCCATCCACTCACTGTCCTGAAGGTTCTTTAAAAAGCAATCAAACGTCTGTCCTGGATGGCACGTTGTAATGGACAGGTGCAGGGGATTACAGAGCTCTAGTCTTGCAGCTCTTCTCTCAGTAGATGTTGCCATCAAAGCAGCTCTGGAAAGAGAGAAGGAGGTAATTTCAAGTTCTTTTGCCTTGCTATGATTAGCTGTTTCACTGTGAAATATTGAAGAAGTGGGTTCTGGTGCTTTTGCTAAGAACGCTTTCGGGCAAATGCTGATAATTGTTCATGGCCCGTCTGGCTGGTGGGAAGACTTTTCCAGCAGCCCAAATGCAGCAGTGCCATCCTGCGAGCACGGACCTTTGAACCACCCTTAGTGATTACTGGCTTTCAGTTGTGTTGCAGAACTGCTAAGCGATCCACGTTGCATATGAAATTAATATGTGCGGGTAAGAATGGAAAACCAAGCAAGCAAAACCACATTTTCAAATACTTTATGTTTCTTTCCTCCAGCTTTGCCCCCGAAGGAGAGCTTCCTGGAGAGTCAGGGCTCGACTGTCGGCTGAGGAAGCATGACCGTGCGTGTGTTTATTTTCAAAATAGCCATCCTGGTTTCGGGTGTTGTTTACCAGGTGAAACAAGAGAAGTGCTCCCTTCGCTGCTGCACACAGCTCTGACAGATTGATGTAGTGTGCCCAGGAATAAAAGAAATGCTTGTCCAAAAATTATTTCCCGTATCTTTGAGAGGAACAAGCCATATCATTTTTTCCCTGGATTCTTAGTGCTGATAGGTCTGCTTTTACTCTTTAATAGACGACATGTGTTTGATGAAGGTTTTTGAACTGGCTAAGTGGTCAGGTGTCAGAGATCTATAGGCAGCTGGTGTTTGTTTAGTAAATGATGTGCCTGTTATTGTAGTAAAAGACAGGCCTTGGTGGGCTATAAATACAGTCTGTTCACATGCCTCATACCTCTGTCCAAAGGTACATTTCAGACCTTTGGTTGTTTGCTCTCCGGTTTCTTTCTTTTTCATTACATTTCTCCCTCCCTTTCTCCCACCAGGATATTACACTGAAACAAGACCAAACCAAGTAATTAATGTAATAACCCTTTCAGAGGGAAGCAGAATTTTCTATATACAACAAGTTGTCATTGCAGTCTTTATCGTTGTCATTTGCGAACCATCAGTGCTCCCGTGTTACTTGAATAATGTGACAAAGATGTCAGTGAACATTTATTTAGTGAATACCACTGCTGCACAATGCTCCTCTCTATCTGCATGAGAAGTTATGAAATGGGAATGGCGGACCTTAATCTATTTTCTGAAGCTGATTGCACATTTGCATTGTGGAGTGTTAGAAAGGCAACCCTGCTGGTTAGAGAATGAATGGGAGTTTGTGATCAGATGGTGGCCAGAAGAGGACTTAAACAACAGGACTATTTTCTGTCTGTCTCTCCTGATTTTCCTCCTATGATGGTTGTTCTTGTAGAGGAATTTTAGATAATTTATAGGACCAGTAAAGCCCCACCAAGATTCCAAAGCTCATCAGGCGTTCATTTGAATATCTAAAGCTTTTAAGTCAGAAGAAAAAGTGGTTTTGGGGAACCATTTTTGTATAACTATATTTCCTGTATAAAAGTTCATGTTCTTCTGAGTTTCACATACACTGATATCACCTGGCACAGAGATGGCGCTGGGTGGTATCTTGGAGTCAAATCCATCCCAAGTTTGAAAGCATCTGAATCCAGGAGGAGAGGGGAAAGGGAAATGTAAACTTTTTGAACCTTGGAGAGGTTCAAACTCTGAGCCCAAGCTTTCCAAAGAAGAGCTTTCTCTGCCCTTAACTCTTTATGCAGTAAATCTGAACATCTGATATTTCACTTCTGGTGAACAACTGGCAGAAAGCCCTGGAGCACAGAGCCTTGAACTGTCCTCCAGTTAACCTCTCAAAGTCTGCAGATCTGTGAGTGGGAGTTAAATGTCGCATAGGATCTAGGCACGCCCTGTGGCCAGGGTTGCATTTGACCGTGAACTAACAAATGCGCTTATGATTTAAAAAATCAGATTCAGAATTGGATCGAGTTGCTGGATGAATTCCTCCCCTGGTAGACAGAGAGTTAAATTTACAGTGCTCACCAAAAGGTCACAAGGACAGCAAAAGGTGACATTGCAGGTTTTCTGATGCTCTTCTGAAAGAACAGAGTCATTTGTTCAGTATTGAGGAGAAGCATGACCTCCTTTTGATATTATTTTTTCTCATCAAGCATATCTGGCAGAATTAGAACTGCAATAAAACTGTCCTGATAATGATGCAAATGTGTGAATTTGCAGATCTCCTTCAACAACCTTTTGCTCTTAGTTTGTTCCTTTTTGGCTGTCAAGCTGCTGATCTTAAGCCTCCCCTTCCCCTCAAACAACATTTTTTTGGAAAAAAAGATATTTTCTCACTTTTTCCTGGCTTAACTTTCCATTCTCCTCATTGGTACTCCAAAGACAAATCTATGAGGGAACCGAATAATTGGAATCTTCAGGGTATGAGTTGTTCATTTTCCACTAAATATGAAACCCATCATGCTGAACGGTGAATACAGCAAGATACACTTAGCAGGTGTATGAAAATGAAAATAAAAGGGTTCTGATTGAAAGGAGAGGGGAAAAAAAATAATGAAAGTGACATTTCCTCAACTCATCCAAAATATACAAAACTATTTTAACTGCTTTCATAACAGATACCATGCAAAGAGACCAAATTAATTTTATCTTGCTGCTGTACATTCTGTATAATTCTTTTGGTCACCAAAATGTCTGAGGTACATTGTATTATTTATACAGACTTGACTCCTTGGAAGAAGAAATCACATTTTATCTCTTTTTCTCTTTATCTGTGGATTGATAGGTCTGTGAACAGCTCCAAATCTTATCAGAAAAAATAGTGTAAGTAATAACAACCTGATAAATTCTGGAAGAAACCTTAAAGAGAAAGCATGTTCGCATCAGACAGAGATTGACGTTTAAATGGAGGAGCACATACTGAGTGAATGTAATTGTGTTTAAAGGTGTAATGTCTTCTAACTTGGTATGTTGAAGAGATTAAGTGCCATTGCAAGAAGTCACAGTAGCCTTACAATTCACATGAGGGTGATGGAGGGAATGCTAACAATAGCAAATGAAGCCCTAATTCCTTGCACAGTTACGGGGAGCCAAATCTATTTCTGCAGTTTCTTGAGCCAGACTCACTTTTGGTTTCCGCTGCTGGAAACCAGCAACAATTTTGTGTATCAGCAAAGAGGGGGATTTGTCCAAGGCTCTCAAAGGAAAGTGCTGGTTCAGTTGAGCAGTGGGCAGTGGCAGAAATTTTATGAAACTGCTGTGCAGGAACACAGAACAGGAAGGTCACGCTGCCCTCCGGTTTTAGGAATCGGTTCCTTGTTTCCTTTGCAAGATGAGAGCCAGGTAAGTCCTTGCATTTGCATCATTGATCTTCAGCCTGTAGTGAACGTTACAAGCTGCTCAGTATGCCTAAGCTGAATGTGTTGATCTGCAAGGATGTTGGAGAGGGAAAATGACACAATCTGCTGGAATTTGGTTATGGCTATGGAATATAATCGACAGGTTAGCAAGTGGGTACTCGGTGATTTGTTCTCCAGAAACGTCAAAGAGGGAGTCGAAGAGAGAGAATGGGTGGGTAGATTGATTTCATAATTAAACATGAAACTGTTTCATTTTCTGCTTTCATTGTCAGCTCAGAAGCCAGACCCAGTTTGGCAAGTTTTCTCCGGTTCACAAGGCTTTCAGAAAGCTTTGGTGCAGTTCCACGTAATCTGGGGCTGAATTCAGCTCTGTACAGGGTTCTGGGTAAATCTGAGTTAGTGTATGATTTCATGTGTCTAGAACAGAGAAATCAGTGAATTGCATAACAGTTCTTTTTCTGCCTGTGGGTTAACACAGAGAGAGCCACAGCCAAAGGCAGCCTAATTTGCAGGGGATTCCAAATGCTGACTTTGGTATGTGAGCCTGTGTTATTTTTTTAATCCCCAAAGGTGCAGCAGTTGACACTTTGTGTTTGTTTTCTCATCTGAGTATAAATCACGGTGTGAAACTTGTTTATCGCCTGTGATCAGCTCAGCTTTGGGAGAAAGTCTCTAGGGTGCCTGTGGCCATTTGGAATGCTGCAGGTAGGACAACCATCTTGATCTGCATTTGGAGGTGGAAAAAGTAAATGGCCATAGAAGAGGGGAAGGCACCACGGATTTCACTGGCTGCAGATTTCCATGGCTCCTCTATATTCAGATGAGAACTGAGAGGGGGCTGAGACCTGATCTGGAGCACCACTTATTCTCCAGTTTGCTGTCCAGACAGCCCCGCTGCTTCCTGCCCATCTCTCCAGCAGATCACAGAACTACGGGCTAGCCTGCCTTGCGGGTTTGTTTTTAAGGATAGCAGCATCTTCTCCACTCTGGCCTCATGTCGACCACATAATAAGTGTATATTTGTTACAACGTGGGTGGGAAGCCTCTTGGACTATAGGACAGAGAGCCTGCCCTATATTATAGGGTGTTTTTTTTCATTTAACAAATGCTCATTTATCAAGCTGCTGAGGGGAGAGAAACCCAGCTATTTCTGCCTGTGTGACTGCTAGGATTTAAAAAACACCTTTAAAGGTATAAACAGACTGGAAACCCCAAAGGATTTAAAGACAGACTTGAAGCGTATGCAAGTTTTTAGAAAGAGAAGTAGTTAGCTCCATCCTTATTGTGTTTTTACTGATTCTAGAAAACATCGTAAAGTAGGGATTTAAAAAAGCTTCCTGTATTTCTCTCCATGCATTCATCTTTGCAAGGTCTGCACATTTCAGGGGGGCTTATTTTGAAATACTGGATTTGGATAGTACTTCTCCTTTTCCTTGTTTTAAGTCATTTTCTTGGCAGTGATTGTACGTAATGCCTAAACTAACAGGCAGAATGGATGTCATTTGCCCTCATTCTCTATCTTTACCAGTTGAAGGGTACCCATGAAGTTAAAGTAATTATGTTGGTCTGAAGTTGGCATCAGAGTCTTATGCCTGCTAAAAAATATCTTTTATGTGTTTATTTTAATAATTACAATGAGTTTAGGTTTTTGCTTGCAATACACATACACACAACTACTTTAAGAATCATACCTGCTTTTCGTGACATCTAGTGACCTTATTTATGATATAACTATAAAAGAAAAAGCTACGTTGGTTCCTCTTTGAGGTTATGACTTTGATCATAGGATATTGAATTGTACCTTGCTTTATTTTAGAGGTTCTAACGAGAACAAAAGTCAGCAAAATTGAGAACAGCAGGGAGGGCCTTTCTATTCAGAGGCAGATTATCTTTAATCCCCTTCCCTTCCTTGCGCCTGATGCGATATGCACATACACGCATCCATGTGTACACAACTACTTGTACAGTTTAAGTTTCTCTTGCCCTCCCTCAGAGCCAGAAGCATAAATCTTGTTTCTCTAATAAAGGCATTTAAAGCACAAAGTTATGAAAATATTCTCTATATTTCTATGTTGGGTATGTCACTGGCAGTAGGAAGCATTTATCTTCCCTGTCACTTAGTTTCCTTGCTGAAGTCTCTAGGGACAGCAACATTTGGTTTCCTTGAAATTTTCAATAAAGGACAGGAAAATAATGTCTTTCTCTACTAGGCTTTCCCCAGCTTAGCTCTACCGAGGGTGTCTTGCAGGGACAATTACACCACGCCATTGCCAGAGCTCGGTGGACATAGTTATTGCAGCATTTGTCCCCTTCCTGACAAATCGCATTATTCCCGTGGCCGTG
>Ga0181612_113512_pt1 | contig 12822 bp, 9 predicted proteins | sample HoacroProtozoa21_FD_119630 | JGI IMG/M metagenome (GOLD analysis project Ga0181612, IMG submission 119630) | Hoatzin crop microbial communities from Cojedes, Venezuel. Combined Assembly of Gp0051906, Gp0051904, Gp0051908 | reverse complement strand
TTACACTAGGATGTCTAAACAAAAGGCTAAAAAAAGGCAACCTAAAAATAGAGAATTCTTCTTAATCACCTTTTGGATTTTAAGCATTCATAGGGTTTATAAAATCATACTTTATACCAGCTTAACATGACTAAAAATGTCACTGTTCTTTTTTAACCAAAGCTGAAATTCTCTGTAATCAGTGACTTGAGGAACAGAACTTTTAACATTGTCACTACCTCAACCTCACCTGGTTCAGTGCCTTTTGTCACTGAGCCCACTTAATGGTCTCCCGCAGCTGCCCCTTGAGTAACACTAGCTCAACTCATCGCTGCAAATAGCAGAGAGATCTCTGGAAAACTATGTGTTAAGCTCGGGCAGTTCTCTGCTAAGGCATAAAACCAGAGGGACTTCAGAGAGAAGAAATGGTGGAAAGCTGTGAATGCAAAAATATAAATATTTTTCCCCCTAAACTTGCTCTTTTGATTGCACTGACTGACTTAACTTTTGCAGGGTTTTAGGATAATGTGTAATGATTTGTCTTTTCTTGTTTACCTTCTCAGTGGTAAACAGTAGGTTGGTGACAGGAATGGATTTGTGCCGTTGTTTTTTTTCATATTGACCATTGTGACCAGGTCTAAACAGTCATCAGTCAACAATTCCAAGTCTCTAGAAACTGTTTAAACATAGCACTTCAGGCACAGCCCAGCAGTTGTGAATGCTGCTGAAAGCTCATATAATCATATTGTTTGGCTTTTTTTTAAAAAAAGATAAAAGCGCCTCTCATTTGAAAGCTGTTACCGTTTTCAAGGAAAATACGTCAAATACTCCTACAATTTTCATTAACTTTTTCTTCATGTCAGAAACTGTTTCCATAACAGTTCTGATGAATTCATGCACCTTACTTAAAAGGAAAAGAGCTTTGAACAGGCAAGTCTTATTATTAGCAGACAATCAAAAATATTTTAGAGAAATCTTTTCACATTGATCTGCTAGAAGACACGTTTTGTATTGAATATTTGCATCCCGTTAAAATGAAAACACAGCTTCTAAATAGTCCCTGCTTTCTGAGAACTGGGAATGGCCTGAGCTGGTGACTGCTGTCTACTCGTTTGCAGGGAATGGAAATTCCTGTTTTTTCAAGAGACTAAGCCCTCAGAACAAAACATCTTAACTCATCTAAAGATGAGTGGAACTTGCTGAAGCCCTATGCTTTCTACAGCTAAGAAGTGATGAAAGCTCTACAAATTAACCAGGTCAAACAGCCAGTGACCAGGTGGTGCTTCCCCTCTGCATCACAGGATCATGGAGCTACGTTGTCAGGTGCTGCTGAACTGTGAGCAGATACAAACAGAGTGGAAAGGGAAGTGATGTGATAAAGCCCATTTATATGTGATATGTTCACATGAACAAATGGGGTACAGGTTAATAGTTTACAGTCAAAGTGGCTGTGGATGGTATTCTTCACTTAGAAAAGTATATTAGATTTAGCCACATTGTTTCTCTTTTCCACTTGAAAAAAAATCCAACCCTCATACAGTACTGTAAGTGTGGAAAAACTGTCTGTTTAGGGAGTATTCTTAGAGATCTCAAAAGTCTATGCAGGAGCTTCAGCTGTAATTGTTATCAATTTTACGCAGTACTCTCAGATATATGAAAAGGTTTTTGTTGTGGCCAATATTTGGTCAAATAACAAAACAACTGTGTTTTTGTCATTTGTCATGTCACCAATATAACCCCAATTTGATAAGGAAGGAGGCAAAGGAAGTCAAATAGTAGAAGAGAGAGGATGAGAGATGTGAAAAAGAAGACTAGGAAGGGACAGAAGAGAAGGAATTTGGGGTGAGGGTTATAAAAGAGGAAGAAGGAAAATAAGACTAATCTGGAAAAGAAGTAAGCTTGAGAGATGCCTTTTTGGGCACCCCTTTGCACAAGAGTAAAAGGAGCGGGAAGGAGGCACAAAGAGCTGAGATGCTTTTTTGGAGGAAAACTGAGAGCCTGGAAGCTTGGAAACTGCTGGTCCACAATGCCTCTTGTACCAGTGCTGTGGTCTTTCCTAAAATCTGAGACTTATAATGCCTCAGCCTAGTCTAGTCTTACTTCTTTTGGGAACTGGCAAGACAGCAACAGCTAATAGTAAGTGTTTAGTATTTGCGATGCTGTCTAAAGTGCTGTGATTAATGTGTAATCCAACATTTGAGCCCTATCCAAACACAAAGAAACTGTGCCAATGTGAAAATAACACCCATGAGCTTTCTTCAGATCATGCATTACTATATTCCGTGCACTGTTTCATGCTGATGTGGAGTTGCTTTTCATAATGAATTCCAGAAGGAATACGGTAATATGCAACAACCATGAATTTCATTGAAGATTTGTTGGAAACCACATGAAGAGGCAATGTCAGATGGCAAATCAACTCTGCAGTGTTCTCAGGCTAAACCTTTATTCTGTAAACCATATTCTCCCTGTGCTTAGTTTTATCAGCTAATGGTTCAGACACTGGCTGATAAAAGATCGATGGTCTACTAATTTTCAGTGGCCCCGTAACTTGTTGGGTTTTCCAGAAGTGCTATGGCCCCTTAAATACTGAATCATGGCTCAGATGTAGTACAAGCTCAAAACCAAAGTTTTGCTTCTTACTAGCCTCTGCTTAATGTTGTGCAATGAAAAAGTCCTCATTTTTTCTAGGAATACCAGAAAAAAAGAGTGTCCATGCTGAAGGCTAAAAGTTGACACTGGATGATTATAGAAACGATGTTTAAAGAAGTTCTAAGTACAGTCCCAACACAGGTTAATCACAAAATCTTTGAAATCTCTACTCTTGTAAATGGGATGGCTTTGTAAATTCATCCTATTCATGACAGGTAGACAACTGGATATTTAATCTTGATTAATATGGACCAAACTCAAATTGAAGTTCAGACTGTAGAATGTCAGAAATCCAACTCACAGGAATTTTTTCACTGGAGAAGAGGTTACCTTTCCAGATAAACATTTTTCAGGCTTTTAATTTTTTTTAATGGCAGATAAGCCTCTGATCTTACATCATTTGGGGTTCCAGGAATCTAAGGGCGAATCATTCATTAAATGGATAGATTGGGTTACTTTTGTCCCAAACTGATTCCGGTCAACAAATCGACAGTGAAAACAACAGCACTGTTTTGAAATGGCTATGACAGCAATAGCAACAAAATTCAGCTGTTCCCTCAGCCTAGACTATGAAGTCAGTGAAGGAGTCGTTCCCAGACAGCGAGGGTGACCTTATAGGCTCCTATTAAAAAATGAAGGGAAAAAGAGGGGTAAAAGAAAAATTGAGTGAATTTCCCTAAGTCTTTTTCTGCTTTAACAATGCCTAGAACAGTGCAAAAAGAGATTGAGGGATGAATTTCGGTGACAAACAGGAGGAAAAGCTGAGAGGAAAGGGTTCAACCACTCTTGAATCAAACCCCTCTACCCACAGTATTGTTTTTTGGATCAACCTTAACACAACAGCATTTTTATTTCAATACATAATCTAGTTAAGGAAAAAAACCGTTGTTCTGGATCATGCATTCCCTCTCCACATCTACACATTTTCTTGCCAGGATCCCACAGTGGCAGGGTTGTTCTTTGTGTCAATAGTACATGATTGAGTGATATGTACGCTCGTTTCAGTATGCTGTTTTCCAATTCAATACATGTGTAGCACACACAAGAAAGATATAGCATACATATAAGACACAATAGAGGAAGAGGCACACGAGTGAATAAAAGATATTATGAAATAATTCATGAAACTGGTTTTAGTTAGAGAAAAACAAAGCTTTTCACCATAATAAATGCTTCAAGCTATTCCGGAAATAATCCAAGAGAAATTAAATAACAATGAGGTACATGAAAGCTTCTGGGTTTGCTATAGTAACAGCTGTGTCTAGAGAAACTGGACAAGGGGGGTTGTTATTTAAATATGTCTGTTTTAAATAGTATTTTCTATTCAAGCATACATCTCTTGTCCATTAAAAAAAAAAAAATCCAGGGCTAAGCACACAGGACAAACACCATATGATCTTCAATAAACAGCCTTACAATCAAACACCATGTAATTAGTGCAAGAAATGAGTGCCAAAAACTATGTTGTGATTCCATGAAATGTACCTTTAAGGATTTGTGAAAAAGAATAGATATTCTAGGACCTATGCCCATCTATCCCATTCTGTTCCACATGAAAGAAATCATATTAGATCAACTGAATATCTGGAAAGAATTAAATCATCATCTCTCGTTGGCAAGCCTAAAGGAAAAATTCACAAGAAAGCACAGTTTTATATAATAAAAGTTCTCATATTTCATGGAGGAAAAGGGAAAAAAATAACTGTGAAAGGGAAAGTTTTTGTTGCCTTTGGTTATTCTTCTCAGAGAATATATTATAGACTTCTCCTCTGCTCCCTTTTATTTTCTTTATTCAGTTGTCTAAAGCTGCAGGCATAGTACCCAGAGTTATTCAAATGAAAGCATTTTGAACTCCCTTGCAGAAAGTCCTGCAGGATCAAACTTTTTTCTCTAGCAGCTGATACAGTGACAGTCATTGGCACTATACAGTAGTAACAGAAACAGACTGGTCCCCTCAGCAGGATTCTTTTTAATGATAGAAATGTCTGGCTTTTTTACTGCCCTCGAGTTCTGTTAAAAGTAGCATGTGGGCCAAAATCTGCCTTTGTTAATACTGTTTCAGAGGTGCAAATGAAAGCGAGGACTTTCTTCAGTGGACCAAGCTCACCATGAGCTCCAAATGATTTACCTCAGAGATGGCTTTAGTTCAGTAATGGAATTTTACAACTCAGACTGCACTGTTCTTTAATTCATAATTAGTTTTGGCATATAATGCTTGTATATTAGCAGTCATTAAACCACCATAAAATGTTCAGGACTCAACTTTCATTTAATCTGCATTCTGACATGAAAATGTGATGATTTTCACCAGCTGATGCTACGTGTCTCAGACTTTACTAAGGAGAAGATATAACCTATGAAAACTAGAGATTACAAATGAGATGTGCACTTACATGTCTGCATAACAGAAATAAACGGAAATTTCTATTTTCCTTCCAAAAAATGATCATGTGATCAGCTGGTGGTTCAGCATCTTATTTGTGGGTTTAGTAGCAACATCCACTCCTGAGTGTCCTCTTACATCTTCAGTAGGTCTTAATCCTTCCCTCACTCTCTTCCATGCCCTACTGATCTCCCTTTGCTCATTTTGCTTAGACAAGTCAGTTTACTCGCACTGCTTGCGGTGGTGAGGATTCCCCAGTCTCCTGCTGAAGGCTATATTAAACTAGAATTTGGAATGGGAAAACATGGAGCTTACTCTTTTTCTTCTGTAATTCTCCACAATGCTATCCACGTGTCTTCCTTACTGCGATTAATTTCTCCCCCACTCTTCTTTTGGATCCCTCCTCTTCCTGTTGTGATCTGAATTTTGTTGGTACATGCTATACTGTCTCCTACGCCTGAACTGTTCTTCCTAAGCATGGATTTTGTCAGTATTTTTATAAAGCTCAGTTATTAGACTCTTATACTTCTGGTCTCTGGTACAGCAATTCCTATATTTTTCTTTCTTTCTCCTCACACACGATCTTTCAGACACACTTCATACATTAAAAATACACTGTTTCAAATTGTCTTCCTTGCCTATCATTTTGACCACATCAGGCTACATCTGAATATTTCTGCTTACTCCCTTTCCCCAGACAATGGTATTCAAGCTTCCGATCTTCATTGAGGACTTGTTCATTTGTAGCAAAAATCTCAGTTACTTGCTATCACATAATACAATTCATATGTTTCTCTGAATTTACCCTAAAACAATGAAAGGCTTTTCACTGTTACAGGACAGTTGCTCCAGAATTTACTGCTCTTACAGTTAAAAAACTTTTAAGTGCCCACTCAAATTTATATGTGGCTGATGTAGGCCCTTTTACTGTGGTGCCAGTAGATCTTTTTTTCCAGTTGCTTACAGAGAATCAATCGACTACCAAAAGGACTCAGCAAAATAACTGTGGGCAGCTGGGCAAGCAGCACTATAATCACCACTTTGCTCATCACAGGACAGAAACAGAAAGCAAGCACCATTTATACAATGAAATTTAACACTGTTTCCCTTGGGCTTGGATGGAGAGTTTTCTTGTGCACCAGAGCTGGAGCAATTCCCTCAGTCTACAGCTGGATGAATCTGGATTAATCTGGGTTTCCTGACTTAGGAAACTTGCACAAGCTAAAAGCTCCCCATGAATTATTCCCTCATACATTCGTCAGCACAGCTTTGTTTGAAAACAGGACTTTAACAATCTTGAAGTAACACTGAGACACACTATGTATGCAGTTACTTTGAACCCTAAATCTTTCCTTTTCCCTTCCGTGTCTCACGTGTCTCACGGAAGGGAAATGTGTATTTTGTGCACGTGTATTTTCCTGACCCTTGCTTAGATCTGGTGCTTAAGTTTTGGTTTGCCTCTTCCGGATGATACACATTAGTGAAATTTCACTCAACAAAGAATTTTACCTCCATTTTAGTTATGTTGGCTGTGGTAGATAAAAGGTCTTTCATCTACTAACTCTAATCCTGTTTCTGATAATAGCAACACAGATGACAGAGCTCACAGAGCAGAGACCACATGGTAACTTGTTACAGATGGTGCGCTGAGAAAATGCTGATTGTGGTTTAATTTTAAGCAGCGAGAGTCAATGACACATTGTGCAGGCAGTGAAGCAAAACAAACAAAAAAAACCCCCTAAAAGACAATCCTGCAAATCAGACATTTTAAGGCCTTTTGATTACACTATCTTGAGGTTCTGTGAAGCTACCAGGATCTGTCTGTGTGTCTCTGTCTGTGAGTGTGTGTGTGCATAAACCAGAAAAACACTTTCAGAAAACACCACATACATATCAAATAGAAAATGAAAGCGTCTTAATACTTCATTCAACCAAAAATAATCACAAAGTATTAATGTAGGTATTTTTCTTCGATATTTGCCTTTAGAAATTGACTAATGTCTGACTTATAAAATGGTAGAGAAATTCACATGTCTCTCTTCAACCAACGATAATTTCCTTTATTGTCATGCTAATAGCAATCTGCACTTTGCTGAACTGCTGTCTGGGTTTATATTTTCTACAAGCTAACATTTTTTTTAAAGATGTTTTCCAAATGTTTAACTCATAGAAACAGAGGTCTGGCTAACATTATATTTCATTCTTTTTTACAATCACATTATTTTATATGTAATAGATAAAACATCATGGTAATTCTAACAGTTAATGAGAATTAATATTTTTCCTTAAAGCCTATGAGAAAAATCTAGATTCTCACATTCTTTGTGCATTAATCTCTCAAAGTACATGTTCCCAAGTCTACTCATAAAAGAAACAGTTTAAAGCAGAAATTCAAAACAAATAAACAGAAATATTGGCTGAAGGGTGGTGTGTCTCATATACATAGCCAGAGGTCCTGGACTCAGGCTGTGGTTAGCCGTGGCAGACCAGCTATGTCTGTCTCATTCTGTGCAACTGGCTCAGGCACTTCTGCCCCACATTCCCCAGCTGCAGCACCCACCTCCCACTCCCTCTGCCAAGTACCGCGGTTCCTCCTGTACCTCTCAACTGTGCCAGCTGAAGCTGGCTGGCTGCTGTCAGCTGGAACCAGGCATCCAAAAGCTGGAGAGAGCCTGAACTGATGTATTGTAGTTGGGGTTGGGTCATCTAACAGGACTCATACTCTCTCAGAAGCTCTACTGGGAAATATATCTTTGGATTTAGCCTGGTCGCTCCCTCATCAGATGACCTAGTGCTGGTGGGGATATAGCTACTGTATCACTCAAGCCACCTGCATGCGTCTGTGAAGCAGGGTAGTCTTTCATCAGTCACATGAACTAACCTGAAAATGCTGTCTTTTGCTAGGAGGAGCAGTAAGGAGGGATACTGAAGCTGGTGTACCTTCTCGCTTTGTCCTCTTCCTGCTCTTTGGCACCATGAGCCATCCCATGGGCCATGAGCCATCCCATGGGCCATGGTGTTGAAGCTGCTCCCCTCCTCTACAGCTTACCTAAAACTTTTGGTGCTACTCCTGACACTGCAAAGCAAGTCTGAACCGTGGTATTTTTTTTCGTTTTATATAAAAAATTTCAAAGTCAGAAACTCCTAGTTAACAGAAACTGCCCATAGCATGGAGACTGTTATTGAAAACAAAGAAAAAAGACTTTTGCTAAAAAACCTTTACTCTAAGAAAACAGGTACTTTCAAAAAATCATTTCCATATTATTATAGTAACAGGAAGAAAAAAATTGTAGACAGTCAGTTGGCCTGGTGATAGAAATCCTGCTGAAATTCAGCTCAGCTCTGGATATAGTGACAAACATATTTTGCTACAGTCACTTTCAGCTATCACCTGCAGCTCTATTTTACAATGTATATACTTCAGTGAAATTCATTAGAAAAATAATCTGCCTTGCAGTCCAACATATTTTAAAAACCCTACAAGTAGGGTTGCAATTTTAGCATTTTATGAAATCCTATGAGATATATTCCAATAGTACATACATTTTATTCCTGGCTTTTGGGATGCAATAAGAATAATTTGTTTAAAAATGTTAAAATAACATTTAAGATGAAAATCCATTGTTTTGTTTGAAAACGTGTCTGTAAAGATAGTTGGGGGAGATAAAGATATTTTACTGTTTGTATCCTAGCTTTATAATAAACATTTTTTCAGTTTTCTTCTTCCAGGGTTAGACACTCATGTTCAATCCTTGATTCCATAAGAGATTAAGAGAATGAATGCATTTCCCAAAGAAACCAGACCAATGTAGGTTAAAGTCAGCAGAGCTTCCCTTAGATCAATGCCTTCAGATCCACTAACTTGGCTACTGCTAGAAGGAACAATTAAAAGCACACACTGCATAAATGCCATTGAAGGCCGCAACTGGTGTTATGATAACAAGAATGCCAACTGCATGTCTGACATACAGGTGCCTGGGCAAAGTATGATCATGACCAGTTTATACACTGCACTAAGAATTCCCAGATCATATTCTGCAGATTGGAGTAATTATAACCTCTTTGGATCACTGTAGATAGGAATTACTTGCCTGATATAATATAGGGAGTTGTACTGATATTGTAAAATTTAAGATACGACAAGTAATTAATATTAATGCATTTTGTAACAAACTAAATGAAAGCAGAGATCTTTTTTATGTTACAACTGTAGGTTTCCATGAAGGCATTCAAATGCAAACAATCATGCTATCCTCTTCAGAAGCATTTTTAAACATTTTAGAAACATATGTGGAGAGTATAAAACTGCAATATATAGAGTACAAAATGTAAACCTAAAAACGTAGATACAATTTCACATTCAAATATCACAGAAAACTGGGTAAAATTCATGCTAATGAGAAAAATAACTTTAATTCATGACCGCAATTTCAAATTTACTAAGGATATTGAGGACATTATGACCCTCATTATGCTACATATAATTTTTTACAGTCTCTATTCATTAAATAAGTATAGTTTAATAAACTTCATCATTTCTTTTGAATAAATGGGTATGTCAACATACAATATACAATACAAAGCCTGTGCTCCAGTGCATTCCAAATCCTTGTCTTACTGAGCCCTGTTTCTGGTTTACTTTTCCATCCCAAGAAAAACATCATGTCTTTCAGCGATAAATGTGATAACCCAGCTCTGAACTGTATCTGTTTAGCTAAGCAAAAACACGCTGAAGTTTTCCATCTCTGAGGCCAGGAACTTCATTTTCCTGAAAGGGTCTAACACCACCAGTCCACAGGCTGGGCTGGAACAGCAGACAATAGCTCTGGATGTTAATAAAAACCGTTCTGCAACACCACATGCTTGCATACTCAGCAATGCTATCTTATGTTCAAGTATGATTAAAGAAAGAACAGAGATTTCTTTCCCTGCTCCTGAAAACTGGTGAAAATTATACCTCTTAAACTGCAAACATTAAATTTGGTTTTAAAAGAATGGCAGCCTGTCTAATGTGAGTGGAATATAACCTAAGTTTGAGTATGAAGCTCTGACTCCCGTCTTTGGCCTCAGTGGGAAGTCTCGAGACTACCTTCATTAACGAGCTACAGAATAACCTGCATATGTCTGTGCATGTACACATAACCAATAGACCAACAAAGCACAAAATGCACATTTGTTGTCACCCAATTAATTTCAGAAGTATGAAAGGATTAGTAACAAGGTAGAAAAAACCTGACCCATTATGATTTCTCTGGCAAAGTCATCTTTCCATCTCTTCTCTACACAGTTACGTGGACAAGGAAAAATGTTAACTGAAGCACCAACCTCAATTTAGATTATACTTAAGTATTACCTGATAGTTTTTTCCAAACTGAAATTACCAAATACCCTGAGAAAAAAGTGTTCCCTGAGACTCTGGAATCAAATAAAAAGAAGAACAGCAAGGAGTATAATTTATTAAAAAGTCTATTTCAGACCTGTTTTAGCAGATTTTGAATAATCAGCGGTCTGATTTTCTGTTTTTCTAAGCTAACCATGTGGTTTATTCATATATAATATATAGTAGTAATCTGACAAGATTTTCATCTGTTTGAAAATTTATGATGTACAGAAACAGCACACTGTGATGGATTTAACTTATGGGCTGATTATAACAACAAATGTTAGAGAGGTAAAATTGGAAATGCATTTAGGAGGATCTTTGAATTTTACAGGACAGTAATGCCAGCAAGCCTGGCTAAAGATGATTAAAATAATAGATTTTGGAACATGCTCCTAGTTTCCAACAAAGTTTAATAATATCAGAAGCAGGTATTGCAGGTTCTAAATCATCCTTTACAAAAGAAAGGTGGGAGCCATCCATTTCTGTCATTGTAACTGTGGATTTGTTATTTGATTTTACGGTAAATGTGCATGGTCCCTGTTAAAGATAATGCTTTATTCTTGACAACTAAGGAATTCCAGGTATACTGTATGCAATAATGAATCAGAGCCTAAATAGAGATGGGTTTTACATATGCAAGAAAATAATATTCTGTGTGCTCATTTAGAAAAGCATCATAATTTGGTAGACCAGACTGCATGAAAATGTTCTGAGATCTCATTGTTAGTAATCAATACTAACGAGATCTAGCACACATCTGAAAAATTTTAAATAGGCTTGTAATTTTTTTCTGGAAGATCTGAAAAAAAAAACAAAGCAGCTGGACAGGCAGCACAAAAAAGCAAAAATTAATATTTGAATGACAGGAAAAAAGACTTCTGCTACAAGATCCAACACTTTAAGAGGTGACAATAAAAGTAACTTCAAAGAAAAAGAATAACAGTTTCTAAGGGTATGTGAATTGAAAGGGAATTCACCACTGAGAATCAAAAATGAGGCAAACTGAGGTCAGAAATAAGGCACTTGAGTTGATCAGTACATAATGGGGTTTTAGTTATTTCTGCGACTCGTTCAAAAGCTCTTTTTCCTCATTGTGTTCATTGTTTATGCAGAAACAATTAAGCCTAAACAAGACTTTTCTAGTAAAAACTATTGTAGCAATCTCACATTTTCTATTTAACTCTTTTTCTTCCTGTTTATGATGATTTGCACAAGGGATGGAACAGTTGGAGTGCTGTAAATCCTTCCTTTGTACTTTGTTTGACTTTGATGAGCAAAATGGAAATGCTAATCCCTTCTGCAGACACATGATTTCCTTCCTTTCTCCTTCTATCCGAGACATTTGGCTTTCTGTTCTCCAGCCTTTGTTCCCTGGTCTCAGCGAGGTTCGTATGATACTCTCCTCTTTCTAGGTTCCTAGGGTGAACAAGGTTCCACAGTCCAGCAACTCATGAAATGCAAGTGATACTGAGATAGGCAAGGGATGTATCAGAGCTTCCTACCTCTCCATCCTCTCATTATGACTTTAAAACCAACAAACAGACCAAAAGGACAGTTGGAGTGTTCAGTATCTCAGAAAGAAACACCAAAATACTGGTCTGCATTTTAGCCCTTCCTTTGACTGTAGCTAACTTCCAGGATTCCACATCAAGGATTCTCTTTGTTCCATATAATTCTGAGCACATATTTAAAATTGGAAAATGAATAATAGATAATTATTCAGTACATAACAAGGTCACACACCAAAAACAACCTGAGAAAAAATTTTTTTTGCACGTGAAGCAGACTCTCTGGTACACCATATAACATTCATGAAAATGTTGGAGAATTCTGGCGTTAAAGGCCAGAGGGAAGTAGGATGTCAAAGAAGATGGATCCAGGTACAAAGCAGGAAAGCTCTTCATTCAGTGGATGCAGTTTGGAGTGCTAAATACTACTTTTATTTAGAAAAATAAAATTATCCAATTGGATTAGGTTGAGGTACATATATTCCAGTTAGAGAGTATTTGTTGAAAACTCACATTTTAAATTATAAAATAAAATTTTTACAAGTTCACAGTAATAGATGTCTGTTGATATATAGATGATGCAGCAGACTAAAGACCTGCACTTCTATTTAGGCTGGCAGACCAAGAATGTGGCGATGAGTTACATGTACTTTGCAGTCTCTTCTCTATAGTAAATTCAAAGAAAAAAATTGTTCACTGTGGGACTTTTGTCACTAAAAGCTACATGTGTGCCACCAAATAAAGAAACCTGACCTAAATAGACAACATTTTATAGTAATTTAAAAAGGAGCAAAAATTTCAAAAAATAAATAGTATAAAATTTTTAAACATTTTAGAAACATATGTGGAGAGTATAAAACTGCTTTTCTTACTGCTTCTACCACTATACCAATATACCAATAACACTCTCAGCTGCA
>Ga0181612_172131_pt1 | contig 12824 bp, 10 predicted proteins | sample HoacroProtozoa21_FD_119630 | JGI IMG/M metagenome (GOLD analysis project Ga0181612, IMG submission 119630) | Hoatzin crop microbial communities from Cojedes, Venezuel. Combined Assembly of Gp0051906, Gp0051904, Gp0051908 | reverse complement strand
TCTGGACTCTGGTATCCATTCTGGTGCCACAACAACTGCTCCCTCCTTGAGTGGGAAGGGAAATCCTGAAGAGGAAGATGTGGACACAACACAAGTGCTGTACGAGTGGGAGCAGGGATTCTCTCAGTCCTTTACCCAGGAGCAAGTTGCTGGTAAGGCCTTTTCTATTACACTGGTTTGGTTAGACACAGCTTAACAATACAGGAACCTTAATACTGAATTATTACAATATAGAAGATGAGGTTTTTTATTTCTAGTGTGAGGTAACGACTTAACCTTGTTTTTCAGATATTGATGGCCAGTATGCAATGACTAGAGCTCAGAGAGTGCGTGCAGCTATGTTCCCTGAAACACTGGATGAAGGAATGCAAATCCCATCCACGCAATTTGATGCTGCTCATCCAACTAATGTGCAACGTCTGGCTGAGCCATCCCAGATGTTAAAACATGCTGTTGTTAATTTGATAAACTACCAAGATGATGCTGAACTTGCAACTCGTGCAATCCCAGAACTGACCAAACTGTTGAATGATGAGGACCAGGTAAGCATTTTCTTTGCCTCAGCATAGCTTTCTTGTGGGGCTTCTTCAGTGACCTTAAAACTAAAAGCCTTCTTCAAACAATGTCTGTAGGTTGTGGTGAACAAGGCTGCAGTTATGGTTCATCAGTTATCCAAAAAGGAAGCATCTCGCCATGCCATTATGAGATCTCCTCAAATGGTGTCTGCTATTGTACGTACCATGCAAAATACAAACGATGTGGAAACAGCCCGTTGTACTGCAGGTACACTACACAATCTCTCACATCACCGTGAAGGCTTGTTGGCAATCTTCAAATCAGGAGGCATCCCTGCTTTGGTTAAAATGCTTGGGTATGTGGACTACTAAGATGGTACTTGTGTTTTTCAGTTGGTACTGGTAGGTGCAGGTACTCATGTGGTTTTTTGCCTTCTGTAGGTCCCCAGTGGACTCTGTGCTGTTCTATGCCATCACAACTCTTCACAATCTCCTGTTACATCAGGAAGGAGCCAAAATGGCTGTCCGTCTAGCTGGTGGGCTGCAGAAGATGGTTGCCTTGCTCAACAAGACAAATGTCAAATTCTTGGCCATCACAACAGACTGCCTTCAGATTTTAGCATATGGCAATCAAGAAAGTAAGGTAAGTGCCTCTGCTACTGAAGCACTTAAAATGAGCAAGCTTGCTATGATGGCTTAACAGTTCCTGTGTACTGACCTCCTTATTCTGAATCTTCAGCCATGTTGGGCTTTTGCCAGTCAGTCCTGACCTTGCAAGAGAGGAGGGATGCAGGAATTATTTCGTGGAAATGCAGTCATGCTTATAGTGAGACTGCAAAACTTAGACCATACCAGCAGATGGGAAGAGTTTTTACAGATCTGTAACCTATGATGGGTGTAAGCCAGCAACAATTACTGCCTACTGACGTGCACAGAAGTTGATGGATAAATGTTATTTTTGCTGTCTTTCAGCTGATTATTCTGGCAAGTGGTGGACCCCAGGCTCTAGTAAACATAATGAGGACCTATACTTATGAGAAACTATTGTGGACCACAAGTAGGGTGCTGAAGGTGTTGTCAGTCTGCTCCAGCAACAAACCTGCTATTGTTGAGGCTGGTAAGTACTTTGTACTCACGGTAACTTAAAAAGCTGTACAGTGCTTCAGGATTATACATTCTGCACAAGAACAGAAACTGCCAGCATCAAAAATTGAACTTGGATAAGTCCTTCAGTCCGTAACTACTTTTGGAGGCCTTTAGTATCCATAAAAGGCAGTCTGTTTTAAGTAAGTCTACTGTGTTGTTAGCTGGGTTGCGTAGTGGCTGAGCGTTGTCAGAATGGTCTCCTTAGAATATATTTAAAAGGCCCAGTGTCACAAGGAGAATCTCAGGGTTTTTATTCTATGTGATGAAGGGTTATGGCCCAGCCATACTATGATACTAATGCCAAGAAAGATCCAGAAGCTTGTGAGATATGCACTCAGACTTCGAGAAGGACCTGACTGTTCAGAAGATGAGCATCTGAGTGATGGTGTCAAATCTGAATAATGGTGTCAAATCTGTACCATCTCCTAGGTGGGATGCAAGCTTTGGGACTCCACCTCACAGATCCAAGCCAGCGTCTTGTCCAGAACTGCCTCTGGACTCTGAGGAATCTGTCAGATGCTGCAACAAAGCAGGTAAAGGGCTCTTCTGAGGGATCAGCAGCAAAAGCCAACATAGTGGCAGAGGAGAGGGACTAAATTTTTCTTCCTTTTTTTTTTTTTCATAGGAGGGCATGGAAGGCCTTCTAGGAACTCTTGTTCAGCTTTTAGGATCAGATGATATTAATGTTGTGACTTGTGCTGCTGGCATCCTTTCTAACCTTACCTGCAACAATTACAAGAACAAGATGATGGTGTGCCAGGTTGGTGGTATTGAAGCTCTTGTGCGCACAGTTCTTCGGGCTGGAGACAGGGAAGACATCACAGAACCTGCTATTTGTGCGCTCCGTCACCTCACCAGCAGACATCAAGAAGCTGAGATGGCTCAGAACGCAGTACGTCTCCATTATGGGCTCCCAGTGGTGGTTAAACTATTGCACCCGCCTTCACACTGGCCTTTGATCAAGGTAAACAACAGCTTTCAGCGCTGAAAACTGGTGCTTTTTTTCATGTAACTAACTGTGAGAGATTTTGTTTCTAAGGTGTTGGGGAAGATAATTTGTCTGATGGAAAAGTTGTTTCTATTGAGCAACTTAGTGTTGTCTCTCAGATGTAAGCATTTAACATCAACTGATTTTAAAAAAATAAAGAAATTGCTAACAGCAAGCACACTCATCATGCTCTTTTACTGCCCACCCCTTTCTTAACTGCAGGCCACTGTTGGTTTGATCCGCAATCTGGCGCTCTGTCCTGCAAACCACGCCCCGCTGCGTGAACAAGGTGCTATTCCAAGGCTAGTTCAGTTGCTGGTTAGAGCACATCAAGATACCCAGCGACGTACTTCTATGGGTGGAACACAACAGCAGTTCGTGGTAAGTGGGCACCACTAACTGAAGCTACGTGTAAAACTTGTCTCTCAAACTCACTGTGTCTCAGTCTGCCTCAGCGATGTGTTGTTTGGTCCAAATAGCTGTTGTCTTACATTTGCCCTAATTGACGTCATTCTCTTGGTGCGCTGATAATTCTGTCTTGGCAGACCTGAAGTTTTTCTTAAACAAGAATGCCAGAACCTTGGTTATTATTGGTATTACTAAGAACCCCTTGAACATTTAATTCTGAATGCTATAGATCACAGAAATACTGTTTTTTGCCTGCTTTGGCAAGGGAAGTAGATGTCTACTGAGAAACCCATCCGTGTTGAAACTATGGGTTTAAGGATGCTGTGACAGCTTACTGTGTATTTTCAAAGATGGTGAGAGCTGTAAAAGTACTGAGAATTTGTAGAGGCTCCATGCCTGTTACCTGTTTAGGTACCAGGTCAGTGTGGCAAGAGCAGTCTCAATATTTTTTTTGCCCCGTTAAACACATTAACGAAGGGGAAGTTGCCTGAGCAGTACCGAGTAGTACAGGAGTGTAGTTGTAACCTGTAGAGGCAGGAGGGGGCCTCTTCGTTACCAATAACCACTGTTTCAAACTTAGTAAACTGCCAAGCTAATTCAGCTTGGGGGGGAAAAGCCAGCGTTAGTGTTGTCAAACATGAAGTTTATAATGAACTGAAATAGAAATGAGAACACTGGGAGGAGTTCCACTGAGATGCTTCACTTACTGAATTTAGTTGGATAAACTGGGGCAACTCCTAGCAGGGATGTGAAGTTTGAAGTCCAGCAGTAGATAGTGGATGGGAGCCCCGCTGGGGGAAGGGGGTGTGTGCAAGGGACAAGTTTAGTTGATTTGTTGACAGGCCGATCAACTTTTCGACGGTCATTTTAGAAGATAGCATGCAATACCTCAACTTCAAAAGATGTTTCTTCTTTCCCTAACTAGGAGGGTGTGCGTATGGAAGAAATTGTTGAGGGCTGCACCGGAGCCCTGCATATTCTTGCACGTGATGTTCATAATCGAATCGTAATCAGGGGTCTAAATACCATTCCACTGTTTGTGCAGGTGAGTAAGAGCTCAAGACAATGCTATAGTACATACTAGAAAAAACAGTAAATTGGTTCTTATGCTTCCTTGGTAGAAGTGCTAAGTCAGATTGTGCTGAAGAGCTCGTTTCAAGAAGAAGAGCTAAAGATAAAGAAACCCTTGTGTTTTTTTGTTGCAGTTGCTGTACTCTCCCATTGAGAATATCCAGAGAGTAGCTGCAGGTGTACTTTGTGAACTGGCTCAAGACAAGGAAGCAGCTGAAGCAATTGAAGCTGAAGGTGCAACTGCCCCTTTAACAGAACTGCTTCATTCTAGGAATGAGGGTGTTGGTAAGTGAACTTAAGATAGGTTTCATACTTGTGTTAGAGAAGTTGGTAGAAGACTCGACCTCTACTGAAATCACTCTTCCTTTCGATAGCAACATATGCAGCTGCAGTGCTGTTCAGAATGTCCGAGGACAAACCACAGGACTATAAGAAGCGACTTTCGGTTGAATTGACAAGCTCTCTGTTCCGGACTGAGCCAATGGCCTGGAACGAGGTGAGTCGCATCTTTTGTCTTAGTGGTTCCTTGGGGAGACCTTAATTCCAAGTCCTCCGTCATTCCAGTAGTGAAGTGTAGTTGCCATCAGTGATGCAGGCCCAGCTTTACACGTGGCTGTACCTTCTTTGCTCAGTCTGCGTGTTCAGGTTCAGTGAACTTGGGGCCTTAGAGCTGCTTCTTCCCTTGCAGGTAGGGAAGAGTCCATTCTTTACTGCTGCTAAAGTTTGTAATTCATATTATGTTTGTTAGTGTGCAAAGCTGTGTAGAACTTTGTACATTTCTGCGCTGCTTGTCAGAACCTAATGAACTCTGAATGCAAAAATTGAGGCAAGAGTGATCTGAGGGAAGCAGGAACACACAACATACCCTGCGAGACTTCTGTCAAGCGAACAATGTAGGACTAAGAGTCTTGGGGTGGTGATGCAACTTGTGTTCTCCTTAGAATTGAGCTTTCAGACTTGAATATATTTGCAGACTGATTATCCCACATTGCCTTTTTTCATGCTTAAAGGGCTGCACAGTGAAATGAGACTGAAAACAAACTGTGCGTGGGGTAGGGGGAAAGGTTCACTAAGTGTCTTCCCCCAAATTCTTAAGATTCAGGAGACTAGCTTGTCTTACCTTGTAGGTAAGGACAGTAGCCCTTGATTTGTACTATTTCAGTGCTTACTTTTCTGTTTCCTAAGAATCTATATCTACCACAGTAATGTGGGAAAAAAGCTAAAATGGAATATCTCTTAGAGACTGGTGTTACGCAGCTGCACTACAGACGGGCAACTAGTAATGTAATTGGAGAAACTGGGAGAGGTCCCTTCAGAGCTCTTAAAAGCCCTGTTGCTGGCTTGGTAATCTCTGAACAGCTGACTTGCAGGAGTTGGGCAGGTGTATCTGAGGAGGAATGTTCCTAGACCTGCCTGATCTTTTTCATTCCCAAACAGAACCCTTATTCCAATGATTTAGGGATTCCTGTACCCAAACTGGCTGTTATACATTGGATGCAGATGCTTGGATGAAAAGGCATTTCATGTTCACAAAGTACCATGCTGCAGTGCTCGCTGCATAAGAGTTGCTAAAAAGTGATCTGGGCCAAACTTCAGAACTTTTAAAACTCAGAATTACTAGTGCTGGCCCAAAGACCTGATGCTAAAACTGTTTTGTAACTTTTTGTGTACACCTAGACAGCAGATCTCGGACTTGATATTGGTGCCCAGGGAGAACCTCTTGGATACCGCCCAGATGGTATGTCTCTGCCGTTCCCCTTGACTAAACTTCAGTTGGATGAAGTCAAGTCTTAGATTTTAAAGGAGAACTGCAAATGAGTGAAGAGTGAATTACTCTTCAGCAAGGTATTGCAAACTGACAGGCAGACGGGGAGCTGCCAGTTCAAATAACCAGTTTCGGCGGTGCCACTGGCAGCGCTGAAAATGGGAGCCACATGAACATGCAAAACTGGTGTCTTTTGCCTGAGTCTTGGGGAAGCATCTCCCGCTGAGCTGTTGTTCCAGAAGTCTTTTACATTCTTTATGAATGGACTTGACAATTCCAATAGCGCAGTTTTTCTTTAAAACAAAAAACTGGTATTGAATGTATTAGCCCGTATGTGTCTATAGACTTGAAGACAAGCCTATCCCTAAGGATTCTAAGCTATTTTTGACTCGTCTTTCAGAAGCAAGTCTACAGTCTCGGAGCCTGGTTTTGCTGCAGTATTGTTGAATTTTAGTACTGTTGATTGTGCAGACTAATGGCTTGGCTGGAATCTGCTCGTGCTTCTGACTGCAGTGTGCTTTGTCTGCAGAATCATACTGGAAGGCTGTTTCGAACTATGGAATAGCCATTAAGGGCAGGCAACAGATTGTTTTGAACTTGGCTGGACTAGAAAAAAAATTAGATGGCTACAAAGATCTTCTCACACACTGATACTTGCAGCTTCTGGTGCATCTAACATCCGTTAACATTATGCTTTTTTTCCCTCTGCCACCTTTAACTTTCTTAGATCCTAGCTACCGTTCTTTCCACTCTGGCGGATACGGTCAGGATGCCTTGGGTATGGACCCTATGATGGAACATGAAATGGGTGGCCACCACCCTGGTGCTGACTACCCAGTTGATGGTCTGCCAGATCTTGGCCATGCCCAGGACCTTATGGATGGGCTGCCTCCAGGTGACAGTAATCAGTTGGCCTGGTTCGATACTGACCTGTAAATCATCCTTTAGGTAAGAAGCTCCAACCTTGAATTTAAAAACAAAACGAGGAAAAGAGATGACTGGACTGAGGACTTGGTTGGCAGGGAGGGATTGGCTCAGTTGGGTCCCAGTGTGCCAGAACAATGAATAAACGCTCTGGAGACACGTGATCAGTACACTCCAAACTGACTTCTGCCGTGAAGTGTGGAAGTAATTAACTGTAATGTCTTGTGCACTGGCTTCATGCAGTCTTGATGTGCAAGAACAGTGCTTTGCTCGGGAGCAGTGACACCTGTTTTTTTTCTCTTTGCAGCTGTATCATCTGAATGAACTTGCATTGATTGGCCTGTAGAGTTGCTGAGAGGGCTCGAGGGGTGGGCTAGTATCTCAGAAAGTGCCTGACACACTAACCAAGCTGAGTTTCCTATGGGAACAATTGAAGTAAACTTTTTGTTCTGGTCCTTTTTGGTCGAGGAGTAATAATACAAATGGATTTTGGGAGTGATTCAAGAAACGAAGAATGCACAAGAATGAATTGCAAGATGGAATTTATCAAACCCTAGCCTTGCTTGTTAAAAATTTATTATTTTTTTTAAATCTCTGTAATGGTACTGACCTTGCTTGCTTTGGAAGTAGCCTTTCTTTTTGCAGTAACTGTTGTTAGTTTTTTTTAAAGTCTCTCGTAGTATTAAGTTATAGTGAATATGCTACAGCAGTTTCTAATTTTTAAGGATTGAGTAAAGGTGTAGAACACTAATTCATAATCGCTCTAACTGTATTCTGAATAAAGTGTAACATTGTGTAGCCTTTTTGTATAAAAAACTAGACAAATAGAAATGGTCCAATTAGTTTCCTTTTTAATATGCTTAAAATAAGCAGGTGGATCTATTTCATGTTTTTGATCAAAAACTTTATCTGGGATATGTCTGGGTAGGGGCCAGTAAGAACTGTTTATTTGGAACCTTGTATTGGACAGTTTACCAGTTGCCTTTTATCCCAAAGTTATTGTAGCCTGCTGTGATACAGATGCTTCATGAGAAAAATGCAGTTATAAAATGGTTCAAAATTAAAGTAAACTTTTAATTCATTCTGTGTGAAATTATTTCAGATCATAAAGTATATTTGTTTGTTAACAAGTTGCTGAGAATTGTCCTGGAATTGCACACCACCTTCAGCCGAGGAAAGCTAAGACCCATTTACCTCTTTCATCCCCCTATGGAACAGTTTCCCTGTGGAGTCCCGTGTGCAGAGGCTGCCCCCTGCTCCCCTCGGAGGCAGCATGCTTCTGCTGGACCTGCTGCCGCTTTGCGTTCCTGGTTTCCTGGTTCCTCAGCGTGAGGCAGGTATAGCCAGATGTGAGGCGCAGCTACACTTGGTGCCTGGCCTGCTACCCCAGGCTTAGTTCTGGGCTTCAAAAAGGAAGAACAGCAGAGTACTTCGTGTGTCTTAAGGTGTGTGCTGTCACTGGGCTTGGATGAAGGTCCTTTGCTTATAAACTGTCATTCTCAGGTACCCTCAGTCTTCAGTTACTGTGTGAGATAGGACCTGCGTGTGACTTCTTTTGAGGCTGCACCTGCGCAGCTGGAAGCAGGGACAGTGGCTCTTAAACTGCTGGCTAAGGCATAGGTTGTGCACATCTGCACCGTGCCACTGCCTCCAGCCTCTGCCCAGAGCCAACACTGCCAGGCAGCTGTACTTCAGTGCAGCAGTTTGCCAGCAGAAGGTCAGCGGGTCTTGGCTGCCAGGCCTCATGGCTCAGGTTAGGATCCCCAGGTGATAGGAGCTGAACAGAACTGCTGAACAGCCTGCCCCTGCCTTTTGCTTGCAGAGCAAAGGCACGGCCCCTCTGGAGGGGCAAGCCTCACCCAGTCGTTCAGCCTTGTTCCTCTCAGCTGCACTCACACTAGAAGACCACTACTAGAAAACTCTTTACCAATTAATAGCCACCACATAGCTTTTCACCATTTCTATAATTAAACTTAACATTTTCATAGCTGTTAAGATATGGATAATGATATTTAAAGTAACATAAGAGAACAATTCCTATCAAATACACACGATGAAATCAGTTTGTGCCCCGAGGGGTGTTTGCTTGCCTCCACCTACTCTGGAGTGCGGGGCTGTCCAGAAGCAGGCTTGTAGCAGCCGCTCGCATGGAGGCACCTGCGGTGCCAGACGGTACATGTGGTAGGAACACGCAGCTGCTGCTTTGGAAGACAAACATTAAGGCCATGCTACGTTTGCACAGGGCACCTGGGGAGAAGAAAAACTTAATTCTTTAGACACGATGGCATCTGCTGGCTCTAGAGGACCCTTCCTAGAGCATCAGCTTTTACCGGGGATAAACGACAAACTGCCAGGCTCATCGTCTCACCGATTTTCAACGAGAGAGGAGTGTTGGCAGCTGAGACCAACCCTCCACCAGTGCAGCTTAAGCTGTGCAGTGCTAGGCAACAGTGGAGCACCCAGTCTCACAAAAAAAAGCCTCTGCTATGGCTAAAAACCTGATGAAATCTATTGTGTTCATGCTGCAGACACACACACACACACACACACACACACACACACAGAGCCTCTGTGTGATCACAGGGGTTGATGCTGGTTGCCTGAGATGAAGAATATTCTATTTCTTGATAAAAAGGTACTGTCTAGTGCCAGTCATAGCCATGAGGTGACCCCCTCATGATGAACAGCCAAGGCATTCACCTGGTCAAAAATAAAAACAAACATTACTAACAGCAGCTTAAAATGGTGAACGCACTTTATGGCCATATTGTGAAATTACTATTTATTTAATTTGCTCTTCTCAAACTGGCTGTCAAATACTTGAGCTACAGCACATAACACCAGCAAGGTAAAGTAGTAACCAAGAGTTCATCCTTACGGAGGTTTAAAAAACAAACACATCCTCCCTAAACTATTTTTCCCCTCCCTGAAGCTTCCCAATTTCACACATTTGCCATACACAGCTACGGCTCAGCTTGCTAAATTAGTCACGTCTGCTCATTTGATGGTGTTCCTGCAGGACCGAGGCGCTGAGCAGCATACACAACTTTTGCATTTTGGTAGGCCGGTCAGAAAACGGTTCACTTGGTAGTCTTGCTATTTTCATGTCCCACCGTTCTCAGAATTTCGAATGCCAAGGAAGCAACAGCAACATCAGCATGAGAACTAGGAATTAAAACAAGTAATATCTATTAGACATACTCAGGGGAAAACGTTTTGTTCAAATTCCACATTTGCCTTTATCCATGCTGGAAAGCTCTTAATAGCCTTTAACTGCACTGTATATCCATCCCGCTTTTCTGTAAGTTGAATGTTTTCTTTACTTAGCAGTAACATGCAACTAGTGATTCTGCCCGGTTTCAAATCTTGTACAAAAATGAATTTCAGCTCAAATGCACAGTAACTGCTGCCTCACTCAATCTCGTCTGTAAAAAGAAGATATACTTTAGCACGCCTCCCCCCCACACACATTTCGAGCTTGACAGAAAGATGCGTTTTCACACACACAGCCCTCCTGCCGCAGCGCTGCTCCGCGCGGGGAGGCAGTGCCACTCCAGGCGTTGCTCACCCCCTGCAAGAAAGACCGACTGCCCCACCACACAGCTCTGCAGGGTTGAGATTCAACAGTGGGGTCTTCCCCCTGTGCTTCCTCACCTAATTTTTTAATTATATGTATTTTGCCTAATTTTTCTTTCTGGAAACATGTTTTTTCTAGCATTGAAACAGAGGCTTTTTTTTTTTTTTTAATAGACTACCACCCCTCATCTTTAGCTTAGACAGAACACCAGTAGATCAGTCTGCAGCTTCCTTGGTTGCTGCTAATGACAAGTGCCTACCAACACTCATGTTTTGGGGAACGCAGAACTAGCTAGGAAATCCAGATGATCAATCCACACAATGTAAGCCAATGTCTTAATGAGCAGCAGTTTAAACCAGCAAATTCAGTTCTGTGAAACAAATTCATCTTGGCAACTGTCTTCACTGAAAAATAAATGGCTACGATCCCACATTTTAAAGTGTAGATTTGATTCCACGTGGCTGCTAAGCAGAATGGGTTGGTCATGTGTCACTCTGCAAACTGCCTGCTCTGACCAGCCGAGGGTGCATCGTGGAGACAGAGCTCGGCACTCCACGGCTGCGACACGGCAGCAGGAGAGCACCGAAAGCAGCTTGCGATCCAAGCAGTGCCCCTCTCTCGGCGCGTGACTGCTGGGCTGGTGTCCTCCTGCTGCCGCACGGGCAGAGCAACAGATGAGAAACCTCTCTGTAAAAAATGAGCAAAGCAAAAACACTCCTCGGTCACTTCAACCCTGTGATAATATGTGGGTGGAAGGGCCGGGGAGTTCAGACTACTCAGAGGGTGGCTTGGATCCAGGATCTCGGCTGTAGCCTTCTCTAAAACGTTGCCAGTACTGCATGAGACACCAGAGAGGCTTCTCAACGGCGTTCAAAGCACAGGTAAGAAGACCAAGTTTATTAGGTCACAAGGAATATTCTGGGACAGATGCCACAAGGGAATCTGGGGAGATGGCAGAACATCCATAACCTCCATAAACAAAATGGCCATTCAGCTAAGCCTGATAAAGCTTGCTAACCCCAGGCTTCTCCTGCCTGCCCGTTGCCGCCTTATCCATGTCTGAGGCCACTATGGCCCCAAGATGCAGGTCGAATCCCGCCCAGCACCCTCCGCAGGTGAATGGATAGGGACGCGTGTTCCCTACAGGAGGGGAGGAAAAGAAACCCATGAGCTCTCGGGGGCTCCACTGTTGCTGCTGCAGTGCAGGAGCTTGGCACAGCAGAGGAACTTGGCTTACCCCAGCGTATCAAAACACTTCTCATTCATTGGCATCAGCTAGAATTCAGCCTGCTGGGCACCTTGTGTCAAATCAGAGCCAGTGCTGTTTATCTGGGGCTCTGTAATACACGGTTTGCTGAGCACAGAAATGTGTAGATAACAGACAATTAGAGGAAGCCAGAAAAGCAGACTCAAAGACAGCGACTGGGCTGTCCAGTGCATCTGATGCTGAAATGCTACAAAATAGTGTGAAAACCAGTTCTAAAAGAAGAAACCTCCGTCTTTCCCCACTGTCATCTTCAGTGGTGGTGCCAGTGTCTCCCTTGGGGAGAGCTGACATTTTATTTTAGTTAGAGAATTTAATGTGTCATACAAAAACCCGTGAGTCAGCAGCTGAGTATGCGAGAGGGATGCAGGCTGTTCTCGACAGGTTTAGTTAGTCCTCGGTGTGCATCGCTTACACTCCCTGTGTCCCAACAATTCCTCTCCGCATCTGCCCACATGCCCCTTTCCTTCCAACACAGGGTACACCCTGCCATAATATCGAGGAGTCAATTTTCCCAAACAACTGACCCATTTAAAGCCTGCATTTGGGAGTACAAACAGCACTGAAAAAATTATCTTAGTGTTTCAAAAGCTGATCTACAAACTACAATTTCTCCTATGAATTTTAGTTCAACCAGGGGTGAAACGCAGCCTAACAGCCCACGGCAGGAGCATAAAATTTGTTTGGAGGGGCAGAGAACAGTAATTCATTCATTTGCATGTCCAAGGGGGATTAGATGAGGGAAAGTCTATGGGACATGAGCCAACTCAGAAGTTTGGCCAACCTGTGTTCTCACAGAGGAGGCCACAGCTTTCCCCTAAGTCTCGCACATTCTCAGAGCAGCCACAGGTATTCTTGAACAAGAGCAGTTCTGTTCTTCAGCTGCGTGTTTGAAAGTAATCAACTTGCAAGGGCACCAAACACAATTATTTTTAAACAGGGCACAACCATTGCATTGTGCCTCTGGCCCACTCCACCGAGAACCACTGACCAGTGTATGGTTGTAGAGACCAAGTGTTTGGAATAAAATAATATATCTAAAAAAAAAAAAAAAAAATCGCCACAGCAAAACACCTTGGCCAACCACTCTGGGGCCGGGGGCCAAAGCACGAAAATGGCAAAGCGGCCCCACACCCCGACAAGCTCAGATTAATGGGATAAGTGGG
>Ga0181612_115126_pt1 | contig 12824 bp, 10 predicted proteins | sample HoacroProtozoa21_FD_119630 | JGI IMG/M metagenome (GOLD analysis project Ga0181612, IMG submission 119630) | Hoatzin crop microbial communities from Cojedes, Venezuel. Combined Assembly of Gp0051906, Gp0051904, Gp0051908 | reverse complement strand
TGTAAAAAAAAAAGGAGGCAAAGAGATGTTTAAGATGTTTTCTTTAAAACTACGGGATCCTTAGCACCGCATAGTTGTTTGGTGTTGTCCAAGACCAGTTAGTTCAGTTGGGTGGGGTTTTTTTGGGGGGGGGGTGGGGGGGTGTATGCATAAGTAACATTGCAGCAGATTCTGTGGCATTCCCTTCCCTTGGGGTAGGTGGTCTTTTTCCCCAACAGCTGAGAGCTGGAACATGCTACAAAAGGATTTAAAGCTTAAATAACCTTTTGTGTACTGATCTTCTTAGTTCCAGGCCAGATAAGTCCTTGGATGGTGCTTGTAGCTGTTGGTCATGGTATGTTTTCGTATTTATGACCTTCGCTGTTCCCTGACCCTGGGGCAGCCATTCTCATCCCTCCAAGAGGAAGGGGATAATGTCTTCACCTGGAAATATGTTCTGGGCTTTGAAAAGGGCTTGGTTGGGTTTGTCAGCAAGGAAATTTTTAGTGGGGAAAGGAAACACCTCCTTCTGCATCCCACCCCCACAACTGTCTTTCATTTCTGACTCTGCTGAGATGATGGCGTTGGATCAAAGCCGCAACAGGCAGCAACAAGCAATTGTCAAGGGGAGTCTAAAGCAGGGAAATGACCATGTAATGCCAAGACACTGTCTCTGATGGCTGAAATTCCAGCTGCTGCTACACCTGGCCATTTCTCCTGTAATGAAGGAGGATTTTTTTTTCGTTATGCTTTTGAAGCTGCGTAGCTACACCTCTGGAGGACACATCTCATCCTGCAGATGCTACATTGTGCCATCTGATTGCTTTTAGACATGGGGAAGTTGCTGTGTGCTTATTGCCACTCAGGATCAAGGTGTGTGTGTGGAGGGGGGCTGTGATTAACTTAGGTGATTAGAGGTCTGCACAGGAAAGAGACCGATTAGCAACATGGGCCACTGGATACTAACGTTGTCCTTGCATCCCGTATCAGGCCTTGCTGACTCTCTGACCTCTTGCAAGTCCCCTTGCCCTTCTGTTCAGTGAAAGACATGATGGCAGCTGCCCATCTTTCAGGTCAGGTACTTTTGCTCGCTTTTGCCTTTCTCTGCTCAGACCTTCCTGTCTTATCTGCCAGTGCCAGCGTGTGGCTCAGCAGAACAGCCAGGTAATGGCAAGCAAGAGAAAAGGAAACTTTCTTCAGATCCTGTTCCTCTTTCTTTCTCTTCCCATGCCCTCTCTCTTTTGGGAGTTTTAAAGTCCTTGAGAGACGAGGGTAACGCACCACTGGGAACAGCTCCATTTGCCTGTGGAGAACTATTGCTCCCCAGCCTGTCATGGTGGTCTGCATGTCTTTAGGTGACAAATGCCCCTGCCTCAAGGATGCTTGTCCATAAGGTAGGATACTCCAGAGGTCACTTTGCAGCAGCTCTTGGAACTATTCTGCCAAGCCCGATGTTTCAAATGGACGAGTGATCTGCCTGGCATGGTAGTCCTCATGCTGTGAACACTTTGAATGCACAAGTCCTACATTGTCCTTTCCTGTGACCCAATGTGGCAGACACAGGGCATGAGAGCTGTTATGAAAACTGAGCCAAAGTTAGCTGTGCCCTGCAAGCCACCTCAGATCCTCTACCTTTTAAATATCCAGTCTTTGTCCATCTCCTCCCCTCTTTTGAAAGCATTTTTGGCAGAGTGGTTTTTTTGTGTTGTTTTTTTTTTTTTAAGAACCCTCTAATTTCTTGTTCAGTTTTTCTCCCTCTCCTGAGCCCTTTGAAAGTGGCTTTACGCCATCACTGACACCAAACTGACACTTTGCGTTTCGCCACTTCTTATCCCTTTATGGCAACAGATGTTGAAATTTTGTATTCCTTTTATCTGTCCCTCTTTGCCCTCTTCCTGTAATTAGGTTTCCCTTGTTAGCAGTACAAAGTGGCCCGGTTTGCTGCCTGGCCTTTTGAGCCATTGTGTCTGAGCACATTTTTTTTCCTCCTCTTTCGGAAGAGTTCCTTCCCCCTTAAGTAATAGGCAGGGTGTGGGCCAAAGCTGTGGCTTTTTCTTGTTTCTTTGTTCTCCATTTATCTCTGCCACCTTTTTCAAAGGGACGGGGAGAAAAAAAATAGAGACTGCATGGAATGGGAAGATACAGAGTTGCATTTCTTGACCGTCAGGCCCCCCTGCTCTTCAGGTGTTCAAGGCAGCTGCCTTTGATGTCTGCAAGTTTTGGGGAGGTGGGAGGTAGAGGATTTTTGAGAGTGGCTTGAGAGTGGAGGAGAGGGAGGATTCAGGTGCGTAGCTGGTGCCCTCACCAGAGGGGTGGGGAGGAGTCTTTCAGGGTAGCCGGGCAGCTGCTGGGCAGGTTAGTAATCTGTATTTGCCTCTAGTGCTATTGCATTGTTCTCTTTCTCTCTCAGAGCCAGGATGAGTGTTACTGTTGTAGGCAGCTGGCTGAAGCTTGCTAACTTGCTGCTGCTTGAGCTCTGGTACGTGCTTCCATGGGACCCTTGCTAATTTACATCTGTCTGGGCAGTGGGGTGGGCAAGAATGAGTTGCTGTCTTTCAAATTTAGGTGTATGTTGATCTGCATCCACTTTGGTGGCTCTTTAGAGCCACTGAGTGAGTGAACGTGAGCGGTTGCAAACAAGGAGGGAGAGCTTTAAAACTTGGGCTCCCTGTGCTGTTCTTAAACAGCAAGTGTAATTTGACAGTTGCAGTATATAGCACTGAACACCTTGGTTAGCTGATGACTACTGATGCTTTCTTTTTAAATCCAGTCCTCCTTGGCTTTATGTCCTGTCATGCTCAGATTTTTTGTGTGTGGAAGTAGATAAGTTAAATGAGAATCGGCAGGTCTAGTTCTTGGTTATAAAAAACATTGCTAAATGTTTTCAACAAAAGCTTTTGATGTAGAAGCTTGACTCAAGATTCACAAGCAGACTTCTTAGCATTGTGTTCTAAAACAAGTTCTGTAGAAGATCATTCTCTCCACAGGTTTGAACTCCAAGGTTTAAATAAGTTTGAGATCCTCTCATTTAATGACAAAAGGAGTTTGTTGGGTGAAGAGAGCAAATGGATTCTGAACTGGAGTTGCTAGATCGAGAGGAAAGGTAACTGACTCCAAGAAGCGTGGGCAGTCTGTTTCACCCTGGCATTAAAACTGGATTTATCCAGTCACAGAGAAGTGGATGGATATCTCTGGTAACAGGAGACACAAGGAATAGTAAATATTATCCTGGCACTGATAACAGTTTCACAGGATTTGGGGGCCAGAAGAATCATAATACCATGCTATAGATGCAGAAACCTCTCTCCTGTCCTACTTTTCTATAGATTCATCATGGCAAGTATCTTTTTTGGCCAAGGAAACTTTCTTCAGGTTTTGTGGGAAAGAGGCTCCCTACTCCTTTCAGGCTTGGGTTTCTTTCTCAGCATCTCTGACTTGGCTGAATGCAGATTTAAATCACAATAAGCAATCCAAAACTTATCCAACAGTGAGCTAAACAATGTTCTGGGCTGTGCTTACCTTGGGCAAGTGAATGCAAATGTGTGCCTTCTACTGCCTGCGCTCACTGCAGTGGGATGACACATGGGTAGTTGCCCTTCCTCACATGGGGGCTCATTCTCTTCTCCTGAGGCTCTCCTGCTTTTTTTTTTTTCACTGTGCTGTTTCCCCATCGCATCCACAGATGTCTTTGTTCACTCTTTTTAAACCAGCAGTTCTGGGTATTCCCATTTATATGTCCTTTGGTTAATGAATGCAATGCCTTCTTCCTGAAATTCAAAGGAAAAAGGGTTGGTGAAGTGACAGACTGGGGTCTGTCATGGTGGAATTCTTGTCTTCAGGCAAACCCTTTCTTGGCCTGTTCATATTAAATCAGTTTGGCACGATGACTTTGTTTGGATTTCTAATTTGGTCCTTGGGAACCATTCCCTCTGCAGTAAGATTAGGTAGGATGGAGAGTCCGAATGTAGATCTAGGCAAAGGGAAAAGCAGGTCTTTCCTCATGGAGCTGGTGATCCCACTTGTAACTTCAGCAGCAAGACTAGATATAAACAGGTCTCCTGCCTTTGGGGATGAATTAACCACTTGGCAAGGCCAGAAGGAAATTCTTACCCCAGTTCTGCAGCTCTGAACTTTAGGATTTGATTCGCTTGCTCTGAGATCTTGGGCGTCATTGGAGGCAGGACACCAGGCCTATGGCCAACTACTTGAGCCAGTGCTGGAGAAAGCTTGCTGCTGCAGGGAGCCTCTTAAGTGGCCGTCTCTTGGATGACTGTTCCTTTCAGCAGACTTTGTTGTGTTCAGAGCTCCGTCTCTTGGCTATAGTGGATGGCTTCAGTCTTGTCTGTGCAATGTTATTTCCCATGTTATGCGTGTGTTCTCAAAACTGTTAGGGGTCTTGTGGTTCTTTACTGATTTCTGGGGGTTTTTTGGCATTGTCTTTCTGAACCCTCTCTGCTTTCCTTTTGCTAAGAGGGCTCTGGTGCACCTTAACCTGAAAATAAAACTATTCTAAGAGGAAGAACATACAGGTGTTTATCCTAAATCCTTTCCTCCCCATCGCAGTCTTGGCTCTGTCTCGCACAAATGAGCATGAGGCCAGCTCCTGCCCTTTGGATGTGTCCATGTCCAGGGCATGCTGTGGCCTTTGCACTCCTGTTCAGGCGTATTTATGACAACTTTACGAGGCCCTGAACAATCAGAGAGCGTGGGTAGGGGCTGGACACTCCAAGCGCATCAATCAGTTTCATCCCTCTGAGCCAAAGCAAAAGCAATCTTTACTTTTCCCTGGGTTGAGAGAGAATCACCAGAGGCAAGAGAGAAGAATGGGAAGGAGTGAATGAGGAACCCCCTCTGCCACTGGCTAGCGGTAGCTCATTTAAACAGATGGCTTTGTTTTGATTTGGACTCTCCATTTTTTTGTCTCTCCACTAAAGGAGACCTGCAGAGCTCTGTCCAGAAAGGGAGCAATACAGCCGCCTGTTCCCACACAAGTGGGGCGAAAGGCGAGGGGCTTTGAGAATTCCCTGCTTATTTTCCTCGCCTCCCTCTTTCTCTTCCCCCAAGAAATCACAGTTTGAGAGAATTCCCCCCTACTCCTCCCGTTGGAAAGAAAGACAGGGAAGACATTCTTGACATTCTTTGCAGAGAAAAGGGGTTAAATGTCTGAATTTGGGGGTCACCATGTTATACAAATTGCAATCTAATCGTTTTTACAAGAACACACGTGTGCTAAGAAAAGGAGCCATGGACAAGAAAGAAAAGGGGACAGACAACTTTTTTTGTCCTATCTTCTCTTTTTTTTTTCTTCCCCCAAGGTTTTGGACTATTGTCATGTCCTGTCTCTCTCCCCTGCTCACCCCCGAGAGGGAGAACATTGGTTTTATAGTTAAATTGGTTCGTAAAGCAGAAGGGCTTGGTGCCATTTCTGTTTGTTTTCCCAAATAAAAGCCCCAGCAGGGTCTCTTTTGCACCGTTGTGGCTTTATTTGAAGAAACTGGCGTTTTCCCATAGCCCAGCATGTCAGTTTATCCTCTGAACTTAACCTTACGGGAACCTGCACAACAAAAACTCACAGGGTCCCAGAGCTGGAAAGGTAAAGAAATTGTATCTTTTTATTGGACCATTTAAAGCGTGTGTGGGCCAATTCAGAGAAAGCAGAAGAAAAGAAGGCAAAACTCCCTCTTCTGTCTCTTCCCCCTGACAATCTCAAACCATCGTTGGTGTCATTCCCCCCTACTGCCTTGAGTCCCTTCAGCTGCGCTGAGGAAGCGGAGAGAGGCATTTCTCCTGAAAATCACTTACAACAGCATCTCTGAGCCATTTCACTTGGAGGTGCTCCCTCAGAATTCCCCGAGCCAATCCTGCACCTCCCTGCAGGAATTAGCAGCCTTGGCTAAACACTGGGGTAACCTCGAGGTAGGATAACTCTATGAAGAATAACTTTTTCCAAGGATTTATGCTTCTCCCTACGTACATTATAGATGTTGTTTGCCCAAGCCTTTCCCTTCTTAGCATAAGCTGCTGCGTCCCCTGGGTGCCTCAGCTGCTGTTGCAAAGCACCTGGAAGAGATGACAGCTCAGCTCTTCCCTTTGGCTTTGGTGTGCTCTCCAAATTGGATGACAGAGGTTGTGCGAAAGCTGCGCTCTGGATAATTGTTTTCAAATGGATTTTGTTTCCTTTCTTTGTTTGATACTCAAATATCCCAGTGTTTTGAACTGAACAGGGCTCTTTCTTCTTTTTTTTTTTTTTTAAAAAAAAGCATATGCTTCCTACCTGGCTTGTTGCAAGTAGTTATTGGGGCTAAAATACAGGTTTAGAGCTCTATTCGGTTTCTGAATAGTCACCTGCTTACATGCAATGGCTTCTTCTCTTTGATGAATGATCACGGTTCATAGATGAGGTTTCCAGAGCAAATGAGTATGTCCTAGTTTGCACATCCCTGTTTTCAGCAGATGTTCTGAATTCAGCAGTTTCCTAGAATTTGCGTATTTGTGTAATATCAGTTCTAGTGAATCGAGGTCACCAGAAATTGAGGGTGGGGAGGAAAGTGTTTGTTTCATCCCAGCTTTTGGCGTGTAGTTCATGTGTATTGGAGACAGCTGGCCAAGACCTGCAGCAAATGGGCAGGGTACAGGGAGGGAGGTGCAGACTTCTTTTGGACTCCAGCTACCAGCAGGGTCTCAGGGAAATCCTGAGCTTTTGTAGTTGCACAAATAATCGCTGTGGCTTGGGAGGCTGTATGTGGCTTTAACTTGGTGACAGGAACATCCCAGGGATTATCTGGAAACTAACCTGGGCTCTGCCATGACTGATCTTATTTTGTCTTCATATTGCTGGGGTGAGGAGGAATAGAGCCTTAAGCTGTTTTTAAAAAAATCAGAAAAAAACCCCTCACAACTTAAAGAAACCAGCTTGTTTCTACCATTCCTTGGTAGTTTGCTTTGCTTCCAGGCTAGAAGGCTCCTGTCTTTAGGAGGTATCACAGTAGCAATTCTCATGGCTAGTTTACCAGCATGGAAAGAAAAGAGTGAAATGTGGAAATCCCAAGCAAATAGCTTGTTTTAAAAGTAATTTTTTAAAGTTTTGTTTTCTGAAGAACGGGGGAATGGATTGAGATGAATCAAAGGATTTTTTTGTAGTCCTTGAACAAAATGCCTTTTATTTTTGGACTCATCAGTTTGATACATTTCCCAGGCACAGGGACTTTGTTTAAACATCTCATTCTGTCAGCAAGGAGTCCAGAGCCTGGTGCTAACGCAGCTTTCCTGTGCTAGGGATGAATTGGGCTGCTGGATTTGCTCTGGCTCTGTTCTTTGTGGGCTGGTACCGGATTACTGCCAGTATGATTTCAGTCTCTCTAGATGCTTAAGTAGGAGAAACTAGGAATATCCATGAGTTTCCTGCTCAGCACTGGAGGCCTGCCGGTGTGTCTGTAGGCACTGCATTGGCCAGGGTGGTTTGTGGTTAAGGTGTCGAAGCCGACAGCTCTGGCTCTAGGCTGGTCTTTCCAGGAAACCTGCACTGTTGTGTTTGTGATTCTGCTTCACTGGTGCGGGGTTGTTTCTGTCGGTGCCACCCAGCACTGGGAGTGAATGCTGGCACTATCTGGCCCAGGCCGTTCAGTACAGAAAACACAGTAAAACTCCGACTATCTGCACAGCTAACTACCTGGCTTGCTCAACGAGGGCCTGGGAGGGAAACAGCTGCTACTTGCTACTGCTGGAAGGCCAGGGCGTGGTGGGGAGGTGGTATGGAACTTCCATGCTTGGTCTGGCTTGGGGTACCCAGTCACTTGCGGACTAACCTTCATAGCGCATAACAAGGACAGGGCACCCTGGCCTCTGAAGTGCTGAGGATCAGCTACCTGTTTTTTGGAAGGTGCTTGGGTGGAGAGGGTGAAAAAGGGCCCACAAAGGAAAGGAGAGGGCTGTTCCCTGCTGCGTTTGACTGGTGCTGGTGATCTCTGCAAGCTGCTGAGAAATAAGGTTCAAGATGACTATCACATCTCTTTCTGTCACTCGTTGAGTAGGTATCTTCTGCCCATGTAAGTGGTTAGAAAAACATCGGTGATGTGCTGGTGTATCTGCTGCTTTTCTGTTGCCCCTTGATGGGTTATCTTGATCCTTTATGGGTTATTAAGGATTAGCTGTGGGTTTTGCTCCCTAGGAAGTGGAAACTGTTGGGGACTGGGGTTTGAGGGCGGAGAGGATTTGGGATAATGAAGACTGGACAATTTGTGAGCACTAACTTGTAATCCCAAGGCTGGGAGAGTAGTGGTGACAGAGTTCCCTTCGCAGCATGGACTCAGCATGGCTGCATATGCTGCAGGGATGTGGAGCTAGCCTGGCATGGTGGTAGCTGGTCCAGAGACACCTTAAGCTGCTGAAAAACAGGGGAAATATTAATCGTGTTCTGCATCTTTACCAATTTAAGTGTGCTCATGGTAGAACACTTAGGTCTTTTGGTTTGTGTGCCCAGTGTACAGCACAATATGATTTTCCCCTGGTGTCAGGTTGTAAGTCCTTCACTGTAGCAACTAACGCGTTGTTTCTGTGAACTGCTGAAGGACTGCTGCTGCACGCAGGGGCTGGACCTCCCAGTTGAAAGCTGCTTTGGCTGACCTGTTCTTGGGGCAGGAGAACTGAGCTGATTAACAAACCAGCAAAGCAAGGTTTGCTTTTCCGCAGTAACTTGCAAGTGTCTGTGCTCCTTTCCTGCTTACAGAGAAAAGCTAATCCTTTTTACTCACTTTTTTTTCTTTTCTTGCTTTTTTATTGCCTAGTCTGGAAAGGGGAGTGGAAAACAGGTGTGGCTCTGCTGAGATGCCTTGGTACCACTGCAGTGAGGTGTAAAGGCATGGAGAAACACTGAGAGCAAGGCATCTATCTGGGTGGTGTTCAGTGCTGCACAGAAAGCTCTGAAAGTGGGAATCCAGACTCTCTGGTTTCTCCTGTCCCTTTGCTGAATTTTTTCACTTGGAGACATCACCAGGCTGCCATTAAAAATTGCTGCCATCTTGCAGCACTGCAGACTGAGGTCTGGTCTGGGAGACAGAAGACACACTTTAGTGTGGCCAGGCTCACTGTGGATGTAGAGGGTGCTTGTTCAGAGGTGGGTGGTTCTGAGGAGATCTGCCGTGACCTGTTTCAAGCACCTGAGAGGGCTGGTCCCAGTGAGCAGAAGATCCCTGGATGGGCTTCTGCCTCCTGCCATCTCTCCTCAGCACAGTGCTCCTCTCTCCCTGAGCTCACTTAGTCCTTTACATATTAAAGGTGTGTTGACAGAGAAAGTGGTGGAGGGGAAATAACACAAACAGGCTTCGGCTAGGTAGCAGGAGATATTCACCAGATGTGCTGCTGGGCTATGTGACCCCTGTACAGCTGCCTGTCCTGGTTTCCTCTCCTGAAGTGCCACGTGCACAAAGCACCAGTCCAGGGGCTACCCTGCAAAACAAAAAAAAAACCAGTATCATGTGGAAGTGGGGAGAGAGGGGTCCAAGCTGCTAGTGTGCTGCCTAAGGCTCACTGAGGTAGCTCATCTCCTTTGAGTTACTCCCTGCTCCTGGCTGAGGAGCTGGCAGAGGACTCCGCAGGTTGGGCAGTCTGGCCCCTTACACGTCACAGGTAGTCCAAGGGTTCTTGTTTGGGAGAGCAGCTGACTCCTCTTCATACCTTTGTTGTGTCTTACAACTCTGGGCCTCACACTTAACTTGTAGGATGAAGAAGTTTTTGTGGAAGACTCGAGAAGGGTTGTGTGCATGTCCATCTGTCCTGCTGGCTCTGCAAAATGGCAGATGTGTGTGCTTGGAGGGGCAGGGGAGTGCCAGAGCTCAGAGGTGCCCATCCATGTGTCTCTCCATGGTGGAGCTGAGGACCCATCTGCCCCAGCCAAACCGCGCAGCTCTTGGTCCCAGTACTCAGACTGCAGGTGCTTCAACCTCTCGACCTGCACACAGGTGCAGAGTTGCTGCTGGGTTAGTTTGCAAGTAACCTTCCAAGGGTTAATGTATTGTGAGAAGGTTGCAAAGGGCTGAAGCCTGGAATCCCCTCGATCCCTTGCCTGGAGAAACACAAAGTCCAATAAGCCAGCACCCCTGGATTCGTGTTGGGGGGGATTAATTCATGCACTTGATGTTAAAGCTTGTCCGACAGGTTTGCACGGGGGGGCCATCGCTAGGGCTGGTTGGCCTCTCTAAATGGTTGCTAGGGCCCTGGCATCAAGGGCCAATGTAGCTGCCCACAGCCACGGTCACGGAGGGAATTACACAGCCACAAAGAAATTGTTATTCTACATAATCTGCTCTTTGGAGAGTGACTGTGGGGAAACAGGCTGGCCCCAGCATGCCGCCAGCTCTGTGATCATAGAAGCGTGCTGGCTGCAAAGATCGGCCAGGGCTCGCCTTCTGATCTGGGGACACCAGGGCTCGAGGCGCTAATCTGCTTTATCAGCGATTTCTCTCTCCTGACACAAAGGTGTTTACTTGTTTTAACATCTCCCAGGACTCTATTTCTCCTTTTGTGTGGTCTTTATTCCCCGACGAGGGCTTTAGCCCAGATTACAGACAGAATTAAGGCATTTGGCGATGTGCCTCAGAACTGTGTGATGCTGGATCAAGGAGCAGAAAGTAACAAAATAATGGGGGGAGATGCTGAGAGTGACCCCACTGCGGGATCCGTGCTGTCGGCTTTCAGGACCACTTCATTGTCCTGAGAACCAAGAGCCTGTTGGAGAGGGGTGGCCGTGCCGCAGGGTTTGAAAAGCAGGTGCTTCAAGGTTTATTGTACCCAGCATTTTTGATGTAGAGGGTGTGAGGAGGAGGAAAAGGAGGGTTTGCAATAGGTGGGCATTTCAAGCAGCCTGGCAGATTGTCCCCTCCCTTCCCGCGAGTCTGCCACACCTGAGTGTTGCTGGGGCAGGTGGTGTAATACTGGGGACAGGCTGTGCCGTGTGCCTGATGCAATTTCATATGGCCCAGGGAAGGGGCTCAAGCCACATCTTACAGTCTGGCGGGGTGGGCCCTCACCAGGCACCATCCACCTGGTGAGCTGCTGGTTCTATGCGTGAACAAGCAGCAGAGTGATACGGCCACAAAGCATCTGGCTTAGAGCTCCATGGAGATCTTGCTTTTGCTCATTCACAGCAAGCAAGGAAATAAAAAGGAGAAGGCGGTCAACAAAAAAAAAGGTAGCCTTTGGAAAGTCATCTCCAGGGCAGCCCTGGGGTGGCTGCTCTTGACCTGTCATGCTCAGCCCCAGATACAGTGTTTGCAGTGTAACTGGAGGGAGTTGAGGGGAGCAGCCATGGCAGACTGGGTCAGGAGAGTCTGATTTGCCTGTGGGTCTGAGCTGTGTGTCAAAGATATGGGGAAATGCTCCAGTGGGCAATATTTTGAAGGATGGGATTGACCAGGTAAGTGGCTGTTGCAGATTGCCTGGAGTTTGACTAAGTTGAGAATTGTCTCCCATGGAAATGGAGCCCCATCATTCAGAGCACTGGTCACTGCTCCCAAGGAAAATGCTCCCGTTCTGCTAAGGGTCAGCTGTGCCTGTGCCTTGGCTCTTCCTCTTATCGCTGTGACTCCTGCTGGTCACCCTCCATGACAATTAGTGGCCCAACCAGTAGCAGAAGCTGGGGGAGGGAGAGGAAGACCGTGCAGGCTTTTGCATTCTGCTCAGTCACAGAAATGAGATCTAGGAAACTTCTGTGACACCATCTCTGCTCTGGTGTGCTGAATTCAAAGGACACTCTGCTCCAGATGACTCTTCCTCAATTGCGTTTCATTGCAGCGGCCAGCTGTTGACCTGTTTAGGGACTGACTTCCACCATGGAGCTGGAGTCCTTGATGTCTTCTACGAAACGCCCTCCCTTCTTCTTTCGTGTGGGTATGACACCTACATCCGCTACTGGGACATACGGACCAGCACCAGGTGAGCCTACCCTGCTGGCATCTGGGGCCTGCCTGAGGCTCCTGGGCTCTCCCTGTGCAGAGTCTGGCGACTCGCCTGCAGCTGAATTAGCTCCTTTGGGCAAGCTGGGCCTCAGCTCCAGTGGTGGAAGAGTGGAGGCTCAGCCCCGCTCCGGTTTGTGTTGCCCTTGCAGGAAATGCATCCAGGAGTGGGAAGAGCCCCATGACAGCGCCCTGTACTGCGTAAGGAGTGATAAGAACCATATGATTGCCAGCGGCTCTTCTTACTACGGCGTGGTGCGCCTCTGGGATAAGCGGCAGACTCGATGCCTGCAGGTGAGGGCTGGCTGGAGGTTCTCTGGCAGCCCAGTGCCCATGTCTCTTTGGAAGAAGAGAGAGCAGCTTCTGAGCTGTCTTTGAGGCGAGCCCACCATGGAGAACCTAACCTGTATGCAGGGAAAAGCCTGCTTTGCTCAGGTGTCTTGGCCTTTGAGTCTGTAACACCGGCTGGGGGCTTTGGGCTGATCTCTTCTTTGAAAGGTTGATTCTCCTTTTTTCTTGCAGAGCTTTCACCTGTCTTCACCCACCAGCAGCCCAGTGTACTGCCTCCGTTTCAGTACCACCCATCTGTACGCTGCCCTGGCATCAGCCCTGCATGTCCTCGACTTCACGGCCCCATGAAGGGCACTGCAGCTGCTTCTGGTCCCCCCAACTCAGCAGAGTTGACACTTGGCTCAGGGAATCGCAGGGCAGGAGAGGTGAGAATGGCCCCGAGGCTTCTGAAGGATTTTTTTGCCTGCCAGAAACCTGCAATGAAGAGTGCACAAAGGGCCAGACTTTCTCAACCTCACCTGCCTGTTAGTGGAAATAAGGCCGATTGTCCTTTACCCTTTTTATTTTGTGCAAATCAGGGTTTGTTTTAACAACTGTGGGTTTTTT
>Ga0181612_157900_pt1 | contig 12825 bp, 10 predicted proteins | sample HoacroProtozoa21_FD_119630 | JGI IMG/M metagenome (GOLD analysis project Ga0181612, IMG submission 119630) | Hoatzin crop microbial communities from Cojedes, Venezuel. Combined Assembly of Gp0051906, Gp0051904, Gp0051908 | reverse complement strand
TCATATCCCGAAGTGCCATATCTATATGTTTTTTGAACACCTCCAGGGATGGTGACTCCACCACTTCCCTGGGCAGCCTGTTCCAATGCCCGACTGCTCTTTCAGCAAAGAAATTTTTCCTAGCACCCAATCTAAACCTCACCTTTGCTCTGACCTGCCGCATAGCACATGCCATTAAACTGCACCCTGGCTAAGTTCTGAAGACTGTGAATGTTTTGCCCAAATACAATCTTTTTTCCCTACTTCTTCCTGCCTGACTGTTTGAGCAACCTGCCACTGTCCGTCAGCAGGCCCTAATGTACGCCCCTGTGGAAAAGAAGATGGCGTGCCGCCAAGGTAAAGGAGGTCTTTTTTTATTCAACCTTTTAGCACACAGCCTCCCTCTCCCTTGGGCGCTGACGCAGGAGGAGGGCCTGGATGAAGAGCTGAAAGCAGGGCAGAGCCATGGCGGTGGGTGTCGGGGGGCTGCCCTGTCGGTGCTTGCTGCAGCGGAGGCATTGGCTGGTGTTGAAGTGCTGGCTCTCTTTGTGAGCGAATGCCGTGAAAATGCAATAGCGAGTACTGTACGCTAACTTAAAACCTAATGTGTTATTTCTGGCTTTTATATACCTGGTTACCCGTGGATGAAGCTATATGATATTTATTACAGCAGGGCAGGATTGCTTTGTAATCTGAATATGCTGCATTCACACCAGCGACTCGAACAAAGTGTTTCTTCATTTCTCTCGCCATTAATGGTTTTCTCATAAGAAACCATGAAGTCAGTCTTGTTGTGTTTGTCAGCTGGGTTTTGACTGCGTGTATTTTGTTCCATAAAGGGGTTATTCAAAACCTCCCCTTCAGTCTTAATTAATTGCAGACCGGGTGGAAGGCGAGCCCGGTGGGGCTGGAGAGGTTCCCGTCTGGTTTCCATTTTGCCTGCAGGCTATGTGTGGAAGCACGGCTGGCTCCCGGCGCTGGGACCTCTGCTGCTCGGCACATTCTCACCAGGCTGCCACGTTCTCCCCAGGCTGCCACGACAAGGGGTGAGCGACAGTGCTGATGGGCATTACTTCTTTTATCGATCAGCCTCCAGCCTGCCGCCCAGGGTGCTCACTGGGGGCACCCGTAGGCAGAAAGTAGCTTTGTGCTGGCAAGAGAGGATGAAAACCCCGAACCCCACCACCTCCAAACCTATCTTCTTCCGCTAAAGGCCCGTGTGACTCTTTTGGAGACAAACTCCCTATTCACAGCACTTAAATCTTGTGACGTTTAGCTGTGCTTTCTTTCAGCTCTCTGTCTGTTCCAGAATTTCCTCTCTGCCATCTCCCAGTGCCAAGGTCTCTTACCGGGGAACCGCTCAAAGTGAGGGGCTTCACAGAGGTCCCACCACCTTCAGACGCCACTGTGTATTCTACCACAACTGTGAAAGTCAGACGTGAAACAGTAAGGCTCCCTGTGAAAAAAACCCTATCCTTAATAAATGTACGTAGTGTGTGGGTACCCTGGCTGGATCAAACTGTTCAGAGCCTCTACCTATCCTTTTAATTTATGCATTTCATCAGCCTAAGTATACACAAAGCCCAGAGAATACTTCTGTTTCCCCAGGAGAATATTTTTATTGAGTTTGGCTGTGCAGTGCTCTCTTTTGCGGATGAGTTATGAACAGCAGACTAATGAAAGCAGGAGGCTCCTCCAGGCGTTGCACAATGGCACGTCGGGATGAAAGGTGGACCCATGGTCAAGTTGCCCTCCAGGAAACTGCATCTCATTGCAGAGCATCAAAATTTAAGAAGTACTTCAGAAATAATCCCCTTCCAAAGAAGAGTGTTATGGAAATACCATTGCCCTTGGGCAGAGTTTTATGGAAATATTATCGCCCTTGGCCAGAAGTGGGGGTCTCTTTGAATGAAGTTTGAGGCTCGCATCTGCCTGCTGGTTAGTACCTGTGGGGAGAGCGGGGTAGGGAGAGCTACAAAACCAGGAGGTGAGAAATCCTCACGGTTACAGAAGGGCTCATGCTGCGCTGGGGGCCAGGGTGAAAAAAAAGGGCAAATGTGCTTTCTGCTTCAAGCAGCTTTTGGTACAGTACGTTGAAAGTCAGACATAAAAAGGCCTCAGGAAATGCCAAGGATGGCATGTTATGTAGCATTTTAGTGTCTTCTGCACAGACAAGAGTGGATTTCTGAGCTTTGCAGGAAAAGTGGATGCTGTAAGATTGATGAAACTACAAAAAGGACCAGAAATTATCACAGCAGGCAAGTGGACAGCAGAGGCAGAGCACAGAACTGAGGCAGGATTTACTGACTGCTAAGTTCAATAATGATGTTGCAATAGGACATGCTAGGTCAGAACACTTCTTCCAGCACCTTCCTCTGATAAGTGATTTCAGATGCTTTCATGGATAGAGCAAGAAATCCCATAGTAAACCAGAGGGAAATGGGGAGAGAGGCAAAGGTGTTAAGGAAGAGCTTCAACAAGGTAAGCAGCTTCAGGTTGCTGTGCAGGACAAGGGAAAACTGTCCAGGCTGGGTAGGATGCAACCAGCTCCCATCTCACCCAGTGCAGCTGGGTGGATGCAGAAGGCTCTTGCTCCATGGGCTGCAGAATTAACCCAATCCAGTGAAAGCTGGGCTGTGTCAGTAACATGCATACTGCAAAGGACCTAAGGAGATCGGCTTTTCACGTGTGAAGAAAAGCAGGAGAATATTCCTACCATGTGGCATGGTTGTTGAGGGCAGCTGACAGCCACGGCTGTTTGGAGACCTGTGCCTACGCTCTCCCGCTATGCGTCAAGGGCAGAAAGTGCTGGGGAAAGGATGTTCAGTTAAACATCACTGTGGCAGGTGAAGTTCATCAAGCTGAACATAAAACCGATGCTGCCCAGAAAACTGTGCTGATGCCGTGTGAAAAAACGCGTTTCTGTAGCCAGGACCTGTGTGACAGGTCAGGCTCCTTGGGCTTGGTCTAAGAGTGTTTCAGGGACTAAAGGCTTTTGGGTCTTCATCCGCATCTCTTGTTGACATCCTGACTGCTCTGGATGCAGTCTGTGCTACTGAAGGAAATCAGGTCCCATCACGTTGATGCTCCATGACAAACTGCTTACCAGTCTGTTGGCTTCTGAGGTTAAAGGGATTTTGAAAATAAATGACTTTCCGTATATTGTCTACTTAAATTGCTAGGCAACTCTAATCAATTATTAAGCAACCTATTACACAAGCACCTATTATCACAAACTGGTGAGAAATGAAAGAATGAACTAGAATTCTTCTAAGGAGAAATAAGGAATACAGTCACTCGGTACAAAAGGAGAGTGAACTCTAGAAATCATGGCACAAACAAACAAGATGTAGCAAAAAAGCATGCAGAAGCCTCTCCTTTGAAAGGGCTACAGTGAGTGTCAGACACTTGCTACAACAAACCCTGTAGGCGAGACACTTCAGTAAAGAAGCCCGCTACTTTCTACCCCCAGCTTTGCAAAAAAGGGAAAAATCAAGCAGGAAAAATTACAGTCTTCAGCAGAAGACTGCTGTTTGTCTTTGACACATGCTGCAGAAAAATATTGAGTATCCACTTGAAATTACAAAATTCGGAGAGGAACAGAAGCCTCTGATCCGCTCCTGTTTTCCGAAGCACCCACCCACTGAGTTCAGGCCTGCGAGCTCTGTTGACTCCACCAGGTGATTATGGGAGCTGCGGGGTTTGGGCATCATTTAGATGTATAAGTTCTGCCACAGTAACTACCTTGGCCAGCCCTCTGGTTGCAGGCAGCGCACACAGGCAAAAATACTTTGCCAATGCACAGTGTAAGCATGGTGAGCAATACAGAATACACAGAAGCAAATCTTCTGTATGCTTGAAGGGTTGGTTCTATATTAAGGCTTTTGCTGTCATAAAAATGTTGTAACAACAACAGCAACAAAATCACAGCAGCTATAACTGACCACAATTATTAGATAAAAGTTTTGTGTGACTGTTTAGCTCAAAATAAACATGTCTCTCAGCCTCAGCATCAGCTTTTGGAATGTGTTTGTGAAAGAATTGTGGCAGGTGAGTTGCAAGTCGGCAGAGCTCAAGGGTTTGGCAAGAGAAACATGAAAAAGAAGAAAGGCGGGAATGGTTCTGGTAGCACCAACTTTTTAGTCAAATGAAATAAATTTTCGTCACTGCAAGGCCTTAGCAGCGATAAATGGAAATATTATCTCCTAGGTTTTTTTAGGAGCTCATTCCATTAGCAGTTTGGTGTATCTTGTACTGGATCAGGAGGACACACAGGCTTGAGGGGTCTCTCTGCCTCTGACTTTGCTGGGTTGGAACTGTTGGGGTGTAATAAAGACTTCTGAAACTGCTCCTCCCATCAGCTTTCTTCTTCATCATTAACAGCCTCGAACAGTTGTTGATGTACTTCTACAGAAGAAGAAGTGTTTTCTACCTGAGAGGCAGTTTAGTCAGACATGGGGTGCTGCTCTAAGCAGTGCTGTTTGATCAGTGTTTTCAGAGAAATGCAGAAGCACTGTAGCTAGTAAATTCTTTTAAAAATCAGGTGATCTGTCTCCCAAGCAGGGCAAAGAAGTGGTTCCAGCCTCAAAGAGATCACATAAGGAGAAGAAAAATAATTCCAGGGCTACTACACAATACACCTGAAAATGTTTTAAAGTAGATGTCAAAGTGACAATATTTCAAAATGGATCTATGGTTCGTTGCAGTCCTGTTCACTTCCACTAGGCTTTGGCCAAACTTTTATTTCAGACCATGGCACTCAGCAGACATCTCCGAGGGACTCTTACAAGCAAGATGAAAGATCGTGAATATCACTTTCAGGGAAGACAAAAAGTCCAGCTAGAAAAACGATAAAGCAAAATAGTCGTGTGTAAATAGGACACACCAGGATATCAAAAGCAATTAAAACAAACTTCTGTAATCATGACTGTAAGCCATTTGCCAAAGGTAATAAAAAAGAGAACAGAATTACCCTTTCAGGTCTGTGTTTTAGACCACAGTGTCACTGATAATGCGCAGCTGGAGGAAGAACAAAATGATGGAGCTGAGATGCCAAAGAGTAACCACAGCCCCATCCATCTGCAGCAATCACTGCAATAATCACTGCAGGATATAGCCTTCTCTAATGCCTGAGAAGTGTCAGCACAAGCTGAACCTGAAGCCTGAGTGATGTTTTTCTTGCCAACCTGTGTTAGTGTCCCCTTCTTTAAGACAAGTTTAATCATGTTCCCAGGAATGGTCGTGCAGAGACAGCACTGAAAGCCTGCGGGAGATTTTTGTAGCAAGATACCCTTGAACTGGGACCATCCTTGTGATTCGGCATGAGGACTTTCTCGGAAGCTGGTGGGACACAGAAGACCTGTACCTGCTTGCCCAGAGAGCTTCAGAAACCCAGAGCTGAGTCCCACCACAGTTGTAGCATTCCTCTTATGACTTTTTCTGGTCATGGCTGATTTGTTGGAACAGTATTCATGTGTGAATGCCCAGTTTGTCATGCTATGGCCAGCCCTCTCCTCCTGCCGGCCCTGCCAGTCCTCCTGTAATGACACGCCAGCAGCTTTTGCGATGATGTATCTGGATGTCACCTGCGGAGCAGATTGTGCAGCACCTCTGATTTAATTGGCCAGAGGGATAAATCTGGTTAAGAAAAGAGAAAAAACTTGCTTCCACACAAATCCTTTAGGAAGCAGAAATGGTGGGTGGAAAAAACCGTCAGCGGGACTTTAGGAAAATACATATTTCAAAGTTTGCCAGTGTGTGGCAGTGGTCCTTTAGTAATGGCAGTCACACGAAAAAAACACAGTTAAATTGCATGCTTGGCTGTGAAGGCCAACTTGGAAGATGACCCAGACAGCAGCTCACCGGGCACGCACAGGATTCAAAACAATCTTAGAGACACCAACTAAATAAAAAGATGTTTAAAAAAAAATCACTGCAAGATCTGCAGTAACTTGACCTGAGGTGTGGCAGAAATGAATTGCTAATAAAGCCTGCCAAGCAGTTTAAAGGATGCCTTTAACACTTTTCATAATAAAATAGTTTTCATAAACAGCTCATAGATCTCCAGGGCTCCCTTGGATGTGTTGCTGCTGAGTGATCCTGCAGTCATTAATGGATTGCAGACTCACCCTGCTCCCTGCAACCAACGACAAATAATTATCAACTTAGTACCTCTCCAGGATGATAGCCGCCTTTGAAATCTAATTTGAAATGCACCACATTTGAATAACGGGCAGGGCTGAAAGCCACCGAGGGTTGGATATCTTATCGCTTTTTGGACCTCTGGGAAACTCCCGTGGAAAAATCTGCCTTGTTTACAGCTCGAGCTCTCAACTGCAGGGGCATTGCTTCAGCAGCAGCCTATAAAGCTGAGAGGTGAGGTACAAGGACAAGCCCAGATCCATTTAGAGACTAAGTTTGAAGCTGTGGCCTTGAAAACACCCATTCAGCTTCTGCCTCAGGCTGGGGGTGCCTGGTGTGCACCGTTCGTGGGCCCGAGGAACGGAGCAGTGCCCTGCGTGGGAGCTGCTGTGGCTTCTGCTCGCACGTGGTCTGACCCCATGTTTCCTCTGTATCTTATCCAGAGGCTGTTGCAGGTAAAACAGAGACAGTGCTAAGATCTGGGAGCAGGTCTCCCTTTGTCTGCGTGACTGTCCTAACCATTGAGAAATGGAGAAAGGAGCAGAAGTAGTGGGATCAAGCTGGTTGCAGGTGTGGCTGGGAATCAAGACAAGGATTTGCCAGGAGAGGGAGGCACGGGAGTGGAGAGATCTTCTTGGAGCAGGGGGGTGAAGGGTGACTGGTTCAGCTGGCCCTGATCCTGTAAGAGGTGCCTGCGTTGGACACTGGCTGGTGAATGGGCTGCATTGTAACAGTCAGCACAGTGAAGCCGATTTGTTTTACATTTTGTTCTCCTTTTTGTAACTGCTCTGGAAAATGTTATGGTGTCACTGTGGGGGGATAGAGAAGGGGCTAAAACTTCCATGGGCATAAGCAAGAGCTCCGTGTGCACTCCCAAGAGGTGCTGTCACTGCACAGGGGGCTGTGCAAGGCAAAGGGTTGGGTGCTGAAGGTACAGTACCAGAGGCAAAGCAAAAGAATCGCTGAATTCAGAGCCAGGTCCGCACTCAGCCTGCTAATTTGAAGGCAAAACGGTAGCCGGTTCCGTGCGCGGTGCTCACAAACACTGCTGGGTGTTTGCAGAGCCCTTTGCTTGCCTGAGACAACGAGCTACTCTGCTGAGTGCGAACGCAGCAGCTGTACTTGCAAATAGTTACCTTGGCATTTGGGTGGTATATGCCTGTAAGAGACTCTGTGCACGTTTAAAGCGAGGCATTGACAGTTAGGATGACCTCAGTCTCCTCTTTTTTAGGGTGAAAGCCCACTGGAAAGCTTTCCTAAGAAGGAAACATCCGAAATGCTTCTACCGAAACCCTTTCCCGCCTTGCTAGTCATCTGGTTGGAGGGACAGCATGTTCCTCTGCCGACAGCATTGCTGTGACAGCAATTCCTTTATCTTCAACGTGGCCTTATTGCAGTGATACTACTTCAGCTGTGAGGAGGACAGTGCAGAGAGGGCAGTAAGGAAAAGAACTGGACTTCCAAAATAGGGACACCTGGAGCTGCAATGCCTGGCACTTCAGAAAAGGGAATGTGAAACCACAGTACTTCAAAAAGCAAGTGGTGAGAAGGGTAGTGGTTTGAGAAAAAAACACATTTGGGTGTCTCTTGTTTTTGAGAAATGTCGAGCTGATTCTCCCACCAGCTGCAGCCAGACCTCCCTTGGTTGTTTGTGGTGAGCTTTACCTTCATTGACTGAGCCCAATTTTTCCTGCCTTGCAGACAGCCCAGCATGGAGCCTCGTGGACCTTCCCTGGTGTTGGTCTTGGCGACTGAATGGAAATCACAGCATCAATGAGACTCACAAGTTTGCTGACCCAAGCGTGGACAAAACTGAAGTGCAAGGAAGGTGCCCCACACGGGCGTCACCCCTCCGTGCTGCAGGGATGTGGTCGGCGCAGGGATGCCTGTGGCCGAGAACTTGAACTTCAGTGAGAGGTGTCTTGCTGTGCCGTTTCAGGGGTGATTGAGCACATATTAACACAGGACTTGTCTAAACATAGATGGCGCAACTGTTTAACTAATCATTAAACTCTTAATTTTGAAGCCGTGGCTCTCCTTAAACTCGATGTCTGCATAGGCTCAACCACCCTGGTTTGAAAATTATGGCAAGGAGCTGGGGAGTCAGGTCACCTCTGAATCCACAGCAGCTCCAACCCAAACTGTGTGTCTGACCATGCCCTGAAGCAGGAGGCTCTGTCTGACCACAAGCCTGTTGGTCTAAGCTGCGCCTGCAGACACAGTAGTGAAATCAGTGTTTAAGATCCAGTGAGAGGTTGCCAGAGCCCTCAAAACTTCTCATTCCTTACAGCAATTAAGGGATTTTACCTTCATAATCACCCTCTGATAGGGAAAGCATGCATTCTCCTCCTACCAGCTGTAAACAGATCTCCAGGATTAGTTAAGTGACTGGAGTAAAGTCATGCAGGAAGCTGTGGTTGGACTGGAAATCTCGGTGCAGGCCTGTGAGCCCTGGCCTGGCTCCTTAGTCATCAGCCGACTGCCTGCCTGAAGGAATAAAAGGCAAATTTGCATTTTGTAAGTGCCTATCCAATTACTGAGATTGGGGATTTGCATTGCTGTCTCGGGTTCCTGATGTCTATTATTAGGTGTATTGTATATTTCTCTCTGTTGAGTTTGCTATTATAAGAGATAATAAAAGATATAAAGAGATAATGTTGTATCCCCAGACACTATTTCAATGTGACTATGACAGTAAGGGTATGAAAACTGTGCTTAAATCAGACTATTATTTTAATACATCTATCTTGCCAAGCTATAAAATCCAGAAAGGAGCTATAACTAGAGCTGGTTACAGTATAGATATGCATTGAATTTCACTGTAAATGAATTGGTAGAAAATTGGGTAGAAGCACGGCTGAATGAACTGGGACATAAATACTACTGGGTAATTTTTATTTCCTTCCGTTTGGTGGATGTGTGTTTCTTCAGCTGCATGTCAAGCTCGAGTATTTCACAATGCGATTTTTCACTGGTGTGTGTGCGCAGATCTCTTTTGATAGCGCAACTCCAAAGGTTTGCTTGCCTCAAAGTTTATTTTGAGAGTGTCTCATCTGAATGAAAAGAGTATGCCACAAGCTCTCACTTGTTGTATGGGCAGAAAATGTAATTCTGCCGGGGTGGGGCATGCCAGGAAGAAACGGCAGTGCATGTTGATAGCTCATCGCAGTAGCGTTTGTCTGAAGGGCATTCGTTCTGCAAGTCACACCTCTTCCCCTAAGAAAAAGAGACATTTCATCTGTAATAATGTTTAACTCTTAAGATGAGCCTCTACAATTTTTTTAGAAAATGTCCAGGAAAATCTGCCCGTCTTACCTTTAGGATAGACCCCTGTGAAAAGGACAACATGGTCACGGATGTGGACACATCAGACGAGCGGCTACGAGGCATCAAGCGAGCAGCATGGCTGTGGCTGCTGCGCGGAGCGCAGGTGTCCAGCCCACTGGGGAGAGCCCGCCAGCCTGCGCAGAGGTTCACCAGTCACTGCGTTACACACCCGGCGCCCCTCCTGCCCTGCTTCCAGACCGTGCAAAAGCAGAACGGACAGTGTAACAGGTTTGCTGTGTTACTTTAAGAACAGTTCTCTTCCTTTCCAATCTCAGATTTTATTAATGTGGCTGCTGTCCTGTTTCATAATTTTTGGCTGAGGTCTTTCACAACTAGTTAAAGTGTTTTGCAAAAAAGTGTGAAAAATGAATCCCAAGGGGAAAAGCAAGACCAGTACCAAACCAACTTTGCCGAAGAGGGCATTAGATTTCAGGTAACAGCAGAGTATATAATAGAGAAAATTTGCTTAAAGGGTTGCCAAGGATAACTCATTTCAGGAAGGAGAAAGGCTCACTAGGTAGCAGAATGAATAGAGAAGGAGACCTTATGAATACAGGAAGAAAAGGAAATGGCCATGAAATGAAGCTGAAGAAAGGAAGAGAATGCAAACATAGGAAAACAGGCAAACAGTTGTAACGGAGAGCTGGGTAAACAGTATTAAAACAAAAATCCACTCATACTTGTGCATATAATTAAGGAAATTTGCTTAACTGTTCTTGCCATCCATTTGCATGACCGTTAGGTCAACTGAACCGTACTACATTGTGGTGGTTCAAAGAATGATTATTTCAAAGCTGCAGGTACAAGTGTTTGCAGAAGCAAAGGGAAAATCACACCGTGTTAATATTAGCGCTGAAATGACTTGCCTTGTCCTCCAGTCAGGAAATGGAAACAATGGCACACAACTTTATGTGACCAACAAAACTTAATTGCCAATAACAAATATTCCCAGGGAACTGTTTAAGAACAATTGATGGATGCTAACTGGGAGATTGCATCACTCTGAATCACGAAAGCGTGTGTGGAAATAGACATGTTGTTGGCTATTCCAAAGATAGAAAATCATGGTGTCACTGGATAAGCTGCTTGATATAAACCTGCAAGCATCTTCGGTTAGGGGGAAGTGGGCTCAATGGTGATGTAGAGGGAAGAACGAGGATCTGAAGCACGGTGTGAAGGCACGATGATTGATGAGGGAGGAAACAAGGGAATTCGGAAATCTGATAAGAAAACTGGCAGCAGAGTTTTGGCTGTGCTCTTGATAGCCTTAGAAGTGCTCAGAAATTGAATAGCTTGTTATTTCGCCAATATGAGTGTTATGCTGGCTGGCCTGCCCCTCCCTCCCTGATGGATGAACTTTCTGTGATGTTTACTCTTTTGCAGCTCTGCTGCATCACTACATCATTTCCTCTGCCTCCTCAGATGATGGGTAACTAAAGATAGTAACTCTTTCTTACGCAGTTCCTTGACAGCTGGCACTAAATGACCCATGTTGCTGCAGATGTATTTTTGGTTCAGTTATTCTGTCATTTGTGTTTCACTAATCCTAAATCATATTATCTCCCAGGGTCCTGCTCCGTTCACCTGTGCAGTGATTCTAACTGCCCAGGGTTTCCCTCATTCCTATAATTTACAACACCTGAACTCTTAAAGGGCTCTTGTGCTTTTTTTTCTCTGTCCTCACGCCATTTCTCTCACTTCTGTGTATTTGCATTGGATTTCTAAGGCCTTCAAAAAACTCCTCTTTGTGGTCTGCCCCGCAGCACTCCCTGCCAGCCCTGCTTTGGAGGTGGTGGAGAGGAATGCCACTCCTGGGGTGTTTTTTTGGATTGGTTCTGCACAAAACCTTCAAGAACACCTGGTGAGTGTAGCCAAAATGGTGCTGTTTATGGGTGGTGAGTGCATACCAGCAAAACATGTGTGATACCTCCTGCTGGTGGCAGAAAAAAGGAAAACCACTTTGATGAAGTATTAAAAGATTGTTTTGCTTTTACAGATTCCACAGAATATTCAGTACAGCCAGAAACTAAAATACCACGCTGTGTACAATGGCAGCATTGACTCTCTTTTACTTCAGGCGTGTAACATAGGCACTTTGGATTACACCCCCGTGTTTCTTGGTCTTTTTCTTGACTATATAGGGAATTTGGTCAGCTAACTTTGGTCTTGAATCACACCCACAGCAGATGACTAACACTGCCCTAAACAGAGATTTGTAGCATAAACCTTCATAATTTCCACTGAATAGATCTAGTGCTTTTCCCTTGGCAGACCTGGTGCCAGTGGTGCCCGGAGGCTTCATGCAGGTGACCTTGGCCAGGCGAGTGGCTCCCACCCATCCCTACCACTGCAGGAGAAATGGCCAGACAAGGAGAGCTCTCCTGTCCTGGGACAGCACGTCTTGCCAGGCAGCCGCGATGCCAACCTCTCCTCTCCATTGGGTTATTTACTGGTACTCTCCTTGCTCCGTGGCTTCCCGAGGGCCGGTGCCTGTGGGAGCTGGCTGCAGCCTGGATTCCTCCCTCTGCCCCCTCTGCTCTTTTTGGGTACCAAACAGTGCACAGCGAGAGTGGCTCCCTGCCAGAGAGGCTGGTGAGAGGGAGCGGAAGGGCTGGCGAGGCTCGCAAGGGCTCACCTTTGGCGTATTTGTCCAGTTTTCCATAGCAAGCTTAATGGTTGTGGATTCACATCCTCGGTGGGGGAAGCCCCTCTCTTCAGCCTACCCAGAATGTGCATAGCCCTGCCTGAGCACCCACCACCCCTTTTCAAGCCCCAAGCATACTTCTAGAGAGGAACCAGGTGCAAAAAGGGTTTCTGCATGGACGGCACCGTTGATGTGCCTGTTCAGTGCTGAGGCTGCCCAGCTGCTGGTGGTACCAGTGGGGGCTTATCTGGGGGGCTGCTGAGAGTGCAGCTGAAGTGAGGTCCCCATTCAGCAAAGATCGCCAAGCAGCTCTCCGACAAGCGTGTCTCCCAGCTCCTTCTGGCCCACTTCCCTGGCTGATCACTTTTCCAGCAGTGTCACACCTTCCCATTCACCTTTCGCCAAGCCGGCTACGTTTTAAAGCTCTTTGGGGCAAGGATGTCATTAATTAAATCGCTCTCTGTAGTTACAAGCAGGCTATAAAACTAATAACTTGAAACAGTGCCCTAACCTAGATAATAGGCCCTGGAATCTGAAACGCTAAACTCCAGTGCAGGTAAATTTGTTGCTGATGTAGATAGAAGGTGCACAAGTCCATGGGACCTGATGAGGTGCATCCGTGGGTCCTGAGGGAACTGGTAGATGAAGTTGCTAAGCCCCTATCCATCATATTTGAGAAGTCATGGCAGACCAGTGAAGTTCCCACTGACTGGAAAAGGGGAAACGTAACTTCT
>Ga0181612_102605_pt1 | contig 12826 bp, 9 predicted proteins | sample HoacroProtozoa21_FD_119630 | JGI IMG/M metagenome (GOLD analysis project Ga0181612, IMG submission 119630) | Hoatzin crop microbial communities from Cojedes, Venezuel. Combined Assembly of Gp0051906, Gp0051904, Gp0051908 | reverse complement strand
GCGGCGCTGCTGGCGAGGCTGGGCCTGGTGCTGTACGGCCCGCGGCAGGACGCGGCCGCCCGGGTGCGGTACACCGACGTCGACTACCGGGTCTTCACGGACGCGGCGCGGCTGGTGACCGAAGGGCGGTCGCCCTCCGGGCGGGCCACCTACCGCTACACCCCGCTCCTCGCCTGGCTCCTGACGCCCAACGTCCTCCTCGCCGAGGTCTTCGGGAAGCTGCTCTTCGTGGCCGGGGACATGGCGGTCGCCGTCGTGGCCTACCGGGCCCTGCGGCGCCGGGGGACGGCGGCCGGGCAGGCCTGCGGGTGCTGCGCCGCGGCCTGGCTCCTCAACCCGCTGCCCATGGCCGTCTCCAGCCGGGGCAACGCCGAGGCCCTGGTGGCGCTGCTGGTGCTGGCCACGCTGTACTTGGCGGAAGGCGGGAGCGTGGGGCGGGCCGCGGCCTGCTACGGGCTGGCGGTGCATGTCAAGATCTACCCGCTGAGCTACGCGCTGCCCATCGCGCTCGGCCTGCGGAGCACGCCGGCCGGCGGGGAGCGGGCGGTGGGGACGGGGGCTGGCGAAAGGGCGAGGGCGACGTTTGTTGGGTACCTCCGGGAGCTTTTTGTGAAGATGCTGAACCGAGACGTGCTGCTTTTTGGGGCGGTTGCTGGATCTGTGTTGGCGGCCTTGACCATCACCTTCTATCGCCTCTACGGCTGGGAGTTTCTGGAGCATGCCTACCTCTACCATCTGACCAGGAGGGACATCCGTCATAACTTCTCTCCCTATTTCTACATGTTGTACTTAACTGCAGAGAGCAGATGGAGTTTTGCCCTTGGGCTCGCGGCTTTCCTGCCCCAGCTGCTTTTGCTCCTGGTTGTGTCCGTAGCGTTTTACAGAGACCTTGCCTTCTGTTGTTTCCTACACACTGCTATTTTTGTCAGTTTTAACAAAGTATGCACATCACAGTACTTTGTCTGGTATCTCTGCCTCCTGCCCCTCGTAATGCCTAGTGTTAAGATGTCCTGGCGTCGCAGTGTGCTGCTTCTCATTCTCTGGTTTATTGGACAAGGCCTGTGGCTGACTCCTGCGTACTTTCTGGAGTTCAAAGGATACAACACTTTTTTACTTATATGGTTGGCAGGCCTGCTTTTCCTTTTTATTAATAGCCTCATAATTGTTCAGATTATTTCACATTATCAAAAAGAAGCACAAGTTGCAAAAAAACTCAAACAACAGTAATAAACAGGCCAAAATCCAGAAGCAGCACTACTGCCTTTTTTTAACAAGGCTTCCCTTACCGCCAGCACTTTGTTTGATATAAACGCGTGCACGCTGTGCTATGAGGTATGTTGTATGTAAGCGATACTTTGTCAGGGCCACGAGGACACTGATTGGCCTTAATTGCCCTGAGCAGCTCCAGTCCTGCCCTGAGCAGTCTCTGCAGATATACCTGTCTCCCATGTGGACCCTGAAGCTGCGTCGTAACCTTCTCTCCAGCGCTGCCTCTGGCCCGTACTCCTGCTGCTCCTGATGGGACTCTCTGGAAGGACCCTGGACCAGTTCGTCACTTGCCACGTTTGGGGCTATGATGGACCAGCACCCAGCTTTGCCTGGCGTCTCCAGACACAGTGTGAGTGTGCCCTGGTCAGCGAGGGCACGGCCTGTGCCAGGGTCACCCTCAGCTCCCGCTCGTACTCCCGTGCAGAGCTGCCCCAGTCTTTCTCCCCCAACACCCTTTTTCTCATTGTTTCTTTACTCTGTCCTTTACTTGTTGAGGACTGTGGCCTCTGTCTAGAATAACATGGAATATGATGAAGGGATATTGGAGTCTGACAGTCTTGTACATTCCAGTAAGTGGGTGGGGTGTTGTGCAAGGGCTAAGCTAATGAATAAATCACTTAAGGCAATCATTTAATACATACACTGGGATTTATTTTTTCTTTTCACAGTGACATTTTAGCTGTACAGTGTTTGTGGCCTGTATGTGGTCTCCAGTGAAGTAGGAAAAAGTGGTTATTTCATACAAGTCATTAACTCCTTGAAACTTAATTTATTAGAATTCAGATATGCCCACTTGTTCAGATACTTGGTTTTGCCTTTTCAGAGCTGTTTGAATTTTTGAACAGATTCATTCCTCTTGCCATGGAGGAAGGTTTTTCCAAATACCTGTTTTGGGTCATAGAGATGTATAAAGCAAAAATATTTGTGCTCCTTGCTGCCACAATCTAAAAAAGACTACTGCTTTAAACTGCAGTTAATTGACAGCGATTGTGGGTGTGAACAGTAGCAAATGCAAAGAGTCAAAGTACAGCAAGAATGGCACCAGTCCCAAAAGCACCAGAGTTTATACCAAAAAGACACTGGAAATGGCATTTCTCAGTAGTTCACTATCTCTGCTGTTAAATGAAAAAGAAAGTGAAAGGAGTTGAGGAAGTGGAGCGGTTGCCAGAAGAAAAGTAAAGTTTTAAAATAGGAAGCTCTACAGCCTGTCAAAGCGAGGTATTTTTTCCCAGATGAGACCCAGGAAGATATGGAACTGAGTGTCAGGCGGTAGAGAGAGGAGTTCAGAGCCGTTTCGGAGTCAATGCCCTCCTCAAGAACATCCTGCAAGAGGTCTGGTGTACACAGCCCTTGATGGAGATGGAAACTGGCGATGTATTTTTTAAATAAAAACTTGAGTTTAGATAGGCATATGCCAAATTTAAAATTTTCATATTTGCCTCAGCTTTCCTGGGGGAAAGTGAAACCCTAAGTGTGTAACATGGAGCAGAGCTTCAAGGCAGAAGAACTTCAGCTACTCTGTGGGATTCCCGGTGCTGTCAGTCGGAAAGGAGGTGGCCGAGCGGGTTTGCCTTCCAGGTTCCTGCCTGCCGTGCTGCCTCTCTGCACCCCGCGGCCTCCCAAGGCAGCCCTCTTCCCCACAGCAGCAGTGGCTCCTGCCTTTCTCACCTGTACAGGCTTTTCTTTCCTGGTTGTGGTTCTGCCTGGTGAGGCTGAATTGCAGTGGTTTGATCTGTGGATTTCTCCCACTGCTTCTCGGTCCCATTGAGGTGGTTGCATGAAAAGAAGCCCCTGAGCCCCAACAGCCCAGAGCCAAAGGGCGTGTTACCAGGAGGTGACGATGTCCGTACAGCGCTCTGGCCCGATTCAGCCGTTCTGGTGGTGTGTTAGGAGAAAGGATGACTTCACCGCTGAGCGCAGTGGGGGGCAGTTCTTCTCCCCTGCTGGAAGGCGTTCTGGTTTCCCCTGCCGGTCTGCACTCACGCTTGCCTTCACGCTGTGAAGATCCTGCCCACCTCTTTGTAAATCCAGAAACTGGATGAGGCAACAGATGTTCTTTTGACAAACTGTCCTGGTGTTTCAGGTGGGTCTTACAGATGTGGCACTGATTTCCTTCCCCTGGCTTTGCCTGGGACGAAGGAAGAAAGACTTCTGGCGCCAGCTTGTCTGTGTCTTCCACCAGAGGTTTATCAGTCAAAAGAGTGGTGGCACAAGCCGCATTCACACACACCTTAGTTTTATATTAATGAACAAAACATTTTTTGTGCACTATGCATGTGTGAAGAGAAAGTGTCCTGTGTGGTTTTATTTTCTGAGGCAGAGTTTGACATGCCCAGTTCGTGTTTCACCAGAAGGCTGGAAAGGCTCTTCTGTGCCAACACCTCTGTTCAGCCTATGCCAACATGCAGGCGATAGCTCGTTTTCCCTTGCAGCTCACCTTCTATCACCCGCTACACATTTTTCTGTTGCAAACAGCATGTTGTCTTCCCCCAAAGCAATGTTTCCTATCTCTTTAACAGACCTAATTATGCTGTTTCCAGACCTATCCACTCCCCTATTTTTTCCCTCCTGTTGGCAAAGCAAGCAAATGAAAGCCAAAAGGCATTTCCAGCTTCAAAAACCTTTCCAAAAAAATGGCATTTTGACTTAATGTGTTCATGACAGAATTGTAATGTTGTTTGGTAGGTAAGAAGTAATTTCCTTATGACAAATACTTTCTCGATTCATTAACAGCTAAATCACTTTAAGGCCTTCAGAAGGCAAGTTCTGTGGCAACAGGGACTGAAGAGTACCTTCCCGCTGCAGGTCAATACCAGCCCTTCAGCGATGATTTGAGAAAGTCGTGCATAAATAAGTTATAAAAAGGCTTTGATACAAACTTAGATTTACAGTCATAATTTAATAATCCAGTATGCGTCCCTTTTTTTACAGTTGTTGTAAGCTAGTCACCCAAACGTGTTTGCGGTTTCAAAATAATTCAGTGACTCATATAAAACTGGATGAGAGAAATGAACTGAAAGAGATGAACAGGAGAGATATTTGAGAGTTTAGGTCTTGCAAATCACTTTAGGTAGTTAAATGGTATTGAATAACTTTATTCACTGATAAAAAGCGTTAAATCAAAATAATTGTAGCTGAGTGCAGAACAAGTTATAATTCATGAACAAGTCACAGTGATTAATTATAATGCCCTTAAAATTTAACAAGTTTTTCTCCTATGGAACATTTATTGCTTTTGATGGTGTTAAAATTCTTTTGGTTAATAATTTTATGTCCATTTATCTTCTGATAATTAGGAACGGAAGTGGTTGAATGCTAGCTTTCCTTCCCTACCATGGGTTGCAAAATTGCAACGCTGTCTGTTTTTAAAAATGAAAAGGTTGTAGTGCCCAATGAAATGGGTCTCATTTGCACAAATTTTACATACTGCACTGAAGCCAGCCCTGAAGTGCAAAGTGCAAGATGTGAAAGGCAACGTGAAAAGAAGAAAAGAAATACTAAGACAAATAACATTTTTGCCTTGCTTTTGACACCGTAGTCTACAGTCCAAAGGCTGATGGCTGGATTCACAGGTGACTTTAGTCAAAGCTTCAGCATTTAACAATGATTTGCTGTAACATTTATAAATGGAATTACTCAAATAACAAGGTAAACAAAAATATAATAATAAATGGTTCATTAAGTTTTAGTATGAACATGCTAAATTGCCAGCTCTGACACAATAACCATGTACTTGGTCCTTACTCGGTAACTGCCCCGTCTGTGTTACCAGCGTTGTGTCGAATCCTGTGAGAGTAAAGGCAGCAATCACGTGCCCTAAACGGAGCTCATCAGTTTTCTTTTTCAAAGAAGCCTTGAAGTTTTTATATTTAACAGCAAGGGGAAACTCCAGCATTTTTTCCTAAGGTTTTATAGGGATAACAAATGTAAGACAGTAAATCACAAGCAAATTGTTCCCTTTTTTTAGCTGAGAAAAGGGAGGCATCTATTTTAAATGGGCTGCAAAAATACATAGTGAACACATGGAACTCAAGAAGTATATTCTTCATATATTTCCCAAAGACAGCTGCAGAACGCATATCCTAATATTACCTTATATTATGGAATGGGATTATTCTGAATTTAAGGCAAACCGCTGATGCAAACTCAGACTGAAACACAACCACTGATGCAACTTTCTTGTTCAAGGCCATATTCGTATGCCCCATATGCGCAAACCTAAACATTTAGCTGGACATGCAGTGGCAGAAAGTAAAGTTGCAGCCCTGACACCTTTGAATAACATGATTTTTCAGAGCTGCCCTCTGCAAAATAAGTTTCTTAAATGTTTCTTATTATCAGCACCCAAAATGTTTAGTGACTCCAAAACTTGAATCACATAAATTTTGATGCGAATGGAAAGTAAAAGTATAAGCAGCAGGGATCTTGAGTTGTAAGAGACATGTTCAAGAGCCAACTAATTCTGAGTATGTTTGAAGGTGCCCGTTCCACCAGTATCCTGATGTTCTTCACTACAACAATCTGCACTGGTCGCTTTATTTGTGTAGGAAGCTTGCTTCAGTCTTTATGCATGATGAATGAGGTCAGAGACCTACATATTGTGTTAGTATCAGAAAGTTAAAAATGTCTCTTGATAAAGCAGTATCATTGTTATTTTTTAAAAAAAATTACATTACTTTTCTGTAAGGACTTTAATAAATCCATGCAATAAATCCATGCAATCCATGCATTTTTTAATAACTTTTAAGTCTCTTTTTCATCAGATGCTGTGCAGTAGATGCAGAGAAGACCAAAATTTGTCGTTTTTTAAGAGTGTAATTCAATAGTATCTTGTTTCAGCAGAATTCCTCATGACTCTCCTTTCTGGCACATGCTGAGACAGGCATGGGCCTCTGCAGAGCCAAGAGGTTGCTTGTTGGAGGCAATCTTACTTAATGCATATATAAAGTTTTAGCTTCAGCCTCTCCTTATTCTTAGAGATTAACTCTGAGCCTTTAACATTCTCTTCAGATAAAACATTTCATAGCTTGCACATAAAGAAATGACAGATAAGAGATCCTCACTATTTCCCGTGGAAATTCATGGGGAAGCAAGCTAGAACATCTGTGGAAGAAATATCTAAAGGAAACGTCTCTATCTGATTATATATGAGGACAGAACTTCAGCCTTGGAAATCAGCTGAAATGCAGGCAAACGGAGCAGTGAGCCCATACTGTGAGACCGACATTATTTATATGAAGGGTACTCTATCAAGTGTGCTTTCTCTTTTTACAGGAAGAAAATGGGATCCTTATAGCAATCGTTAGGCTGGACGAATATAACTTTGCTTCCCTCACGTTATCAGAAGGGGGTCTATAGGATGTTACATCCTACGATAGCACTTGTGGAGCTGTACAGGTGTGACTCGTATAAGCTGTTCATAGGCAATATTGTTGGTGCAGCAAGAGAGTATTAGTGAGCAGTCACCCCGAAGCTGCTTTTTGAAGGTTAACTCAAGAAAAATCTGATTTCTGCTTCACAAGTCAGCAGCTGTGTTAATAGAGATGGTACTGTTTTGACAGTAATTTTCCAAGGAGAGCTGCACTCTGTGGCCCATATGCTTCCATTCTGTGCTAAAGAACATTAATTCAAATCCCCTGGTGATCTGACAGTCAACATTTTTTTTAATCTATCCCATGTCCCTCCCACTGATCCAATAGATTGAGTTAGCCAAGAAGCAGGCTTAGAAAATGAAGTGGAAAACAAAGTATGATTATCCTTCATTTATTTTCCACATTGTATAGTGTGAATACGTTGAATAATTAAGAGGATTACCTTTTAGAGCACAGTCCCATTTGAGCTAGGTCTTAGAGTATTTTGTTAATAGAAAGTACTTTACCCAAACGCAACTGAGGGAAAATTGACCATGGACTTCTGTCAAATGGTAGTAAAGCTACTGATAGTTTATGTCAGCTTCAATATCAGCATTAGTTTGCCATATCTTTCTGTGATAACAACAATATAACAACTAAAAAGTTAACCAAAAATAGCCATGCTTGTAAATTCTAGTTTCAAGCTTCTCTTACTCAAAGAATGTGGAGGACATACACAGCCATAAACTCACTAAAGGAGAACAAATGCTATATCACACAGTATTAATAATTCATTAATAATTATTTCTTTCCCACAGCTGACATCTTCCTGAAGAAGGCAGCACCTCTTTTTTTATACACAGTCTGGAAATTCACATGAGTAACAAGTACTTCTCCACCTTAAAACTGTCAGATGTATTTGAAAATAGATTTTAATTACCATTAGCACTTCCAAGTTTAGTGCTGGCAACAGCCAGCTTGTTAATTCCAGCAGTACAGGAACTGAAGTCATGACCAATTTTCCTTCATGCTCTAATAAACTGGTTGATTAAGTATAAGAAAGTTTGTTGCTGGAAGTGAACCAAATGTTGTTTATTCACTGGAAAGAAATACTACATGGCTAGGGCCAAAATTTACATGTGCAGGACGGAGCAAAGGGATCAAGAAACAAGGGCAGAAGTGAGGCGCCGGAGACCTTGACTATTGTCTTGCCTCTGCCACTAATTTATCATTAACAAGTGATTTCAGCTGGCTGTGCTGTGTGCCTCTGCCACTTTTGATTGCTTGATCTATTTAAATGACAACATATTCAAGCCAAGATGTGTCTCCTAATCTGTTCTTGTAACAGGCTGCCGTGAAGTGATTGCAGTCTTGTTTGAAACAGTTACGAGCCTGATTGTTAGTAAACCATAAACGCTGAACAAAAGACATTTTGATTAAAAAATTATTCAAAATCCTTTTTATTTTTTAGCATATATTTAAACCTTTTCTGTGGGGTATGTTAGGTTCTCAGGTGCATTCAGCATTCCATTTGTATGAGAGGGTGGACTACTGCTGAAGCTAAATGAGGATCTCGAAGCAGATTAACAGCACTCATGGTACAAAGCTAGACAATTAAGGAAAATAAATTAGAAAAATTATAGTATAATTGATACTGCAAGTAAATAAGACTTTATTATTAGCGGTCTGCTTAGATTGTATTGGAAGTTCATACTGAAAGGGTATTATGGAAGTGAAACCGCGGGCAGCTCTGCAGCTGGTATACATAGTTACTGTTACCTTGGATGTGAGCAATTGCGGTTGAAAAACTGTTTCTGTATATTCATAAAACATTCTATGCATTATGCTGTTATCGAATAAAATGTTACTAGTTGTGCAGCACTATGAAGGTGAATTATAATTCTGCGTTCAGATACAGGTGAAACAGTGAATTCTTTCACTTTGGTCTTTCTCCGAAACTTTTATTATAAAATGCATAGATTACAAAATGAAATCCAGACCAGATGTGCTGTGCCAGAAGCAGTTACAGGGAGCTCTAAATTTGCTTCAGCCTTCTAAGCTCCTCGAACAAGTGCATGCTCAGTGCCAGAGGCTGTAGCTGGTGGGAATGCACAAATGCAAACTTCCCCATAGCGTGCCCAAAATAGATTTTGCCATGGCTCTTAAGGCAACCAGATGTTGCCTTAATCTATGCTATAATAGCTATATATATATCTTCATATATCTATACATATCTTAAAGATACATGTATATCCAATATAACTATATATATCCTCATCTGTGATAGTACAGCAGCAAATTCAGGGACTTCATGCCCACACCAAGTGGCTAAGCATTTGTTAAGCATATAGGAAGAGGCCTCTAGGGTTACAGGGTCGTGTCAGGCCCTTTACCAGGACGTATGAACAGCCTGAGAGTGGAGAGGTAGATTTGCCGCGTAGTAAAATGGATGATGACAGCCACTGATGTGTTACTTTATAGTGTGGAATTCCAATTGCTTTCTAGCATTGGAGTGTTTATGCAAAATGACAAGCATGCAAATAAATATAACTCAGAGAAACAGTCATCTTCATTACATTCATTTCATGTATAAAGCCAGGTCTAGAAAGGTTAGAAAGTCTAGAAGTAAGTGTCAGTAGAGAAAACTGATGTGAAGACTGACTAATGGTTGATCCTTCAGTAAGAAGTAACTTTGACACCAGCCCCGGTTCCCTTGTTACATATGTTCAGAAGAAAAGCTCACACGTGAAGTACATTGTGAATTTCATTACACTCAGACTAATCTTTACATCAGTTGAGGGCTTGAAGTCTTTGGATTGAACTCTCTCTGGGAGGAAGGGGTAAAGTCCTCGGCTCTCCCCTGAAGAGAACTGGGCCTTTGCAAATTCCTTAACATTGGAAATGGTGAATGAATGGTCTGCTAATTTTGGAGATGCAGACACCGAGGGTGCTAAGTTACACGGCTATGAAACCAACTGCACAAATATATAGAAGAAAAATTTGCCCAGGGCTATTAAATACAAAAGCATTTTCTCCAGCCTTGGGAATTCATCAAACTGTAAATCATGGCAAACTAGGGAAGTATTTCTGGGGAAACCTCTCCTCTGCCTAGTTTTCTTCTGTGTCTGTTGCTGGCCACTTTTGGAGAAGGATGCTGGTCCGATCCGTGATGGTTGTTCCTAGGTTGTTCACCACACAAGTGTCCCCAGCAGAGCATTCCCATAACCGAGTACGCTCGGTTACTTGGTTATGCCCTTTTTTTTTACACCGCTTGAAGCTATATGTCAGATAACATCTCAGTTCTGGGCCTGTGCATCCGCTTGCTCTTTTTTTCCAGAGCAGATGCTACAAGATTGTGCCAGTAAACCACAACTGCAGCTTGTTTTGTTGGCATTTCACAGATGACAGTTAGCAGCTGGTGACGGATTGATAGGTGAGAAGGGGACAAAAGAGGAATCAAAGCTGACAAAACGTATCTGTATGATCAAAGAGAGGTGTTTTTAGCTGGCTAGGCAATTAAAATCCAGGTAGATTCAGACAGCTTATTAGGCAAGGTTAATTCAAGCATACCAAGGCCCCGGAGCTCGGCTGCCTTCTCTCCCGAAAGTAAACCACAGCTTTCTTATGGGATTTCGCATGTTCTCAGTGAGATGGGGGGAAGAAAGATTGGGAGAAAAAACAGATAAATTGGCACAGCTCCAGTCACCTGTACTGATAGTGATTTGTGTCATTGCAAAATAAAATAAAGATCCATCTTTCAGCCAAAACTATCCTTACTGAAGTTTTATGTTTTGTTAATACTTTACCTTTAGCCCTGGGATGATATGTACTGCCATTTGGGATTATTAACCTCATCCATAGGTAAGAAAAGATAGTGATGGCTGCAGAAAACAAGTGTGATCTTTTATCAGAAGAAACATTTTCAACAGACTATTAGAGCTGACAGGGCACAAGGTTAAAGAGTTTGGCAGATTTTGTGCCTAAAACATTACTTAAGTAAGTAAAGAAGAATTGGCAACATCCCAGACATAGCCAGTGATGTGCAATCTGGACTGACCCATGCTGAGAAATTATTTTATCTCAGAAATTCAGGCTGAAAACGGCTGTTGCATTGGAGAGGCTGGCGGTCTCGTCACACCTGGGCTCATGGCAGCTGTCTTTGTTAGGTCCAGGCTCCTCAGAGAGACATTTCCTCCAGCCTTTGTTGCGTTCCTTCTCCCCGGCATGGCACTCACCGTTCTCAGAGGGAAAGCAGCAGACAAATTTTGGCCTGCTTCTCCCTGTCGCTTCCCTGTCAGGACAGCTGAGCATGCCGTTGAAATGTGACTTTGGACAAAAGGAATTCCCTTGCGTTTCCAGTGTTTTAAATGTAAGGGTAAAAAAAAGCTCGCTATACACGGTATATGTCAGAGCTGCTCGTGTATTACAGGTGTCTTGCATCCGATGGCTCCATGTAGCTCTGGTCCTGAGGTCTCTGAACCTGGCTGCTGATGTTAATCCAGCGTGAAAGATTGTCCTGTATTTCTCTGTTATTCGTTGGTGCTGATTTTACGATGGGCCCCTGAGAATTCAAAGAAGGTGAAAGCTATTGAACACTTCCTTGCAATCTGGAATAGATTAGTGTTGGGAAAGTTTCCGCTTTTGTCTAAACTACATTTGCCCATTTAATTATTCTCATACTAGCACATTTTCTAGCATTTTCTTGCAGGCAGGCTAACTCTGACAGCATACAGGGGCCACGCTTGACTCTCATCACAATGGGAGCAGAGTTTGTTCTGCACTTCTGAGAGCCGCCTCGTCCCAGGTTCTGCGTGAGCAGGTTAGAAGCCCAACAAGAGAAATCAAAGGTAAACACTGTGGCTCACAAGATGTTTGAAAATTCCTTCTTTAAAGCCAGTAGTCATCAGTGGCATTTTCTATGCTTTGTCTCTTCACTTCACGCTCGCGTACTTTTGGCTTTGATTATGCCTCTACAGAAAGAGAAGTGAACTTTTGTTACAGAGGCATTAAAGACAATTTACAGTGCCATATAAAAATATATTTTTGTCGCAATTCATCAAGGCTAACACCATATTAATTTAGCAGTCTGGAAAAATTACAAGTAATTTGATCCTTAGTGTTAATTAGTAGCTGACATTCTGTCTAAACTTAATGCTCAGGATGATATAGGAAGTCTCAGCTGGGGACTGAGCTGCTTGAAATTTGAGCATTATTTGGACCTAAATTAAAGCATATTTGCAAAAACTGAGAAACTAATACAATTACATCTTCTTGTCAAGTCAAGGTGTTAGAAGTAATGCAGGTGCTTTGACTGCAGGCCAAGTCGAAACACTGTTTACAAAGGAATCACACTGCATTAGTCACTGAACATGCGTATTGTTCAGCGACCTAAAGGTCAAATACATTCATGAGAACATGTAATCTTCTGTATGTTTGGCAAATGAATATGAAGAAAGTATCTGATAGAGAAGAGGATCAGAATATTGGAAAAAAACCCATGGCTCACATTTAGATGGGCAATGCGGATGTTATTCCAATGCCAGATTTCTGCAACGCAATTTCAAGAACACTCATGAAAACTAAAGGATATACTTCAGCCTTGAGATTTTAAATAGGTACTATGCTGCCATATGGGAGAGCTGCTTGCAAAGCAAATGCAGGGTTTTTGCTCTTCTGAGAGACCAGATGGCAAAGAGTTTGGTATCTAGAAGCTGTCACACCTAGACCAGTAGCAGCCATTTGTATGGGACAGAAAATAATTTTAATCTGACATCTTTTCACTAGTTTACATAAAAATCAAACAGAAAAATATGTAGTAAGATCCTTGTGATAAGTTGTTCTTGTGCAGTATTGACATAGAAGTCAAAATTTGATGCACCAGAAAAGTGAATTATCCCTTTTCACAAGAAGTGATCCTTCCATCTTCAGGGACTTGTCAGTAACACATGTGTATTCTGGAAATCTTCCTGAGAGGTAGGAAAACCCAGACTCTAGCATTGCTGACCAAATGCCTTCCAAAAGCATTACAGCTACTTAAAATGAATGCCTTTTGCGTTGCTGGTACAGGTGAGGAAGCACTCGTAGCGACATAGGATATGACCCAAAGCAGATGATAAATGCCGTATTTGTGACTGTCTCGTAATAAAGGCTCTGGAACAAGCTCCCACCCAAATTCCATGACAAAGTGCGACTAGACCTCAGTCAAG
>Ga0181612_181980_pt1 | contig 12828 bp, 7 predicted proteins | sample HoacroProtozoa21_FD_119630 | JGI IMG/M metagenome (GOLD analysis project Ga0181612, IMG submission 119630) | Hoatzin crop microbial communities from Cojedes, Venezuel. Combined Assembly of Gp0051906, Gp0051904, Gp0051908 | reverse complement strand
GACGCTAATATTTCCTTTGAGATGCCCGCATGTGTTCACTTTTCCAGATGTGTAAACCCCACTGAAAATACTCACAATGAGTGTGCAAATGTTGTATCACAGTTAGAAAATAAATTTAAATCATATAAGATCCTTTGTGCTACATATTAAATGCACATTTCTAATCCTAACTTCATTCACCAGGTACGTAGCTGAGTCCCTCTAGTGGCATAAACATTTATTTGGCTTCCGCATGTTATTAAAATTCTGTTTTACATCCACATTATAGCAATAAATTCACAGGTAGCTTTTCTCAGACACTGAGGACTGTGACAAAGTGAATATTGGATTAGATACTGTGCAGGCTAGTGTTAATGAATGTAAATTGATTTTTAGCTGTGAGGGGCAATTATAGATACACTGGAAGGAGAAGGGAATTTTTGAAAGGATATTCAAGAACTAATTACTATCAGTAAGAAACACGCAAAGAGCAACGTAATACCCAGGGCAGCCAATAGGGATAAAAGCTTATACACCAATCTGTCATGACCTGGTAGTGAAGACTGTTTAAAAACACTGATCTCCACTTAGCTTGTAAATGCACATCACCCTCTTTCTCACTCATATATTCTCTCTCTCTCTCCGACACACACACACACGCACACACACGCTCCTGGATTTGCAGAAGACAGACATCTAGGGCACTTCTTGGCATCCACAGGAAAATTATATGGGATTAAAAAACCACAGCAGTAAGTACTCACTGCATTAAATGTTTATTAAGTGGCATGCTGTCAAAACCTAGATTTAATGGTAAATACAGGAGGACTTTAATGGAAATTGGTTGTATTTGATTTTTCTTAGGAATTGCTGAAAGCTGCCTCTCGAGGATTACAACTTCACCTTTTGCTTTTACGGATGCTTGTTTACTATCCATGTGGTAACCTCTGGACAGCCAGTAATCCATTCATTAGCCACACTGATTGCGTGCAGGAGTAGTGCAGTGGTAACTACTTCACTCAGCTGACGGCAAACGACAAAAGGAGGGAAATGATGAATTCGGACAATTTAACCTCCCAAAGCTTCCTCTCTGCGATTCATAGCAATGCCAGCAGTTTATTCTCAGGGCTCCAGTTTGTTCAGACCTTCAAGCCACTCATCATCCCCTGTTACTCGCTAGTCGTTTTTATTGGTGTCATTGGGAATTACCTTCTCATTTATGTTATCTGCAAGACAAAAAAAATGCACAATGTCACCAACTTTCTGGTAGGCAATCTGGCTTTCTCAGACATGCTCATGTGCGCAACCTGTGTACCGCTGACACTCGCGTATGCCTTTGAGCCCAGAGGATGGGTCTATGGGCGTTTCATGTGCTACTTTGTTTTCCTGATGCAACCCGTCACTGTGTTTGTGTCTGTCTTTACCTTGACTGTCATAGCTGTGGACAGGTATTATGCCATGGTGTACCCATTCCGCAGGAGGCTCACAATCCCTATTTGTGCTTATATCCTGGCTGCTATTTGGCTGCTGAGCTGTACCTTAGCTGCCCCAGCCTTGGTCCACACTTACCATGCAGAGTTCCCAGAACTGGACTTTTCCATCTGCGAGGAGTTTTGGTTCCACATGAAAAGAGATCGCTTAGCTTATGCCTACAGCACTCTCATCATCACCTACGTACTGCCTTTGGCTGTCATTTCTCTGTCCTACCTGAGAATCTCAGTCAAGCTGAAAAACCGTGTGGTCCCAGGCAATGTCACCCAGGGCCAAGCTGAGTGGGACCGAGCAAGGAGGAGGAAGACTTTTCGCTTGCTAGTCTTAGTGGTGGCAGCCTTTGGAGTCTGTTGGCTGCCCCTGCACATCTTCAACATGATAAAGGACATAGACATCAGCTTGATTGACAAGCAGTACTTCAACTTCATCCAGCTGCTGTGCCACTGGTTTGCAATGATGTCTGCTTGTACCAATGCCTTCCTCTATGCCTGGCTCCATGACAGCTTCAGGGGAGAGTTGAAGAAAATGTTTTCCTGGAGAAAGAAGAAAATTGGACCGACTACAAATTGCATTATGGCCAGTGTGGTGCTGTAAACAAGAGCTGGTGGGAGTGCAGTTCCTTCTTATGGTAACGCTGTAAGTAATTTCCATTTTTAATCAGTCCTGGTTCCTGACATTTGTCTTTAGGTCTCAATTATAGCAACACAAGTTCCATGCGTAGCTTCCCCAGCACCTCCACTCCTGTTGGAGAAGGAGAAGCAGACATCACATCCCAAAAATATCTTCACGTTTTCACAGGAGTTAGAGGCCAAGGAGATGCTAGCACAGTAAGATATCCTTATGCAAACTACATGGATCCCTCCTACCTTTTGGATATTGCTGGCAGTACAGACATGGGATCTGGGGGATAAGGAGAAGCAGGGATGAAGATGAGACCTAAATATCTCACTGAGGAAGTGCTTTGGATTGGATAAAAACTAAATCTGCATATCCACCCAGGGCGCAGTCCTCAGCACAGAATCTGGGGTGGAGGACTAACAATATTCCTGCACTCCTCTTGGGTTAGGGCCATGCTGAAGGGTAGCCTAAGGCTCTCTGAAATGCCTTGCCTGAGCAGTTTTTTCAGCTGTGGGTGGGAAACCAGGCTGGTAGGAGCTGCTCTGAGCCTCTCCTTGCCAGCTGAGCTGTGCTGGCAGCAGCAGCGAGAAGGGCTTTTCCCACTCCCAAGGGTGCGAGTGGTGTGCAGGGTGATGGCATCTGTACAAGACGACCAGCTTGTTTGCTTGCCTGTGGTGCTTGGTGGGGTGTGCTCTATCTGCCCTGCACGGTTTCCTCCCTCACTGCCGTGTTCTCCTTGCCTCTGGCCGAGTGGATGGTGCAACAGCTTTTGCAGCAGGGCTGCTCACCTGCCTGCCGTGGCCAACCGCGTTGGGCAGGAATCTGCGCTTTATGCTGTTTGAACCCAGCACCACCATGCACTCCCAAACCTCCTGTGTCTCATGACCCTGCAGCACAGTGTGTAGCAAGGTGAGAGGCAGTATTGTGAGAGGGGAAATAAAACTGGAGCGATGTTATTTCTGCGAGGTGCAGCTGGGATGCAGAGTGTGCAACAGCCTGTTTGGTGGAGCTGCTGATGCAGTCCCGAAGGATGGACAGACTGGAAGCAGAATGTGTGGTGCAAACTCATCCAAACAGGGGGACATTCAGGCATACCACCACTTTAGTGACAACAAATTGTGCTCCTGTCCTTGTCTCATGTAACCCCAATCTGCTGACCCTACTGCAAGGCAGCTGCATTCCCAGCCAGAGGAGTGGACATCATCGTGGACTTGTCAGTGCTGAGATGCTTTCTGCTCATTCCTTGAGGAACTGATTTTGATGCGTGGCAATGCTGCCACCGGCTTTGATCTCTGGAGACAGCCAGAGACTTTGACACCGTCTTGAGGAGCACTTCTGGAGGTGTCTGTTAAGAGATAGTGGGTGGAAGGGGCTGTTGACATTGAGCCGTGTCTGAGCGTTGCGTGACCAGCCAAAGAAAGACCCGTCAAACGGAGCAGAGTGGCAAGTGCTCTCTTTTGAAGGAGTCTTTTGGGAAGAAACAATTTCCTTTGACATTCACCTTTCAATCAGATGACGGAGTTAGAAGCTATAATCAACCTAATGGTTTCTAGTTTCTTCCTCCCCCAGTCTGAACTGAAAATATTCAAGATAATAGATAAGCGTAAGGCAAAAAGTTCTGAAAGCAGACATTGTGCCTGAAGCAGTTTCTGCCGGCCTGCTCAGCCAGAAGCTGGGATGGCAGGAGGAACTGACTTCTACTGAGATCAGCTGGAGAAGCAGCACAATCCAGGGGCAGTTTTGGCCATGGTCAGCACGGGCATCTATCTGACCACCACCGCACGTGGCCAGAACTGTTAAGTGCTGCGAGACAATGCAAAAAGATGAGGGGGAGAGGGAAGCAAGAGAGGATGGTTTCTCTAGTTTGTAAATGTACTCCTACTGTGAACCTGTGAATATCATTTTGCTCATCAGCATTCAGTAAGATAATCTGGTTAAAAAATACACAGGTGCATATGCACACAGTGGGAAAAGCATTGCAAAAACATTTTAAATACCTTCTCACAAATTTCCTTAAAATTTCAAGCTGTTCTGTTGTTAATAATGAAGAACTGGATATTAGAAGATGATTACAGAGAAACTGAATCAAGGAAAGGCCTTTTAAAGTGGGTGTTACTTGCATTCACTCCGTGATGAAGTGTATCTGCCTTTCTTATCTTGATTTAAAGATTTGAATGACTTCTTTAAGGGTGTTTTGCTTTTGCTGAATTTTAGGAAATTGTTTTTCCTTCAAGCTCAATATAGCAAGTTACTGGAATAATTGGTGATTTTGAAAAGGCAGAATACCCTTCCAAACAAACCAACCAAATTGCATAAGCTTTTCAGCTTCTGTTTCAGGGGTCTTTTGAAGAGAACAGTGAGTAGGACACCAAGAGAGCACTGAAACAACACAGCAAAAAGCAGCCTTAATTAACAACAAAATCCTGATTTTTAGAGATTTTTCTTCTATGGAATTATGTTACTTCAAGCGATTAATTTGTCAGTTTGTAAAGGCTAATCAGCATTGAGATGGCCCAGAATGTTTACAACCTTGTGCACGAAATACAGACAGAGCTGTAATCCAGAGTGGTCCAAAGCCCAGTCGAGCAACTGGGAAGCCTCTCGTTAACACAACAGGCCTGGGGTCAGTTCCTTCTCGCACATCATGCTTTACCCTCATTTGTTGACACTGCAGTTTAGCTTATTAATGTTGTCTTCAATGTTAGTGACTGCAGATGGCTGCTGCACAGAGCTGTATGAAGCAAAGGAGACAGAGTTCTCACTCTATTTTTTAACTTGTTTTGCTTGAGACAGAAATGAAGGGCTGTGCAGCGCTTACGTTGTTCCCACAGTGACAAGCACACTGGGAACCTCTTGTTACCAGCAGCCCCTGGAACTGCAGTTACAGCAGTGCTGAGGTCTGTCATCTCAAGGAGGTCCTCAGGAGCACCCAGCATGGCAGGCACCCTTGTTTAAATGCTGATTTAACCTGTACATGCCTTGAATCTGTCCGGACTTGCATTTGCGGTGGAAAGCTCAGAGCCTGACGCTTGCTTCAGGTCCTTCTCAGGACTAGGTTTTGCAGATGCACCCTGAAATGGTCCGAGTTCCCCAGCTGTGGGCTCCTGAAGCTCCCTCTCTCTCCTCAGTGGCCCATTTCAGTGGTCCTGCAAGGCCATTTTTCCAGGCTTTCCCTGCACGGTGCACAAAGGAGCGCTGCCCTGAGCAGGAGGGCTGAGGATCCTGCAGGCTGGTGGGGACTGAGGCACAGCCGCATCCGCTCAGCCCCACCTGAATCCAGCCCCAAGAATCTCTGCTCAATGTAATTACTGTTTTCTCTGATATCCAGAGTAATAAACAATAATAAGATTTAGAGGCACGTTGGTGCGCTTCTTTAATCCAGTTAGGCAAATAATTATATTAAAAGCCGTCATGTGAAATGTGTTTGTTAATCTGCACCCCTCTCTTGGGAGCTGCTGTGGCTCTCTGAGGGACCAGGGCTCATCACTATAGTATATTTGGTGGTATAATTTTTAATTACAATTTAAGAAATCATTGCATACTTTGATTTTATAAAGTAGCCCCGTGCAAAATTTGGTGAACCTATTAACTTTCCCTGTAAGGGTTTTAGTTGCTGTTTCTTGCTTACATTCGAATCCAAGGACTCACGCACTGCAGAGCAGCTGCTCTGCAGGGATGGAGCAGGATTTGCATCTGAGCAGAGGTATGGCACATCGCTATGTGCTCCTCATCTGCTGGGATTTCATTCCAGTTGTTTACTTGTACCGAGAGCCTTTTAGCAGGTAGAGACCCAGGTGTTCTGCATTTTACAACAGCAAATCCATGCTGTTTATGATGAATCCTCAGACTGTTCCTGAAAGACAGTCTCTGGTACACACTACTAGATGCACTACTGAGCTTGTATACATGCTCTGTGGTGGTGTTTTCAGGTAGGTATCAAATGCATTATCCAGCAAGTGGCTTATCAGATCATGGTGAGTCTTGGGCTTTGGAAATGGAGTGCCCGCTTAGGACTACATTGTAAAAATCACCTGAGAGATTTCACTGGGGCCAAGCCTCTACAGCTCAGAAGGCCCTGCATGTCTTAAATGGGGAGATTAATAGAGATATAGAAGGGGTTGATGCGGAGAGGCAGGGGAATGTGAGATGCCTTCACTCTACGTGAAGAGCACAAGTTTAGATAACAGGAATCACAGCTTCACAGTTTGAAGCTATTCTGCATAACTGTTGGAGAGACTCACAGAGCATCATGGTAGCAAACACACTGTATTTCCAACATTTATGGATGCAAAAACACTTCATCAAACAGAACCTGCTCCCTACAGTCAAACACAGGATTGGCATTAAAAGACAATGTACTTACGAAACATAAAAAAGTAAATCAGTATTTGATCAGGAATTAAAAAACAGATTAGATTGTCAACAAAATATGAAATCAGGCAGCAAAACCAAAACAACAGTTAATCAAACCTCAGTTAGGGGCAGGTAGAGTTGGTCTCTTGCCCACCTTGAAAAAGGGAGCTCAGAGCAGTCACCAAAGACCAACTTGTTTGTGCAATGCATTGCTTTAAATAAAGTTTCCTTATACTTGGAAAAAGAAAACCGAGTGCTGTACTTGTATCATATTTGGGGAGTGGCAGCTTATCTGGGATGGGACAAAGCAGATCCTGCCATAAGGCCATTACTCACTGGAGCGTGGCGAATACTTCCCAGCTGAGAGGTAGACTGGGAAACAACAGATGCGCTGTACGGTTTTAATTGAGTGAATCGTGTTTGTTGAGGTGTCAATGGTGAGTTATAATTAGATGTCTGAGATTATGCATGGTACAGATATAAGATGAAAATTGTACACCTGCAGCTGGGAAAAAAAATGCCAGATTGGGCAGAACGGTACAATGCATCCGTCAACCTGCCCACCAGCCAAGAAGATGGCAGAGAAAGAGAAACAACATGCTGGTGGCAAACCCACAGCTATCTTTGCCACTTCTGCGTGAAGAAATATAATACAAATTTTTACCTCCAGCCCTCCCCTCTCACTGACCACTATCTTTTCCTTTTCTCAGAAGAAATAGTTGCATTCCTCCTGCTTCCTCTGGAGAAAAGGTTGCTCAAGGGTCAAAGCAAACATTTCTGCCTCATAGAAAGCATACAGAAATCAGGGAGGCTTTCTAAAGTGGAGATCACTCTCTTCTGAACTTCTTTCTGCAAGCAGAAATAGCCAGTTGTCCCTGACATGCGGTCTCTGTGTGTAACTGATTGCTGTGCAGATCTGCAGCTGGCAGGAGCAAACTTGGCCTGTCTGCAACTTGGAGCACTGGCTTTTGTGGTTGTGTGGATTAAATACCCCTCCCCATACTCAGTGACCTCAAAACCATCTCTAACTCTGGTTCTTTGTACCTGATTTCCCTCCATGTCAACAAGACTTTACTGGTCCCAGAGAGCAACTGCAGATGCATCAAATGTACCCTGCCCATATTAAAGGGACCTTTCCTTCAGAAATTCTTATCATACTCCCTGTTTCAAGAGCAGGGTTTTTCATTTTTTTATAGAATGGTTTGCATTGGAAGGGACCTTAAAGCTCATGTTGTTCCAACTCCCCTGCCATGGGCAGGGACACCTTCTACTAGACCAGGTTGCCCAAAGCCCTGTCCAACCTGGCCTTGAATACTGCCAGGAAGGGGGCAGCCACAACTTCTCTGGGCAACCTGTTCTGAGTTTAAAGTGTATTCTTGCCATGTACTAATATAATGAGATGGGGCAGTCTTTCTCCAGGCTGATTTCACCCTCCTCAGTCTTTTGACACCATCGACCAACTAAAAAAAGTCAGTAGATGCAGAAGCCTCAATGATGTTCAAAACCTACTAGCAATCTGAATTTAGGAAGAATACTGCCATTTTCTTAGTGCTCCCCAGGGAAGGAAAAGATACCTAAGTGCTCTCTCCTTTAGGGCCCTGCCCAGGATTACACAGGGGATGGTGTAAACTGTTCAGAACTGGTAATGAGATGGCCAGGCCCTGTATACAGGGCAAAAAGTGAGGGGCTAAGGGCATGAAGCTCAAATATATCTCATTGGGATTTATGTCCCTTTCGGATCTATAATCTGCTCTCTTTGCCAAGAAGCTGATAGGGTTGACTTTCTTGCTTTTTGTTGTTTACTTTCCTTTTCTACAGCCCACTTTGTCAAACTAAGTTAATGAAGCTAGTAATTGGTATGAATAATAAAACACGCACTCAGGAACTCCCTGCTTTGTGTCTCCAGCCCGGTGGAAATCAATTTGGGATCATTGCTGTCTATTTGCAGCTGACTGGGCTATCCATTCTTTGCATCTTGTTTATGTTAATTATCACCATTACATTGTAACTTCCTTGTGTCTTTTTCTCTACAGGAAACATACAAAAGGAGACCACGGCTTTAATCCCTACATCTACATTTCCTACAGCTCTTACATTCCCATTAGGTGCTGGAGACGCTGCTTCAGCAGCTAGCAGGGCTGCAAAGAGAAGCTTGCTGCTTTCCAGCGTAGCAATGAGCCCTGCCTCTCCTGCTGAGCACAGTTCTGGGTTCCTAGATAATGCACTGGAAAGGCAGCCTGTGGCTCCCAGCAGTTTTAGTGCTGCGGTCTGTGAGAGCCTGGTGACGTGTGTGGTGCTGAGGATCGCTCCCACACAGCTCCGGGTCCCCCCAGCAACACCACCACCAAAGCAATGTGCTCAGCTGGAGGCAGCTGGGGCTCCTGTAGGGCCGGGAAGCATGAGATGTTTTCTCTCTGTCTACGGTTTCTCATCCACAGGGAGCTGTGTTCAGCTACCCCATCACACCCACGACAAGGCAGGCCAGCGCTCTGGTGACAATGTGACAGCCAGACAGCATGGTAGCTGTGACGTGCCATCACAGGTTGCCATCAGTCACAGCTCGGGTCTGTGCAACCAGATGCATTGGGGAGTGGGAAGGCGAAGCAATGGACTGTACTGTAAAACAAGCCTGTCATGGGCTTCTGGAGACAAGGCAAGGAAGAAAAAGAAAAAAAATATATTTTTTTACCTCAAGCAAACAATAACCATCCAAAGGGTAAATCCATAACCACCCAGAGGCTGTGTTTCTGTATGAATGTAGGAGTTACTCAAGCCTTCCTATGAGTTCAGTCCCTCAGTTGCAGCCTGCAAATTCAGTGTCTTGGCTTTATTGCACCTCTCCTCCCATCCCTCATGCAGCGAGCTTGAGCAGGGGCAAGCCAGGCATATGTGTGAACCATCATTGTGAGCAGCATGTATGCAGAGCCGTTCGCGTATGGTCCAGAGACAAAAGAGTTGAGGGCAGATGCACTTGTGAAAGGTTTTGGTTTTGGTTTGTTTGGGTTTTTTCCCCCACATAAATAATCAAAAGGTTGGGGGTAGGTTCTGAGACAAGTGTTCAGCCAACCCACTCCTCAGCAACTGGGTGCAACTCTGGAGGAAGAAAGATGAAAATAATCCAAATATAGCGATGAGCTACATCCTAGAAATTACTTTCCAAGTCACTGTATCCAAAGTATTTTGAATTATTAAGAAGACAAAGCCTTCAACGTTCAGCTTTGGAATGATTTTCCTCAGTTATTGGATCCTTTTAAAATTCAACATCTGTTGTTAATATGCATAACTTAAAAAAATTAAAAATAAATTTGAAACCATCTGAAGCACTAGACACAGCATATGGCAGGCCTGTTTAATCTTAACACGTCAATAATATTATCATTGTGAATCACTGCTTCATTAAAACATGTATTCATGTCTGTTGTATAAAATAATGTTTATTTGTAAAAGCCTTTTCTACCACTCAGTTGTCACAGCTATTTCTAAAGTGTTTTGATAGTACCTCCTGCTGGAAAATTGACATAGACTGAGGGTAGATGAAATGCAAATGATCACCGGTCTAATAAAGTTCTAACAACGTCATCAGCAAAATGCAGGGAAGACCTATGTTTTCCTGCAGCTACAAAAAGATGGATTTCTTTATTTTGAAGGTGTTGTGGAAAGCACTGTTCCAAACAATTCTCACCCCAAAAAGGTTGTATACAGGGTCTGACAAGATCTGCATGCTTTTGTTGTTCATAACCATGAGGACATAAAAGGTCAAACTTCAGAAGTGGGGATTAAAAGCCAGACTGTCCAGACCCTGAAGTCATTAAACTGTTGGATAAAGGCAACTGTGTGTTGAAAAGTTTTCTTTCAATCATTTACTGAGAAGATTTATGTCCTCCTCCTGCATATTTTAAGGAAAGGTGCTTGAATTTCAGCCTACTGATTTTCAGGCAAAGAAATGTCCCTTCAGCCCAGTATAAGGCTTCCATTCTCAGAGATGCAGGGTTTCAAATCACATCTTCCCTTTGCATTCTCAGTGGTGGCTGTCCGCCTTTGGAGCTCAGACAGCAGCTTACTCTGCACACTAGCATAAAACATTTTGGGTAAAATCTTCTGCCAGTGCTTTGTACAAACATTGTGCCTGGGATGCTGCCAGTGCTCCTACATATTCACCCAGTATTATGAAGTTCAAATCTGATTTGTGAGTTTATTCCAGATCTGCTTTTCAAGAATTTAAACAGAAGTGGCAAAGTAACCAAGAGCCCTAGGTTAAGTATCTGTTCCATAATGTGAAATTTATTATAAATTTACTTTTTATCAAGTAAAAAACCAACAGACAAAAAACCCAAACCCACCACCCCTAAACACCAACACGCTAAAGGAATGGATTAAAATAAAAAAAATAAGTCGGTCTTAAAACGCCTAGATTCCTGGGGATAAGCTCACTTTTAAAAGAGGTAGAAGGTGTTTTAATGTTTGCCCACCACTGAAGAAAGTATGTGCCATTAGAGGCTTGCTGAGTGATCAGAAAAGCACAGAAGATTTGAGGGCAAGAGGAAAATGCACAGGATTTTTAGTGCTAAAATGAATTAGCTGGCTGAGCTGAATGTGCAATATGATGTTCAACAAACACAGCTTAATTTACAGAGCTTAGCTATGCTGGAAATAGAGATAATTAGGCAAGTGCTTTTACTTCCAGTTCTAACATGAGGTATTTGAAAACAAGGGTGGAAGGTGGATTGGGGGAAGGCCAGACTGGTACAAGAATAGTCTTGAAATTTTTGACAGCAGTGAATAAAGACTAAATGGAGGTTTACAGTACAGCTTTCTAAATTTGAAACTATTCACATTCAAATATTGAGACCAGAGGAGACGGATAAAAGTGATGTAGAGCTACACTAAGTTTCACAATTCATCTATTTAAAAATAGTTGCAAGAATAGCAAGCCCTACAGATTACCCTAAATTGCAGATGTTTGAAACATGGATCTGCAGTTTGATTTCACCTTTTATTGCAGGAATTCTAATCTTTGAGTAGAGATGACTGTCTCTGTATTGTTTCTTCTCAGATGGAGCCCAGAGACTTAACCAAGCCACTATGATTTTCTGCTGTAGATAACAGTTCCAAAATTAGCTTTGGGATGTCTCTCCACAAGATTTTAATTTAAAATTCACAGTATAACCAGAGGACAGAAACCAGCAAGTCATGTAAGCAGAAACTCTTGCTAATGTCCCATTTACAGTAACTAAACTCTTTTAAAACCAAAAGAAATGACAGCAGATTATTGGAAGCTTGGAAGTACTGTTCAATCTTTGCATGGCTAGGGGCGTTCTCTATGAAACTACACCTCCTGTGACCTGGAGTTTATGCCTTCTGTGTTTGGTCTAGGGAGCCCCAGAGCACTGATGTTTCCAGGGAGAGCAATACTCATTTAGAAAATATTCTGTCATTGTGAGCTGGATACTGCCACTTTTAATCACTACAACATGCTTCAGTAACTGCTGAAACACAGCAAGGAAGGCATTACCTACAACAAAATACGACAGAGTCTAGCTATGCAGAAGTATGCTCATCTATTTCATTAATGGCTAAGAACCCAACAGACACCTGTTATCCATCAAATCTTCACCCTTCACGTGTATTTCCCAATAAGCACTAATTAGCCATTAGAGAATCCACCAGTGAGTAATAGTTTCCTTTAGTTCAGAATAAGCAGCAGTGTGGATAAGCTGTCGCTGAAAGCTGTGTCACATCCGAAAAGCAGACAGAAGTCTAAAAAGAGCCTGTAATGCTCCTATGATTCAGAGCACTTTAGCACTGTGCTATGCCTGGTTTTAAATATCTCCTGCTTCTGCTGAAGCATGTTCAGACGAACCGTCTGAACAGAAGAGAAGCAAATACAGGTTACTCCTCAATGATTACACGGATTGCCCCCAGCTGCTGTCACGTTTTGGACTGCTCTTAGGTACCAGAGAAGCTTGCTACCACCTTCATCAACGTCAACAATAATCTTGACTTCAGATTCAAGAAAACAGGAGTTTTCCAAGGGGTCCCTACTATTCCCTTCTCCTCCTCCGCACTAGTGCAAGGGAAATACAAGTGAGATTCCAAACTGCCAGTTTCCTCTTCTACAACATTCCTGAATTATCTTTTTTTTTTTTTTTTGCTACAGACAATCAGAAATTCTTAGGGTGCAGCAATCCCCTCTCCCTGCACACTGTTCACATTCTAATAAACAGAAGAGCTCAAGATCTGAGATATCTCATCCTAACAGCTATGGCAGATAAAGGACTGGAGTCCATGAGGCACTAGCTATGATACAGAGCCAAAGTACACATAATTATCATCCTAATCCAGAGCTGAAAGAAGAACTCTAAATCAGAGATAGTCAGCATATCAAGT